>CAACVD010000091.1_pt1 | contig 28946 bp, 25 predicted proteins | sample 2381771 | NCBI WGS metagenome assembly CAACVD01 (sample SAMEA5211965, study PRJEB30684) | marine metagenome | biome: Marine; feature: Epipelagic; material: Water | collected 2015-10-15 | depth 15 m
TTGAAAATCTTATATCCCAATATATCATATTGACATCTGGATAATGTCCGTCATCTTTAGTTTTTTTAATTTTATCTATGTGATGTCCAAAATGGACATTGGATGACTGTCTTAATGACGTCCATCCAAGTTTGTCCTGTTCATAGCATTTTGCACATTCCGGTGAGTGTTTTTCATTAAGCATATTTTGCCTGATTTGTTTTTGTTTACTGGAGTTCCAAGTCTCCGCTATGGTCTGTTTTTTCAAATCACCAATTGGTAATTGATGTTCAGATACACAACAGGGATATGCTTTTCCATTAGCAAATGCATGTAGATGAGTCCAGGGCAACATGCAAAAAACTTTACTTTTATCCAGGAGAAATTTTTCTTTCTCAGTCAGTTGATCAACATCAACTTTGGTTGGCATTTTATCCTTATAACTCATTGTACCATTGTCCTATAATAGGGAAAGTTTCTACAAAGTTTTTTCCTCTTCTGTGATCATACTGACTGTAAAACGTCTTGAAGTCCTTCTGTAATTTTTCTTGTGTAGCTGCACCCGCGTGTGGAGTTTTTACTACATCCAAATAATCAATTAATCTTTGTGTGTGATTTACTTCCATATGCTCCAAATATTTTTCATTGTTCAATAAAAACTTTTCCAAGTTTGTTTTAAACAAGTTTCTTAGATCATCCGGCAACACCAACGGTGATTGAAAACTTGGAAAACGTAAAATGTTTAGTGTGAAATTTAAACTTGGTCCATACAGTTTACTTGCTGTTTTCAATTGCACTAAATTTTCTAAAAACTGTGGCAGTGTTTCTAAACACAAAGCATTAATAGTTGCCATATTGTGTATTTCTGAAGGAATGTTTTCTTTCATCATTGAAAACATGTTATCGTGCCATTGATTGTAATTAAGGCCATCTCTTATATATTCTGCTTGGCCAAAGGTTGATTCGTTGCTGGTGTATAAATGGAAGTTGTCAAAGTTCTTAAGTTTTTGCTTGAATTTGTCTATTATATCTTGTTTTGCTCCGAGATTTGAATTTATAGCAAGTCTCATGCCTGGTCGCATTTTTTCTCCTTGTGTTTCTATCCAATCAAGCAGTCTCCATAAGTTAGGACTCATCATTGGCTCACCACCAGTGATTCTCAACTCATCTAAACTTTTGTGTAAATCAGTTTCCCACCATTTGTAGAAGGCTTCCACATATGGATTAGTTTCATCCTTTTTGTATGGTTCAGCAGACTCATGTGAATGTGTAAAATGGTTTCTGCCATCAGTGGTCATATCAGTGTATGCTCCACCTTGTTTGATGTCCCTTGCCCATGTTGTGCTGAATGCTGGATTGCAGTATGAACAAGCAAAGTTACAAGTTCTATCAAAAGCAATTTCCAAAGTTCTTAGATTCACGTCTTGATTAGGATCTGATTGGTATGCTACATCCAATTCATTGTCAGTATAAATTTTTGATTTGTAAACTCTATCACTAATTGAGTCACGACCAATATCTTCAATTTTCCAGCAGTATTCACATCCAGATGGCCTTTCACCACACTGCATCTGCCGCCTTTGTTCTTTCTTTTCGCGGGTGTTATGTATGGCGCTTGGATTTTTCTTTATTTCTTCTAGATTAATTTTATGTGGCAATGGATGATGGCAACTGGTTGTCATGCCACTTCCTAACCATATGGTAGCATTGTACCATTTAGCGGCACAAAACGATGCTGACTTAGTGTCTAAAACATTTTGTTTAAATTTAAGATCTTCGTTCATGTTACCAATTTGTTGCGTATTCCTTGTTTACTAAATGTGCTGAACATTTACTTTTGCACTCTGATATTTTATGAAAATTATCAAAAAATTCAATCCAATAATCACTGTTTAGAACTTGCATGATACCATGTTTTTTGATGTTAAGTTCATCGATCAAAAACTGAGAATATGTTTCATATTGATATCTATTGCCTAGCCAACAGCAGGGCATGAAATAGCCTTGTGAATTAATGTATAAGCCTTTAGTTCCAATCATGCACAAAGGAATAATATTTTTGTTAGCCGACGTATTGTTGAAATAATCTACATTTATGTTTTTTGCAGTTTGTTCAACAACACGTTTGTTAGTAAGATTGTACACTTTCCTGTCGAACCGTCCTTGTTGTGCAACGTTGTCCAAGCTTGGCTCCAATACATCTTTACCATTATGATTGTAATGCTCATAATTACAACCAAATTTTGTGCTATTAGTAATTTGGAACTTGTCCATACCCAATCCAATGGCCATTCCTTTCATCATATTAATATTGTGTTCATTAAATGCAAATACAATACCTGCCCATGTAATTGTTGCTTTGCCTCCCACCACTGTTTTAATGCCATCTATAATGCTGGCCCAGTCACAGTTTACCCTGTATTTCGAATTACTTTCCTGATCCCAACCATCCAATGAAAAGTGTATTTCATCATGTTCGTTCAATACGTTGGATAATTTTTGCCACCAGTTTTTTGTTTTATAACTGCCATTGGTTATTATCAAAATATTCATGGTTGGTTTAATATGTTTCAAATATTGAACTATCTCTAAAAAATCTTTTGCATATATTGGATCACCATCATCGCCACAAAAACTTATACGTTGTACCTGCCTAATTATATCAGGAGTAAAGCTATTTTTAAAAAAGTCCAAACGCAATTGGTCTTGCACAAGTGTTTCAGGAAGTTCATATCTTGGACATCTCGGACACTTCAAAGTACAAATGCTTGACACTTCAATGTGCCAATGCCATAATGGCCAATTAAACTTATTTTGCATTTTGACACTCCTTAAAAAAGTTTTCATATTCAGGAAAAGTTTTCAACAGATTAGTGTTTCTCCTTGCATCATGTGTTCTAAAAAATCTCCAAAAGTTTGACAAATGTGTTTCTCTTTGTTCTATGCCTTGTTGCATGATTTGATATGTTCTTTGTAGTTTTGCTATTTCAAAGTCTCTAAAAGAAGCCATATCAGAACTATGTTGGTGCTTAAACATAAAATCAAGTGCTTCTTCAAAATACGCATTGAATGTATTATCTAATAATCCAATGTGTTGCCAAATTGGTTGTCTAAGTATAGGTGTGTCAAACCATACCCTTTGATATGTGCTTGAATATTTTTTCCTTAGCCTTAAAATGTTTTCCATCAGTGTTTTTAAACTAGACACACTGAGATTATTCATTGTAATAATAAATGTTATTGAATTGTGTCCCTTGATATCAGTAAGATATCTATTCACATTATACCACACAGTGCCAAAATCCATGCCATTGCGAATATATTCTGCTTTTTCTCCCCATGCATCCAAGGATACAAATTGCATGAAGTGTTCAATCATGGCGCCATCACACATAGTTTTGACCATGTTGAAATATCTATCGCCTAATGCAGGAGCTGGCGGACAAAAGTTAGACGTTACATTAAGATGTAAATCTTGTTTTGGATTTTGTATCACATAATCAAACACTTTGTATGTGTTTTTATCCATCATTGGTTCGCCTCCTGTCATCCTAAAGTGTTTTAGTTTAGGATATAATTCAGGCCACCAGTTCCAAAATGCCTCAACATATGGGTTGTCTTTTTGTGGCAAAACTTTACGTTCGCCTTTGAAATGCGTGGGATCATTGTGTGGAACTTTTGTTGGGTATGCTCCGTGTTCTTCAACTTCTTGTGCCCATGCTGTGGAAAACTGTGGTGAACAATAAGAACACTTGAAATTACATGCACTGGAGAAGTCCACTTCAACATAAGTAGGCACAACATCTGCATGAGGATCTTTTAATATATTAGAGTAGTTGTCCATTGCCCATGGTTCGCCACTTCTGTAAAACCTATCCGACATTTGCTTGTTATCTTCAAGTTTCCAACAATATGAGCAACCAGCAGGTCGTTTACCTTTGAGCATTTGATCTCGTTGCATATTTTTTTCGTCTGTGTTGTGTAACTTAGAAGGATTGTTTTTAATTTGTTCAACGTCAATTTTATGTAATGGTGGATGATAACATGAATTTGTCATGCCAGTAGTCAGATGCAGTGATGTCTGCATCCACTTAGCCAAGCACATAGTGTCTGACACTTTGTCTAGTTCAAGCCTGGCTTTGTTGGCATCTGTTTGATATTTGCTTACCATCGGTTACAATATTTAAAAAATTTGGATTGATCTGCAGATAGTCTTGCCGCAGTGACCCCTAGCGTGTAATTAAGTTCCGCAATCAATTGATCTATAGTGTTTGCCAAGTCTGATTCTTTGGTGTATTTTTCGCTCCAATAGTTGTTTAGCCAGTCAAAGTCCCTCACTTGCACAAAGTCCCAGTCAGCAATCATGGTTTGATAACAACCTTCACAAGCGCCATACATCGCCCACAATCCATTTTTTGCGTCTGCACCCACACTCATCCAAGTCAACAGGCACAACAAGTTTTGTTTATGAATATGTGAAATAAAATCCGCTGGTGTTTTGCGTTGTCCCCTATCCAAAGACATTTTAACCCCTTCTCTGAATCCAGATTGCCATGCCTGTTGATCTGTGTGGTTGATCACCGTAGTTGAATAACATTCTTGGAATGCAAGATAACCATCTTCATAACAAAATTCAACCAGAGATTGATCGGAACCATCTGTGTTCTCATGTGTTTTCATGTTTTGTACAAATGTTTTGGTCCAACAAGATACACCACCATTGCCATATTTTAAGCCATTAACATTGTTAAGTCCACGCCAGCGTATTGCAATGTTAGGAGATCTGTTTGTAAGATCAAGTTGTTGGTCAAAAAGTGCAGGATCAACAATGTTGTCTCCATCTACTAAAACAAATCTTTCTGTTGAAGAAGCTTCACCAGCTGCTTTGTGAGCTGCATCAGATCCTTCTACGCCATCTACCCTTTTAGCCCATGGACATTTGGATTTGAGATCAATCCAATTGTGTTCCTTGTTTGGTTCATTGTAGGAAAGGAAAATTACATCTAAGTCTGCTATATCAACTATCATATTTTACCCATGAATATTGTTTTGCATCAAGTGTTTTAGGCGATTCACCAACACTGCCAATGCAATTAAACATATTGTGTTTTTCGGTAATCCAACACACATCCAATCTTCCTACATCAAACTTGTCACTAAATTTTAAACTTGGACGTTTTTTACGTGTCTTTTTAACATTAACAACTTTATTGTCTACAACCTGATACAGTGATATGTTGTCAATTATTTCTTTGACTGCTTCTTCTGGTATCACAATAAATTCACCTGTTGATTCAGCAGTGGTTATACTCGTTATTTGGCCGTCATTGTGATATACTTTAAATGGCTTTTTCATATTGTTTTATTAAACTTTCAGTACAAAAGTGTTTATCATAATAATGTACAGGCCAATCAGCCTTGATTCCATTAACAATGACTGTATTTGGATGTGGAATAGACCATTGCAATTCTTGATGCCATTGATTATCGCTTTTGTGTGTAATCCATGGTTTTGCATGTATGAATCCTGGTATGCCTGTAGGATTGCATCCAAAATTAAGATTGTCATTGTCATGGCAAGCCATGGCCATTGCAAAGTCAGTAGATGGAGGAAAATTATCAAACATTCTAAACTCTTTTATTACTGTGTTCCAATTGTTGAAAATATAGTCAACACGGTGATAAAAATTTGCTGTATCTTTACAAAATCTTGTGTACATAATGCCATTGTAAATGTTAGGCAAATTGTTTAACGTAATATATTTTCTATATTTTTTGTCGTCAGCAACCCCGTTAGCAAAATTATAAACTTTGGTTGTAAAACAAATATCCCATAATCTAAAATGTTTTATCCAATGATTGGTGTCTGACGTAAACAACATGTCGCTTTCTATCTTGATAGTTTCAGCAAATGGTGTATAGTGCAACAAAAATGCTTCATGATGCATTTCGTTTACTGCTTCCATATTTTTTTTTGATATCACATGATCAAAAACGTCATGTAATTTTTTGTAGCACAATTGCCTGTCATTGACTACTACTGCGAGAGGCAATTTGTGTTTATGTGTTGCCAAATAACTCAACGCCATAAGATAGGCAATGTTTTCGTAATTGCAATCTTTGTTGTTAAGGGCATACGTTAGGATGCCAATGCCTTTTTTTTTATGAAGATTCATGCAATATAGATTTCTTATTCAAAATGTGAACATCTGTGTGAACTTGATATGAACCTTTGACATCACTAAGCACAATTTTGTCCAGTCCGATATGATCAACATCGCACTTAAAACTAGCAAAAGGATGACACCAAGGAATAATGTATTGGCCCTCAGCATTGGAATAATTGGTAAGCTGTTGCAGTGCGACTGTGATGGCCTTATCGTTCCATACTGTGCCATCAGTTTTCCATTTGTACAAAAGTGCATAGTATCTGTAGTTTGCCAGTGCTTTCTTCCAAAGTGCAAATAATTCATGACTTAGATCACTGTGGTCAAAAGCCAACACAGTGGCCCATTTCAAGGTGACATTGCTGTCGCCCAAATAGTCTACTTCCACTAAATTTTCTTTGATGTTGAAAATTCTATCATACATCATTATTGGGGACGCAGATTCAAGCAACAGTCGTAGTTGATTGCTTTGTACAATGTAATCACTGTCCAGCAACACAGTTCTTTCGAATGGTGTAACATCAAGTGATCGATCTCTTGTTAAGTTGTACCAAACTTCATTGAGTGTGTTGCCTTTATGCACAAATGCACGTTTGTTGTCAGCAACATTTTTTATGGGAATGTGTATGTCACAACCTACGACATGTTGCCCACACACCGCAATGGGAATATCAGGCATGTGATGTTTTAGATGTTGCACACATATCGAGGCTATTTTGCTGTAATCAACTGTTGGAGATGGTATGTTGTACAACAAAAAACCAAAATCATGCTGAATGTTTTTTGTATTCTTCATGTAATTCGTTCATTACCTCATGATGTTTGCTTTGCACTTTTTGTTTGAAATCCTCAATGTTATCAATGAGAACAGGAGTACCATTGAGATCTTCAACACAACAATTGTTGTCCAATGTATTAACATATGCAACCATTAGTTTATCTGCACTGAACAAACCCCCATTGTATACAAAATGGCTGGCTGTTTGCATCCTTTGGCGCAATAAGCTTATATCTCTTTTTGCTGTGAAGACTCTTTTATGCATGCCTTATTATTATAGCAAATAAGCAATTGCTAGTCAATTATGATTGTGATTGTGATACTTCTGCTGTGGTTATTGTGCCACATGCATCGTTGTTGAGATGATTTTGATTTGGCTTGTTGTAACCCCAATTGGATACTAGGTTTCCGTCCATTGTGTCAGCCGCTGTTCCATCATCAGATGCGGCATCAGTCATTGTTGCTTTGATGGTTATTTCATTACCGTTGGCGGCATTGTCACCAGCTGTGCCATTTGTTTTCACTTCAATTAGGATAAAGTTAGTATTATAATAGGAGTAAGTTAACTGTCCACCAAACATTTTAAAGATTGTGTTGTAACTTGTGCCACTAAGATCATAATATCCTGTACCAGTGTTATTGTTGTCACTGTCCATTGTTCCATTGCCACTTACACTTGAAGATGTGGCGCCAAATGAAAACACATTAAATTTTGTTTCAAACAAATTTTCCCAGTCTAGTGTTTTAGGGTCAGATGTAAATCCATTCATAGATCCATTCCATCTAATGGTTCCGCCTGCATTGAAAAAATATCTTGCCGCATCAACACTTGCAAAAGTGTACTTGACTTCATGCACCACTGCAGAAGACCATGTTCCTGTGAATGTTCTTGTGCCTGTGACTGCATTGGATAAAGTAACATTGGCATCTGCTACTGTGGTTTTTGCGTTACCTAATGTTGTGATGTCAGCGGAAATAGTTGTTATGGCCGCGATTGGATCTCCACTTGCAAGTTGTCCAGAATCAGCAGTTGTTATGCCTGTGCCTTGATGATCACCAATGCTTCTCATTCTGCTTAATAATGTGTTCCATTGAGATGCTTGGACAGTAGTGTCTGTATCTACAGTGCTAACTGTGTTGGATTGTCCATAACCATAAATGCCTGCCCCTGTGCCCCAAATTTTGTTTACATTGTTTGGATCATTAGTGTTGGCAAATCCATTATAGTGATCGTCTAATATTAAATCGCCTGTTTGATACGCCATTTTTTATATATATCCTTACGAACCTGCCCCAATGATAGTTTTTACAGTGGAACCAGATGAATCTTTAATTAACAGTGTCACAGCGTCCTTCAATATTGTTGAGTCAACAACACTTGAACTTGATGTTGTTATGACTCCAGTAAGGTTATCAGCACTGATGTTTCCATTAATGGACACATTATCAAGCATTCTTATTTCTGTTGAATCGGAAGATTGTATGATGTTTGCATTGATAGTTGGTGCTGTCAATGATGTTGTGCCAGTCAGTGTTGTAGCTGATACTGCTGTGGCGGAGATTGTGTTTGCAACGGTGACATTCGATGTGCTTCCATTAAGAGTTAATACAGTTGTATCAACTCCGCCATCATTGATATTAAAAATTATATCACCATCACTGGTAACATTTTTTACTGTAAAGTTTGCACCGCTTTGTGTTAGGGTAACATCATTGTCTTCACCTAATATTAATGAAGCATCTTTGGCGATAGTTACGGTGCCACTTGTTGTGTCATCAGCATTTGATCTCATATAGTTGGCCGCTGTCACGCCGCCAAGTGAATCAGAATCAGTTGCTGTGCCTTGAAACTTGTTGTCGGATATATCGGTGGAAAGTGTAATGCCTTTTTTGACTGTGGCAAATCCTGTGATTGCTGTTTGTGGTGTAAATTCAACTGTGCTGACCATTCCTACAATTGTGTTTTGCACAACTAATTCAATCACCAATCTATCAGTGCCAGTGGAGTCAGTAATTGTTGATGACCGTGCATCTGTATCAGTTGATCCGGCACTCACTAATTTCCATGCAGTGCCTGTATAAACATACACTTGGTTGGTACCTGTCTCTAGCCATAAATCACCAGTTGATCCTGTGGTTGGTTGTGATGCTGATACAATGCATCCACTGACCGCTTTAAATTGGGATCCATCATACACTTGTATCTGCTGTGCTGTTGAATTGTAAAACAATTGACCCACCACTGGCTTAGACGGCTCGTTTGATGATGTGTTGTTAAAATTTTCTAATAGTTTTATAAAGTTTTCATTTTGTATTTCACCATAACCTGAATAACCCTGGCCTATAAGTCCTAAGTTTGTTGTTTCGTCTAAAGTTGCGTCTGCAACAGTGGTGAGTACTGTGCCGTCGGATTTGTTTATTGTGTATGCCATATCTATGTGTATTTATTCATCATAAAAATACATTCGCAAACATTGTGACCGGTAAATATCACATATGCAGTACGATCTAGCAATCATTAAACAGGAACTTGATACACTCCCGCTGTTTACAAGCCAATTGTACCTACAAGGAACATCAGATGAAATGGATCCAGTTGAGCCAACTGTTGGAGCAAACTATCTTGACGCAGACAAAAGTGAAGAAAAATATTCGGTGTGTTTGTTTGATCTGCCCTATATTAATTCAATACTTGCAGAGCACAGTCTTACAAGAACACGGGTTATGAAAATGCAAAAAAAGACATGCTATTATTGGCACAATGATGTGACCAAAAGATTACATATTCCTGTTGTTACTAATCCGCATTGTTTTTTAATTTTTGAAGACGGTCCTGTGCATTTACCAGCCACAGGTGAAGCATATGTGATTGATACCACCAAATATCACTCAGCAATGAATGCCTCTAAACACGAAAGAATACACATAGTTGGATGTTTGCCTGAATAATGAAATATGACATATTAATAACTTCTGTGCCTAAAATGGATAAAGATAAGCCTGCTCCTGGACCAGCGTACCTAAAAAGTTTTTTACAGTCAAAAGGCAAAAAAGTAAAAGTCATTGATGGTAACCAGATAGAAGATCTCAACAAATTAGCAATTATAATTGACCAATTCGAATGGGATTGGCTAGGCATCTCTGTGTTTTCATATCTCCAACATGATGCAGCTTTGGAACTTGGATCACAGTTTGATAATGTTGTGTATGGAGGGCCGGGCATCACTAGAGAATGGCAACATAAAAATTTTATTTCCGGAGAAGGAGAATATGCTTTGCTTGAATTTTTAAATGGCAATTGGACTTATCCAGGCATAAATGGTATCCCACCAATGCAAATTGCTAACCTTGATGCATTGCCTCCACCAGACTATTCGGATCATTTAGAAGCACACACTTATGATTCTATGGTGTTAAGTGGATCTAGAGGATGTGTTCGAAACTGTACATTTTGTGATGTTGCCAATTTATGGCCTAAATTTAAATTTATTGATGGCATGAAACTTGCTGATATGATGCACGAGGTGTCTGAAAAGTCTGGGGTTGACGCTATATCATTTTCCGACTCATTGGTTAATGGCTCAATGAAACAGTTTAGACAACTTTGTCATGCTTTAGCAGAACATCCTAAAAAGATAAGATGGAACGGGCAATTTATTGCAAGAAAAGAAAACACATTTAGTCCGCAGGACTTCGACAATCTAGCAAACTCAGGGTGTGAAAGTTTAACTATTGGCATAGAATCTGGATCGGAAGCAGTGCGTGATCACATGCGTAAAAAATTTAGTAATGAAGACATCGATTGGTTCCTTACAAATTTACTGGAAAGAAAAATACATGTGAAAATTTTACTTTTTGTAGGATATCCAACCGAGACAGTTGAAGACTTTGCTATGACAAAAGACTTGTTATCCAAATATGCTGATCATGCCAAACAATTGTCTGTATCAATTGATATCATGCGTATCGAACATGACACGCCGATTGAAACTGATTACAATGATCTTTATGAAGGCACAGGACAAAACTGGTGGAACGAAATATCTAATTACGAACAAAGACTTGAAAGATATCTTGAATTATTTGATCATGCCAAATCCTTAGGATATCACTTTCCTTATCATGCTGAAAACAAACGTCAAAGATTTGTTGAATATCTAAGAGATAAAGAAACAGTGATTACTGGCGTGTTATAATTTTATCAATCGCATCAAACACATTGCATTCCGGTCTTCTTGACATCAACAATTTATAATTGTGTTCTAATATGTCTTGGTTATTCAAAACTACTTCCTTGAGTTGGCCGTTGGATAAAGTAGACAGGGCATGGACTACTCTAACTATTTCTTTTAGCCTTTCATGTTCGTCAAGTATTTTGTCGTATCGCTCACTCCACATGTGATTAAAAGTTTTGTATCCTAGTGTCTGCAAATATTCCAAACTTCCTGCATTTGATAATAAAATAAAAGGCATCTTAAGTAACATTGGCTTGAAAGTTTTTTCCGTTATAAACAATAGTTCTTCACTTTGAAAAGGAGTTTCCGTGACCACAAATATTAAGTTTTCTTGTTTAAGTTTTATTGGAATAGTGTTCCAATGATTAACATCTGCAATGAGCATAGGAATGTGTCCAGATGAAGGCTTAGCATTGTCTTTGTCTGCAATGATGTTATGATCGTTGGTATCATAAGACAACGGCAGTATTTCATCATTGTGACTTGCATTAAATTGATCTAGAATGTTTATATCTCGCATTTTATACATGAAGTCTTTTCTATGATATCTTGGAGTAAAATTTAAACACAAAAACTTTTTGTAATTGGCTTTAAATTTATCTGTAGGACTATAATTTTTTCCAAGGAGTCTTACTGCTGTTTCGAAATAATTCCATTGCACAAAGTTGAACAGTCCACTGACTTGAGCGTTTGGTGAATTTTCTATTATTATGACATGTTTTGGGTTGCCTATGCCTATGTGTAGTAATAATTCATAAAATTGTTTTTCAGTTCCGTGATTATCTGCATACTGTTCTTTACAGTTATGAATAACCATAGCACATTGCTTTTTATTAATTGCTTTAATAAGCAAAGGATCTATTGTTGCGAAAACATCTTTGATTTTTTTCGGCTCATCTCGCAACAAATTAAAAATGTTAGGTTGCGGTGAAATCAAATATACAAATGGATCAGATCCCGCACACGCTTGTGTGATATTTTTTTTCTCAACTGTGTATCCATTATCTTTATACACTTTATCCAAAGGCGCATGATAGTCAGGGATGAACATAGGTCTGCCTGTTTGTTGGGGCAACGCAATGTCCTGATGTTTGTATGGCCTATAACACTGTAAAAACTTGTCGTCAGGATCTACTGCAAACACAATTTTTTTCATTTGGCCACAATCATATATCTTGTATATTGTTCTCTTTGTAGTTCCTGTGAATCTAATATGCTTAAATTAATTGACTTTTCAAAGTCCTGCAGGTTGTTTTTACAATTAACGTGATCTGGTCTTGAAAAATAATTGTTGCTTTGTAACACAACAACTGTGTTGACTTGTTTTTTTGCTAGGAAATTATTCAATACATTATCGCTCCAATGTTCGCAAGAAGTTGATACAATTATATCATAGTCAACTGGATTAAAATTTTCAATGGATTGCCATTCAAAATTGATTTTGTCATTTGGATACATCTGTTCTCCAATTACACCACACTGTTTGTCCCTATCAAAAGTTGTTAGTTTGGTTATTCTTGCTCCATATTTTTGTCTAAATTTATGTGCAAGTAATCCATACCATCCACCAGCAATACACAATGAAAAATTGTTTTTTATGCTGATGTAGTTTTCTGTTTGTTCAACTAACCAGTCTTTACAGATGTGTTGATTTGCATTTTCTGAATTTATAATAGACTTTACTGTGTTGTCGTTGGTTATATTATCAATTATTTTTAGCAAATGATCAGACATAATAAAGCATACTTATGGGGTCTATAAGTATCGTATAAATGAAAAGAGTGATATACAGTTTATACATTGATATTCCAAACAATGAACTTGACAATCAAAATCCTTACAACTGGGACTCAATATCCAAGTCTGAAAGAACTAAAATTAGTCTTAAGGAAAACTACAATCGTCTGCTGTCAGTAAAACAACAGTATTGCAACAAAATTAATGTGGCGTTTAAAATGTTTGAATATGACTCGTCTTATGTAGAGTATGAAAGTAATTTTAAACAAAAATATCCAGACATTACAACTTATAATATAGTAAATTTTTATAAGATACATTTGTTGTATGAACTGGCCAAAGAATATGATCAAATATTATATTTGGACTTTGATGTTGTGCCTACTTGCACACAATCCTTTTTCGATAAGTGGGATTTTAGTAATGGCATATGCTTATTAGAAAATAACAAAGATGTTAACAAGCGTAAATTATCCATTTTTAAAATTAACCATTCCGTGAGAAGTCCAACAGCAAAATTTTACAATGCACAAGCAATGTTGCATGAAGAAGGAATGAGTGGTGATAATGATGTAATAAACACAGGCATAGTTGGTGCTTCTAGACAACATTTGCAACAACTAGGATATTTTGATGAATTTGAATCTACATTAAGCATGATGCATCGACTGAGACAGGAAGACAATGACACCATATATCCGCCCAATATAGTAAAAATGTTTGGATACGACAATGAAACTGTGTTCAGTTACAAATTACGACTTACTCAAACACCTGTGCAATGGTTAGATGATCAATGGCACTATTTTTATGACACAGAAATGCATATACCAAAAGACACAAAAATGCTACATGCTATCAATAAAAAGTTTGACTTTGTGTGGAGATTCTATGAAAAATGTAATCTTTAGCATATACGTTGACATTGATGATAAGCATCTAGAAACACTTGAAGGTTATCGTGGTGATGACATGTCAAGGTCACATAGAACTAAACAACAGCTTTCAAATTACAAACAACAACTGATAGAATGCAAACAACAATATGCAAAACTTTGTGATGCAGACTTTGTGCTCTATACTAATGATGATGTGTATCAAGAATTTTTAGATAGTATGCAACATCTTAACAACCAAGAGTTCGATAAAATCAATTTTTACAAAATATACTTGATGGAAAAACTGGCACACAAGTATGACAATGTTTTGTATTTGGATCTTGATGTAGTTCCGTCAACGCAACAATCCTTCTTTACAGCAAATGATATGAGTAAATTCTGTGTGCATTGTTTACCAGCAACCAAAGAAAACACATGGGGCGGATTTGCAAGTGGATTTAACAAACAGGCAATGTGTGAAGAGCACAATTGTGTGTACACCTATGACCATATATTAGAACATCACCTAGATGGCTATCATTGGTACACAAAAAAACTGTGTAAAGATGCTATGTTGATGCATCATGGCCTAAGTGATCCTAAACATATGTTGGCCAACACTGCTATCATGGGCGGCAGTAGTAATGCAATAAACAATGTCAAATTTTTCGAAAGACTAAACGAAATGTTAGACACCTATAAAGAAATGCAAGAAGAAAAAATTATGGGCAGTGCAATCACAGAAAAATTCTTTGTTAATAATGAAGTGTTAATGACATATCTCATTGTAAAATATAACTTGGATTGTTATTACTTGCCTTCACAATGGCACTATGTGCAATTGGACATATACAATAATATGTGTAGCAAGTCCGAATCACATTTGTTACACATTGTTGATAAACAATTTTATAAGGTGTTTAAGGAATAATGTATAGGACGAAAAATCTAGAAATATTTGTTGATCTTTCAACATTGTGCAATGCAGGATGTCCGCAGTGTCATAGGACAAGTGTGAATGGACTAGGAAAACAGGATTGGTTACCAATGATACAATGGAGTTTTCAAGAATTTAAGTCCGCATTTCCTTCCGAACTGTTAAAAAATAATGTGTCTGCAATGAGTATTTGTGGCACTTGGGGTGATCCTGTAATGAATAAAGATATAAAGGAAATTATTGCTTATGTAGTTGAGCAAAATCCTAATGTGTTTATTAATCTAGATACTAATGGATCAATAAGGGATGAACAATGGTGGTGGGAACTAGGCATGTTAGCAGGTAAAAGTCTAAGAGTCATTTTTGCTGTGGACGGAATAGATCAAGCCATGCATGAAAAATACAGGCGATTTACAGATCTACAAAAAGTTTTATCTAATATGCAGGCCATCAGTGAAACAAAAAGCCAAGTAGAAGGACATACAATTCTATTCAAACACAATCAAGATCATATTGAAAAAATTAAAAAATTGTGCATTGATAATGGTGCTGGAGCATATAGAGTCACCCAGTCTGACAGATTCGACAATGAAGATTCAACTGAGGGTAAGTATTTCCACTTTACAAACGAAAAAGGCCAGAAAGAAACTTTACAAATCACAGATTATGATCCACCAAACGGATTTGTAGCACACACTAACAAAAATTCTCTTGATAAAAAAATTGTTTGCCGTTGGCAACTTGTAAACAGAGTACTTGTAAACATTGATGGACAGGTACTGCCATGTTGTTATCTTGTGAATACATATTATAAAAATAAATTTGCTATGCATAACAAAAAATTTAGTAATCATCCTGTCATGCAGGCTTATATCGATGAAGAAAATAATATATTCAAACATCCTTTACTACAAATAATACAACACAGCAAATGGTTTAACAAAACACTGCCCAATAGTTGGAACACCGACAATCCAGTTGCTCAATGTTCTAAACAATGTAGCACGATGACTAAAACCAAACATCAATTGAAAGCATATCTATGAACAAAACTTACTGCACTGCGCCTTTTCACCAGATATATTGCGACAACGGTGGAAGATATCGATTGTGTTGTCACGGTGGTGTAAACAAAACTATTGCAAAATATAAATCTAGCACACACACGCCTTTTGAATACTTTTTATCAGATGAAATGGAGCAGATTAGGCAGGATATGGTTGAAGGAAAAAAGATAGATGGATGTGAATCATGCTATAAAATTGAAGATGCAGGACATGAATCGTGGCGTCAATGGAAGTATAATAAATTGTATGAACATGACACTGTTGTTAATCGTGTTGGACTGAAACTAAGGATCAATGGATCATACTGCAACCTTTCATGTTACATGTGTTTCCCATATAATTCTTCAACAAGGCGTAATGAACTAAAACAAATTGGTGCAGATTGGAAAAAATATGATGCTGGATATGTTGGAATAAAAAGTGGACAGTACGAACGTATAACCAAAGACATTTTGAAGCATATTGATTTGGTTGATTACATGAACATCACAGGAGGCGAACCAATCCAATTGCCAAAGCACTGGGATCTTATTGATTCGATCCCACATGAACATGCTAAAAACATCACACTTTCATATGACACTAATTTAACAGAATTAACATATAAAAATAGATCAATATTTGAAGTGGCAGAAAAATTTAAAGCAGTGAGATTAGGAGTATCCTGTGATCATTATGGCAAAAAATTATCTTGGATGCGTTATCCGATTGATGTAGAAAAATTTGAAAAAAATCTAGTTGAAGCCAAAACTTTGGTTACACAATTAAATTGCACAGTATCACTGTTAAACATCCACGATGTTGCTGACATATATCACTATTATAAAACTAATTTTGATATAGAAACAACATTTGTAAATGTTGTGATTGGGCCTGATATACTTTCTATAAAGAACTTGCCAGACAAAGACAAACTAATTGAGAAATATAAAAATTATAACATGATTGTGCAAGAACTTAAAAAACCATCAGATGATGATCAATACAAAAAGGCCTTAGACTACTGTCAAACTTTGAGTGATCATAGAAAATTTCAACATAAACATTTATGGCAACATCTATGATAAAAATTTGCACAGTATATTTCCAAGGCATGTACTCTCCACAGTATGTAACTAATCTTTATCGCAGTTTAAAAAAACATTCAACAGTTGACTTTGAATTTATTTGTCTTAGCGACACAGATGACATTGAAGCAGATTTAGTTTTGCCCTACAATCATCATACCTACATCAAGTTGCATTGGCATAAGTTAAAATATTTTTGTGAACTGTTTGCCAGTCAACAACCAGGAGATGATATTATTGTCATGGACATTGACCAACTGATTGTGTCCAACATCGATGAACTGTTGCAATATCCTGTACAGGAACATCAATTAGTGTCTTACAACAAATGGTGGGATCCCAACCCAAAGCCACCTGTATCTATAAATGGTGGATTTTATAAATTTAAATCTGGATCTTTGAATTGTGTGTGGAACAAATTTATTGAAGATCCTGAGTATTGGCAGTTGCACTATTACAATGCAAACATTGTGCAATACAAATATTATGGAGAACAAAATTTTGTGGAGTTTGTGTGCAAAGATAACGGGGTTGAAATTTTGCAGATTCCTGGACTATGGGTAGGAAAATACACCAACGACGACAACATGAATAGAAAACTAAACATGATGTATGCAGATAAATTTGGACAGGACTACATGGTGTTGGATACGCCAAACGATCATATAAAAATATTACACTTTGCCAATCCAAATTCAACAATACATGACAGCAAAGAACAATGGGTAAAGGACAATTGGACAGTATGAGAATAATTTGCGTAAACACAGGAAAAAAATATAATCAATGGCACACTGATAATCTAAAACACATGATCGACACATATTCTGGACTGCAATATGATGAATTTGTGTGCATGGATACTGATCTATATGATGGAGTGTTCAACAAACTTATCATATTTGATAGATTCAAAGATGGACAAAATTTGTTTTTTGACTTGGACGTGGTAATTTACAACAAATTACCTGACCTGACTGCACAAGATCTTACACTGGTGCATTGTTGGTGGCGAGATGCATGGCACACTCCCCTGAATTCATCCATAATGAGTTGGACCGGCGACTGGTCTCATATCTATCAAAAGTTTTTACAACAAGAAGATTACTACCTACTAAAATACAACAAAGGCATCGATGAATTTGTATACAAAGAAATACAATACAAAACATTTGACAATGTGTGTTACACCATACAAAACAATGAATATGCACACAAGAATGAAGCTTACAGTATATGCCTACTCAATCAGAGGCAGTTTTTAATGGAGCCTGGATGGAACGGTTGGTGGAAAGATTATTTTATTTCTGATATGGCCTTAACAACATCAAGCGGTGTTTGAGCTTTACGTATTGCCGCTTTTTGTGTTTTATCTTTACAATTTTTTACAACATCAAGTTCAAAACTAGCAAGTTTAAATGCAAATAAATCTTCTTTTTCATCTTCAGTTTTAAAATTAAAAAGAAAGTCCATCATAGCTGTGTGAAACTTGGTTTCTGATTTGTGTGTGCTAAAGACTAGGCCTTCATCTCTTGCTATTCTAATAACACTGCGTTCAAAATTTTTCCTTTGATTTTGTATTCTAGTCCATGTGTTTTCATGTAGTGTATCTAGGTCACAAACTTTAAGTAAAGACTGACACCAAGGATGAGTTGTGTCATATTCAATGACATTAGATACTTGGTTGTCTTTGTTTTGTGGATCTAAGGTTATGATTTCAATCTGTGTTCTGTTATTGTCAATAAAATGTGCTGTGACAAAAGAGGTTGCAAGAAGTTCATCTGTGATCATGCAAGTAATTATGTGTGTTATTCTTTGTCTATACGCAGAAAGGTTGTGGCCGCAGTGGTTTCAGATCCATTTGGAAATTCTTGTGCTCTGTAGTCGTCGCCAACCTGTCTAGTCTGATAATCTCCAGAACCACTCAGTATAGTGTTAGTCATACCAGATCCTCTAGTTGTCCCTGATGATAAACTATATGTGATCTTGAAGCCATCACTTGATTCTGATGCTGTTTCTCTAATCCAACCTTTTATTAAAGCTTCAAATGTTGAATCGGCATATTCCTGTAAATCATTATCAGAATTAATAAACAAGGGTTTTTGAAAAGTGTTGTCCGATCCATCTATCTGCTGTAAGAAGAAAGAAGTAATAGTAGATGGATTGTCCAGTGCATGATCTCCGATCGATCCAGCACTGTAGGCTGAAGTATCTGCTCTAGTGTCTATAAACACAGGAGTTGAAGATACTAACGTTGCGCCACTTACACTTGAAGTGGTTGATATGAAATAGGTGCCAGCTTGTTGAGTAGTTGTTGTTCCTGCCACTAATAAATTTATAGCTGGATGTAAAAATGTGTCTTTGAAGTCATCAAGATTCATAGCAATAATATTACCGCTGTCCTGATACACAGGAAATGTTTTGCCTGTGTCAGCAGTTGGTGACACACTTGCATTTGTTTTGTTAATTTTTGTAAATGCAGTGGTCACTGTTTGTGGTTCTTGTGTTGTTCCTTCTGCAGGAAAACTTGAAGTTGAAGTAGACACAGCGCCTGCTTGTAATCTTGTGTCATTGATTGTGCCAAGATTACCTCCTGAACTTTGTACAGCAAGTGCCACTGATGGATCACTAGCATATTGAAAGATAATTTGGTCAATTATACCATCAATCATAGAATCACTCATCTCCTGCAAGTTTCCGCTGTTGTTGTAGAGTGGTTTTCTGGATGCCATTATTAAGATCCTGCGCCGAAAATTGTTTTAACAACAGTCGAGCCATCTGATGAAATAATTTGTAAACTTACTTCATCTTTTAGTTTGGCCCTAGACACAGCATCATCAACAATTTGTACAGTGTCTACACTGTCTGCTGGTAAACTTGCTGATGTTAACACTCTGTCTCCACTAACATATATGGCATCTTCATTAAAATTAATGCCACTTGAATCAGTTGATTGAATGGTGTTTACATCAAGGGTTTCAGTGCGTATAACGCCTGAAGATCTTATAGTGCCTTCAACATTTAAATTATCATTTATTGTAACCGATGTTGAATCGGTTGAAGAAATTTGGTTCACAGTTATATTTTCATCTAGGTCAATTGTTAAAGTTTGTCCTGAGCCAGCTGTTGTGATTGAGTCACCACCTGCAATGGTAAATGTTTGTGAATCAACCAAAACATTTGATGTTCCAGAGTCTCCAGCAAAGTCCAAGTCCTGTTCGGCGTTCTGTGCATCAATGTATGCTTTAAGACTTTGTTGTGATGCCGCTTGTGTGGCAGAATTACTTACTAAGTCATCTTCATCAAGTAGTTGATCAGTCAACATCACATTGATAAATGATGTGCCATTGTACACAAACAAATCGTTGTTACCTGTGTCAAACCATAACACACCTTTGTTTAAACTAGATGTTGGTGCAGACACTGAACGTCTGCTGGGATTGGGGACATCAAAATTGGATCCATCATAAACAGTCAAAGCATCATTGGTTGCATCAAACCAAAGTTGTCCTTCAATTGCATTAAGTGGATTGGTTGAGTTGGAAAAATTTTCCATAAGTTTAATGAGATTCTCATTGAATGCCTCACCATAACCTTCGTAGTTTCGTCCAATTAGTTGTATCGATGTGTCTGTGTTAAGTGTTCCGTCGTTGACTGTTGTAACTACTGTTCCATCACTTTTGTTAATTGTATACGCCATTTTTATACATCCACAAAGTTAGTCAAAGATTGTATCCTGATTGTGTAATCAATTTGTATCAATCTGTTGAGTGACTTTTGCACAGGGTGAAATATAACATGAGTCAACAAGTTGCCTGCGCCTGCAGTTCCTTCCCATGAAAACAATCCAATCTCATCAAACACAAATGTGTCATTGACTGTTGTTGTGTTATCAAATGCCTGTTGGCCTGCTGGTTCACCAAAATCAAGCAGTGCAGAAACAATCAAGTCGCTGTAGGTTGTTCCATTTGTGTGTGAAATTGTAATTTTGTTTCTTGTGGTGTCAAGGTTCAGAGATGACTGATCATTTATACTTTTAAAAAACGTTCTATTGTATAGGTTGGCATTGTCACCAGATGTGTTAGGAGTCAAATACGTGATGATTCCTGTTGTATCTACCGATGTTCCGCCATTACCAAAATGCATTTCTTCAATGAATCCTGTTGTTCTGTTTGCAATTGATTTGGCCAATGCTTGGGAAAAATTTTCATAATGTATGGCATTGTGTTTGTCCACATACACTTCATCAGTTTCTGGATCGAATATCTTAATATGCCCTTGAATATTTAGGCCCTGCTTTTCATCAGGCGTCTTTATCTTCTTTTCTTCAGCTGATTGTGTGTTAGATTCTGTCATGTGCATTATTTAGTTACATTTTAAACACGGTTGTTTATTACGATGCTCCATTAAAATAAGTTTAGGTCAGTGGGTTCCTTTTGTAAGAACAATACTTCTTTGCCAGTCGCAGCCTGCAATCCTTTGCCATTTGCAGCTGTAGATTCACCTTGATCATACCAAACATTACCTGTTTTTTTGATTACTTCTATTTTTACACCATTTGCTGGCGCTGTTGTTAGCACCACGTTGGTGCCAGCATACGTTTGATCAGCAGTAAGTTCTGTTTCATCCGCAGTGATGTCAGTGGCATCTGCACCTTCACCAATTGTAAATGCTTCAGTTTTTGTTCCTCCAACAAACACATTGATTTCGTTTCTGCTTTCAATTTTATACCCAACATCATAATTGATAGTTGATCCATCTGCTGTGGCAGTAAATTTGTTTACTGTGTCTTCATATGGCACTTCTTGTACCTTTGAACCATCAACAACAAAATCACCTCCTGAGTGTGTTTGTACTCCTGTTCCTAGTGTGCCTCTGAATAATCTTGATAGCACATTCCCAGTCTTGTCAAAGTATGCTATCCTTTCAGTGCCAATGAAGACCACTCCAGGAATGTTATTTGTTACAGATGGATTTGGTAGTTTGGTGCCATCTTTCACTGTAATGCTTGTTGCATCCACAGCCAAGTCTTCTGCCAGTTGTGTTGAATGTGTTAAACTTAGTCGTCTATAATGATATCTGTTTACAATATCTTTGAATATTCTGTATCCGAATGCTGACTTTGATAGATCACCAGCAACATATGTGATTACTACTTCTCCTATATTATCTATGTCTGTTGTGATTTCTCCTTCGTCTGCTTTGAAAAAATTATCATCAGCAGTAATTAATCTTATATCAGGCTGTGTGCCAGCAATGGTTACAACATTTCCTTCAACTTTAAAGTCAACATTAGCAGTAAGGTTTGCTTTGTTAAACGCAACAAACACATAACTGGAATTAATAGGAGTCAATGATAAAGTGTATTTGTTATCAGTAGAAGGAGCAAACACTTGTGTTCTTAGTCCCATTTGATCATGATTTGTAAATGTTGTAACTACAACCTGACCACTGTCTATGGTAGAATCGCCACCGAACCAGTTTGCTTTTAAGATTAATCTGCCGTTTGAGTCAATTTCGTAATCGTGTCCTAACAATAAAACAATTGCAATGTTGTCATCATCTGCTGGTGCACTTGTGAACACAACTTTTTTTCCAATCGAAGATGTTGATATTGTAAATCCACTTGTTTGCAGTACGCCATTTTTATAAACTTCTGTGTTTGAAGTTGTTGCGTTTGCACTTGCAATAGGATCATTGGCTATGGCAAATTGTGCAGTTGATCCGTCACCAGTGTAGTACACTGCTTGTGGTGGTGCTAGTCGGTATCTATTGGTGCTATCTCCTGCCATGGCCTCTACAATAACCTTGTTGTGGAACGGACCAATCACCCCAGGAGTTGTTGTTAAAGTCACAAAATGCTCTGTGGTGTCTGTTTCTATTTCATTGTAGGTTGTTTCGATCACTTCTGAAAATGCCTTTGTGCCAGAATCTAGATTGAATAAAAATAATTCTATAAGCGAATCAGTTGCTGGCGCTGAGGCAAACGTAGCTGTGGTGGACACAGAATCGTTATTCGATAGTGTAACAGAAGTTTTCACTCCGTTTACTAAAGTGTAATTTTGTTGTATTCTATCAAAAGTAATTGGAAGATCAAATGCAACAGTTGATCCATCGCCACGTTTGTCAAACTTTGCAATTAATTTTTCAACTGATACCTGTATCCCCACTAAATTAATAATTTGATTTAATGCAGGCGCTGATGTAAAGGTTATAAAGTTGTTGTCGGCGTCTTTAGTCACAGTGTAATCAACACCTTCTTGTTTAAATTGGTTGTCAACAAAAACTCTTAAGCCTTCTATCACTCCTATCACAGGAGCATCGAACTGTGTAGTAGCACCATCGCCATAATATATTTTCTTTTGGATTGTAGATGAGCCATCAGATGCTTGGGTATAAATTTTCATGTCCATAGTGTCATAAACTCCACCTGGGATGACTTCTTCAGGAGCATGTGCAGAATATTCTGAAATAAAAGCATCACCAACAACATTAATGTCTTCAGCTCTTGAGCCTAGTGTTGTATTGAATGTTTTAGAATCCAACACTTGATCCAAGTCTGCAAGTTCATTGGCAGGAGTAGCCGGATCTGATACAAGTTTATCGTATGTAAACAAGTCATATCCACCATTATCATATGCTTCACCATTTGCAAGTCCAGGGGCAAGCACTTTGACTCCTGGATATTCAAGTCCTGTCATTAATTGTGCATAAGAATTTAACGCTGTGGATCCATCGCCTATTAACCCAGCCATATTAGCTGTTGGATCATAGTAGGCATGTATCCTATCAGTGGCCGACCATTTAACTAATGGTGAGTCATTTGTCATTGTTGAATCATCATTGAACACATTTACAGTTGAAGAATCACTTAGGCCAACTGCATCAATGAAGTTGTCGTTGGATGTGAATGTTGCAGTTACTCGATATATTTCGTTTTCATATCTAATGTTTGTGCCAGCCGTAAATGTTGTTTGTGGTGTCCAAGCAACAATGGTGTTGTTGGATGTTTCTTTTAAGGAATTGATTCGGTCAAACTTAATTAAGCTGTCTATTTTCCTAATTGTGTTATTAGACAACATTGCATAGGCCCTAGCAGTTGTTGTCACTGCATCACCTCCACCGCCTGTAATTGTAACTGTTGGATTGGATGTGTATCCGCTTCCTGGGTCTGTCACTGTGATTGATGTCACAATTCCAACTGAATCAGCTGAAATTGTTGCGGTTGCAGTGGCTCCAGATCCTCCGCCGCCTGTTATTGTGATGATAGGCGCTTCAGTGTAGCCAAGTCCTTGATCTATTATTTCAATTGAAGACACAGTATATTTGTAGTTGTCAGAATACAATTTCCATGGATTGGAATTGTAAACATCATAGTAAGTTGAATTATCAGAATATACTGTTGGTGCAATGTAGGATTTAGTTTCAAAATCATAATATGACTTATTATCAAAGTCAGTAAGATCACCACTAAAATTATCAGTGTTTTGATACAGCGTGTTTTCTTCTCTAATTATTGTTTTGAATGGCAATATTTCTTCCAAAAATTCTTTAACTGCATCGGATGTGTTTATTTGATATTCTCTGTCTTGACTTAATTGTGCAAAAGTATTTTTTATCTTAACAAATGATGATTTGAACACCCAGTCAGCATCTTTGTTTTGTATTTGTGCAAGTCTAATGCCAATGAAGAATATATCATTGTATTGTAGTGTATCATCATCAATGTCATTCAGTATCCAACTGAATATATTTCTAATCTCTTCTCCTGCCGCTGTGTTTTCTGTTGAGTCTGTGACTGAACTTGAATCTTCAGTGGCTTCTGCATATATTGTTTCGCTTATTTTAATTGTTCCATTTTGTATTGCAATTGTTTCAAATCCATCATGTGTTTTTTCATATATTCTAAAGTTACCATCGTAGGATGCTAAAACTTTTATTATTTCGCCCTTAACATATGATGTTGATGTTCTTGTTTGTTCATTAGCAACTGTGTAGTCCACAGAAACTCCGCTGTCATATCCAGTGGCATACCAATCCTCAAATTCCCAATAGTTGTTTGTGTTAAATGATTGTTTGCTGTATCCAATCCAATCAGTGCCTGTCCAATTGTAAATTTGCCATCCATTGTTGGCAGTGGTATCTACTTTGACCAGTATTTTGTAACCGGAAGTCAGTGTTGTTGTGTCAACATAATCAAGTTCAGTGTCTGTGTCAACAGTGTCACTGTATACACTTGTTTTGACGTTTGGAATAGGATCAACTTTTTGTAATGTATCAATGTTGTACAATGACACATAGGCTTTTTTGGTTAATTTGTCATTGATAAATTGCACTAAAACTTTTAATGCGGCCAATCTATCGCTGTACCAACTTTGACGTGGACGATTCAGTGTGCCATACTGCATTTTTGTTGGTAGTGTGGCATCTGGCACAGAAGCCCCTGTGATGTTTTTTCCAACAAGCGAATCGTGAAACTTAGTTGTTAGTGCTGTTGGAATAGCAACTGTGTTGTCTCCTTTAGCAACCATTTGATATTCTGTGTGAGGAATCAAAGGTTCCGCATCTGTTGTTGTTTCGAAATGCACAACAAAGTTTGTATCAGACAAGAAACTTTTTCTCAAAGACAACAACACAGCATCTGTGTCTATTGCCGCAGCCCAACTTTCTGAAAAATTATTTGGATTCTCAATTGCTTGTGCCAACTGTGCTCCAGTGAGTGTTCTTGTTGATATACCAGGCAACTCTGTTGGATTTACTACCCAAAAATAGTAGTAATCAACAAAAGTATTTTTTGCATCATCAAAAAACTTTGCAGTCACATAGTCTGTTCTTGCTGTGCCTGTGTATCCTTGTGCAACACCTTCATTGGTTGCAGATAATTCATTGTATCTGGTTGGCAACACATCGCTTCTTTTCCATTCACACATACTGACAATTGCATTAGGATGTAACTTTGCCCAGTTTTGATATCTGTATGTCAAGTCTCCTTGTTCATACCATTGGAACTTGATTGTGGACAAGTCAAACCATACCTGGCCAACTTGTTTTTCATCCCAACTGATGTAGTCAGCTGGATCATACAAAGTTTTATATTGGATGTTAGCATCCACTTCAGGAAACAGTTTGCCTTTAGCAGGATCAATGATTTGTAATCTAGTTAGTAATTCATTTGTTGTTTTATCAAATGCAAATGACTTTTGTATTTTTTCAACATCAATTACATTTGGTTGTGTTGCAAGTGTTACCCATGATTTGTCATTGGCGTTTTTTCTAAACTGATACACACTGCCTCTGTTGGATGCTACTGCATCATTCAATGGTGCACCAACGTATAAATTTTGTGTAGCAAAAGCAGTTGACTGCCCGAATTGATCTCCGGATGCCAAGCCAGGAAGCAACAATGTTTGATCAAACACAAAATTTGTATCATATTTGTTGTATATGGACACTGTGCCAGTGTCCATTGTTGTGTCAGCAAACTTGGTTGTGCTTTTGTCAAAAGTTGTGCCAGTCAATTTTGTTGAACCATCTGTGGCCACTGTATCGAATGTAGTTTTTTGTTTAATGTTTCCTTGTAAACTGAACACAGCAAGATCATTGTCGTATACTTCTATGTGACTTCCAAATCCAACACTTTCTGACACAGACTGTGGCGCAATAATTTTTGTGCGTTGATACTGTGATATGGTTATTGCAGATCCAGATGCTGGTGCTGGACTGAGTGTAACAATATTGGTTGTTCCGTCTGTTGAATATTGATTGGTGCTGTATCCATCGCTGACCACATATCTGGTTGTGCCTGCCAACACAGTGAGTTTTTCATCATGATTGATTGTGAAAGTTGTTGTGAATTGTGTTGTGGATCCATCACCAGTGAATGATTCAGACTGATTGCTAAAGTGATGCACTGCCCCGCTGTTGCCATTGATCACAGTTTCGTTTGGTGACCCCACTAAGATATCTGTGCCTGATTCATTGACAGTGACACTGGTTCCAAATTTTGTGTCTATTTCAACAGTGCCGCCCCTGAGTGTTTCCACATGTGTCCAAGTTGTATCAATTAGTTTGTACACAAATGTTTTTCCTGCTGTTGTGGTTGTTGAGTCAGTTGCCTCACTTGCACCCACAGCCAACACAGTGCCATCTTGAGAAATATTAATTGATTCTCCAAACCTTGCTCCAACTTCTTCTGAAGCAGCCAGTGTTTGATTAAAATCATATTCTAGTGTTGTGGTGTTGTATTTGTACATGTACACTGTGCCACGCTCGGATAGAGTTGAATCATTTGGTCCACCTGGAGAAGCAACAGCAAGATATGTGCCGTCTCCTGACACAGACATGTCATGTCCAAATAAACCACCGCGATCTAGATTAGGAGCTGTAAGATATTGATCCACAGAATAATTCACTGATGAACTATCGTTGTTTCTTTTCAACACAGCAACAAGTCCTTGGTTGGCTCCTTCAGTGCCCTCCACCTTAATAATATCAACAATTGATGAAGAATCATGCACATCCAACAAGGATGAATCATCTGTGAAGTCGGTTGTGGTTGTTTGACGTGCAACAATTATATCATTGTCTGCATCGAAATCTAAAATTACGCCTCTTGCCCCATTTGATGCTTGTCTTAGTTCTTCTCCAATGTCAAATGATAATCCAGTTGTAGTCAGTGTTAATTTAACAAGATTGCTACTGTTTGGTGCTGATGCAAATGCTCTTGATCCTGTTGACGTCATCCTTACAACTTGGCCAAAATTATCATTGCCTGTGTCCAGTGTGCTGTCGTTTAGATATGGCAAAGTAATCTGTGTGGTCAATGCAAAGTCAGTGATTGATGTTGAATCAAAGTCAATTGGACGCTTGTACATGTACACTGTGTTGATGCCAGGAGCACCTACTGTGATGTAGCTATCATCAGTTGCAACAGCAATACTGTTGCCATATTTTGCTTCAGGGGTATCAGTTTCACTTAATACAGTTGATGCATTGTATTCATATTGTGTTGAAGCTGATTTTTGATAGACTTGCCATAAGCCTCCACTGGATGTGTAATCATTGTCAATAAAAATGTTATCACCAATGGCATATCCTTTAGGGGGAGAAGCATCATCGATCTCATCAATAGAGTTGAATCTAACGGATTCAAATTTTCCTACCACTCCTCTGCTTAAACTACTATCAACTGTGTCTGTGTATGTTACAGTAAAATTATAAATGTTGTCGGTGCTGTCAGCAGTTGTAGCCACTTGGTACACACCGTCTGCAAGTGATCCAAAATTTGTTATGCCAATGTATTCATTAGCTTGTAGGCCATGTGGTGATGCACATCTAAATTGTAGTTTGTCATCAAACTGTATGTAATCAACAATGTTTAAATTTAGAATATTGAATCTACGCACATCCCAGTCACCGACTAAAGTGTTTGCAATCCATACCGTAAAGCCTTCAATGAGATTTACTGCAGATATGTTTAACAATTCTGCTTCATTGTAGATGGTTGTGTTTACTTGTGATTGTCTTACATATCCTGCAATAGGATATTCAAATATTGATTGTGGTGTGTTGTTGGATGAATATGTAATGGTTGGAAAAATGGATGTTGAAAAGTCAACAGGCCTTTTTATTAGATCACTTTTGCTAACATTGATTACAACATCAGTATCAGCCTTTGCGTCATCAGTGATTTGATAAACTTGTTTTTGTTGTAGGTGCTTTTCTTCATCAACCGTAAACTCATGTTCACCTAGTGTTCGATGTCCTCCATACTCGCCAACTCTAAACGCATATTCTTCAAACACATCATAGGTGTTGCTTTGGTTGGCTTGTTCTAAACTTTTGAATCTTTTGATAGGCAACATAGTACCTTTGTCTTTGATCATACCTTGATAAAACTTGTATTGGGTCAGTTCATCCAGGCCAAGATCTTCAAAGTAACTACGTTTTTGATAACCGATCAAATGTTGTGCATATTCTTGTTGCACAGCATCAAAGTTATCTGTGTCTAAACTGTAAAAATCCCTAAACGATTCTGCCTTGGCGTCCCAGTTTGGAAATAAATCTGCTGAGGGTGTATTTTCCTTCAGCCTAAATTTACT
>CAACVD010000178.1_pt1 | contig 28925 bp, 50 predicted proteins | sample 2381771 | NCBI WGS metagenome assembly CAACVD01 (sample SAMEA5211965, study PRJEB30684) | marine metagenome | biome: Marine; feature: Epipelagic; material: Water | collected 2015-10-15 | depth 15 m
TTGCACCAGTTAAACTAAATTTTAAACTAGCATCACCACTACCATCATTTTCAATAACGACATCATTAGTACCAACTGTGCTTGAGTCATCTCTAAAAATTGATAGTATACCTGACGGAGAAGCAGTTCCTATACCAACTCGTGAATTAGTAGTATCCACAACCATAACATCTGTTCCATCTGCTTTTTCTATTAGAAAGGCTGATGTGTCTGTAACTTTAATTGTAGATGTGCCTTGTACTACCTCATCAAAAGATAGTGAGCCACCTCCACTTACTTGTAAATCTCCTGATATAGTAAGGTCACCATCTATTGTTCCTCCACTACCTAGATTTGAAGTAACGGATTTAACCATTGAACTTTGCATTTAACACTCCACCAATCTAACTGCACCAGTAGTTGTACTGGTAGAATTGTAGTTAAAATAAATTGTTTGACCCAGTCCTCTTGGAACTGTAATAAATACCATTGTGTTTTTTGGGATAATCATATCATTACTAGCATTAACATTAGTTTCTGATGTAGTAAAGTTAAAATAAATCTCTACTGCACTATAAATACCAAGTGTACCTGTGTTACTTAATAATGATTTATGAATTGTATTAGCGACATCTGCTGAACTTCCAGCAGTTCCAACACTTGCAACAGTCCATCCTCCTCCTGTTGTTGTGTTGAGTGATTCTTGTACTGAATATGTGTGTAAATCTGCCATTTTTACTTCCTCTCTAAGCTAATGACTAAGCGTGAATGAGTCGTTAGTCTGTTTATTTTTTCTTTTTAGTCACTTTCTTTGCAACTTTCTTTACTGCTTTTTTAATAGATGCTTTTTTAGAAGGTTTTTTATAGGGCTCATGGTTGTTTTCACCTACTACCCTTACATAACCTTGACTTTTTAATTCTTCTAGTTTTTCAGGATGTTTTTCTAAAACACTATCTTCAAGTCTTTCCATTCTTCCTATCTTTTTTGATAACCAATATTGCATAAAAATCTCCATTAAACTAGGGGAGTCAGCGCCAACCCACTCCCCTAGATTTCATTTGTCAACCTATGTGTTAGTCTACGTTAGTGAACTTAACACCTTTCTTATTGTCACTATCATCTAGAAGCTTTGCTCCATAGACCATATCGGCAACAATTTTAGTACCAAGAGCATCAATCGAATATTCTGACTGAACTCTTACATCTTGCTGAACTGCACAAACTGCCGCACTCTTATGAAAGACTGCACCTGATATTGTTGAACTTGTACCAGCAGTTGAAACAGTATTACTCATATATACATCAATGCCGTATAATGAGCCGACCATTCCTGACCTTAGTCCTCTGTTACCTTCACCGACTGCATCATTTCTGATGAAATACTGAGCGATACCAGCACTAGGATTAAGTATGTCTGCAAATAGAGTTGGATTAACAACCATAGCACATTCACCATCCATGTAAGGTATGTCATTCTCACCTAATGTTGCTAACACACTCTCAAAGACTGCCGCGGTTAATGTATCATCAGCAGACAAAGCCTGTGATGCATTAAGACCATCTAATTCAGCCCAAATATCAGCATCTAATTGACGAGCAAGAGCCTCACCCATCATTCTAGTGTACTTTTCTACTAAATCTGCTTCACTTTGGATAATTGTCAAATCTTCGAAAAGTTTACCAATGTACTTATGTTTATTAAGAGACAACTGAGTTTCTGTAGTTGCAGTTGCATCATAAGACACATCAGAACCAGCAGACTTATCAGCCGCACTTGCTAATGATATTTCAGGAACATGAACAACATCTCCAAACCCTTTTGAACCTACTAGAGCTGAATAGTCTTCAATCAATCCTCTGAATACTGTCTTTCTTTCGAAAAACTTATAAATTCCATCCGACCAAATCTCAGGTATGAAATGTTGGTCAGTTGAATTTGTAGTTGCACTACCTTGATAATGTTTTGCCATTTTTAAAACCTCTTATTATTATCTCTTAGTGTAACTCTGCAAGATACTACCCCAGTTAGACCTTCTTTCTTCAGCAGTCATGTTAGTCCAATCTTTAGGACTTGGATTCACACTCTTAGCTGGAGCGTTACTTGTAGGAGCTACCTCTTGAGATTGATTATTAATTTTATCAGTTATAACTCTAAGTTGAGCAACACTTAAACCCTTAAATGTTTCTCTTTCTTCTTCACTTAGAATATTTAGCAAGTCTTCTTTGTAGGCTTCCTCAGCTTCTTTTAATCTTTGGTAATCATCCTTAATATTATTTAATTCTGATTCTCTTTTAGTTGCTAATTCTTCCCACTTATTGTTTTTAGCTAATCTTTCCTCTTCTTGTTTTTCAAGTTGAGATTTTAAGTCAGATAATTCAGACTCTGCTAATTGTGCCCTACTTCTATACTTCTTGCTTTCTGCTATGTAGCTAGTGACATCAGGCGTTTCATTAGCTTCATTCTGACTGTTAGGAGTCACCTCTTGTACATTGTCTTGTACTGTTTCTGTTGTAGTTTCAGACATTCTGTCTTCCTCTTTTAGTTAATTAAATTTAATCATGTACCTATGTTTAATAAAAGTCCTAGAATCAAATTACTTCTTAGGTTTGTTTTCAAATCTTATACCATTATCATTCTTAAAAGGTTTTGTGTGGATATGTTCACCATTAATTATTTTTTCAGGTATTCCCTCTTTATAAGCTTTACATGAAAACTTTGTAATATCATTCTCATTGTAGTGTTTGCAATAAATACAGATTGGTTCTGTAGGTATCATTTAATCCTCCCTACTCAAAACAAGTCTTTTAACTTTTTCTGCATAAGATGAGGGATTTTTAGAATGAAAAGCCATAGAATAACATTCTGCAATCCATTCTGATATGTTTTCAGTAGCATAATTTGATATATACTCTCCTCCATAAACTTCTTTGTAATATTTATACATTTCATTTTTACCCTTGTAAACAATAGATGTTGAAGTTGATTTCTCTAAATCAACAAGTTTAGTATTGAAAGAGTCCTTATATTTTCTCAAATCAGATAATGATTTTCCACTAGCAATCCAATCAGACTGAAATTTCTTTTCTCTGTTTCTAATATCTAATATATACTCTCCATATAAGTCATTTATTTTTTTTCCTATTTCTGTATTTATCCTAACCCCTCTACCACTTGCATAGATATGTCTAATATGAAGACCATGACCAAACTCATGGCTCATTACTGATTCAAAAGTATTTCCTCCATTATGCCACCACCCACTAGCAACATTATCTTTAGCCTTTTTTTCATATTTTTTAATATCTTTTAAGTAATACTTATTCAACATTAATTCTTCTGTTCCTGACCTAGCAACTACACCACTTTTAGAATGATAAGACCTAACTATTTTATATTTAAAATTTGCCCCGCTTTCAATATGTTTTTTAAATAATTTGTTTAGTCTATTCCTAGAATCTAAATCTATTCCTGAAAGTCTAATATCTTTTGCTTTAAGATTTGATTTTAACCACTCCTCAGAATCTTTAATGCTAGTATGTTTACCAGCCATTTTTAAAGATGTAATTGATTCAGGTTTTTTAGTAATTATAGGTTCTTTAATGTTCTCACCCTTATAGTTCATAGGTACTAACTGACATCTACAATTAGTCTGACATATAGAAAACCCTGAACGAGGAAGTCCAACAGTCCTAAAATATTCCATAGTACCAGTTTGACCATGTCTGTCTTCACAATCTTCACAAACTCTTTTATCTGATATACCAACCCATTGGAACTCTTCTACTGATGAATCTTGATAAACCTTCTGACTTGCAATATTAGAACTATACCCTACACCATTTTTAGTTGTATTCTTAATAGCATTTCTATATGAACCGAATATTCTACCACCATTATTTAGGTCATTCATTAAGACTGATTTAATTTGGTTGACATCCATCCCACTTAACTTCATTTGAGATATAGACTCCTCAAGGGTTATTGTAGACTTAGCAACAGAATTACTAAGTAAGGAAGACATGGTTATAAGTAGGTCTTGAGGTTCAGACATTTCTTAATATCTTATCTATCTTTAATTCTATCATTTTAATTGCTCTTTTCTCAGCTTTTTTAGTAATACCAAACCATTCTCTTCTAGGTAAATTAGTTGAGGGATTACCTTGCTGATGAAATGAACCTATATCTGCATTAGTCACACCACCCTTTCTTTTTTGTTTCTTGCCTGGATGTAGTGTTACTAATTGTTTTACTTTACTTGCTTTATTTAAAACAAGATTTCTCATCTTACCAGTATCTACTAATATTTGGTCATGTCCTTTTCTTTTAATAGTAGAATCTTTTAATTTCTTCATCCTACCATTTACACCCATACCTCTTTCTAGTCTTTGAAAGTGGTCTTCTCTTACTATTCTACCAGCGTCATTAAGTTCCTTAGTAAGGTCTAACTTTAACTTCTTAAGGTCAAAGTTCATCTCTATCTTAGGTTTCATGACTCTTTTATAATTTTATTTGCAAACTTAGTACCTAACTGACCAGCTTTCTCTATCTCATCTATGTGTTCTTTAAGAAAAGCATCACCCAATGACAGTAAATACCCTTCAGGGTCTTTTAATAATTCATCTAAATCAATAGCACCTAGTAGATTATCAGCGTTCTCTTCTATTACAGACTCTAACTTGTCTAGGTCTTCCATATACTTACGAATTAATTGTGCCAAGTTTCCTCAATCCTTCAAAGGTTGGTTGTGTAGGTTGTGTAGCTTCTACTGTTGCTTTTTGTTCTTCTCTTACCTCTCCTAACTTCTCATCTAATTCAGAGTCAGTCATGTCAGGATTAAAGTATAATAGTAAGTCTTTCTGAGTCATTATTCCATTTTTAATCTTCCAATCTAACCAGTTTCTTTCTTCCTGTGGTGACATTGGGAAACTGACCTCCCCAAAATCAACTGCATAGTCTTCAGATAAATTACTTACATTATGTGTCTCCAAAATAGTTCTGTCTATTTCATATCTTGAATGTTCCCACTCTCTGAATAAACCTTCATCTGACTTTCTAGATTCAAGGTTTTCAATCTCCATAATTCTTAAAGCTTCTCCACTAGGTACATTCCCACCTGACTCACCCCATCTGATTCTTAACTGATTATTCTCAGCTACTTGGTTAGCCATAGCTTTCACACCTTCAATCATTTCTGTAATGCTTCCACTAGGTGACTTATAATCAAAGGATGCACCTTCAGGAATTATAATCGCATTATCTATACCAGCTTTCAATCTTGACTGACCTTCATCTATTCCTGTGAATACTGGTTGTCCTAGCTTTGACCTTATCCCTAAAGCTACTTCAGTCATAGCTATTGCTAAATGCAAAGAAACCCTAGTGACATCATAAGAACTAGAAGAAAACTCCACTCTACTTATAGGATTTATCTTATAAGGATTTATCATGTCTTCAGATATAGGAATCCTTTCTCCTTTCTGATTAAACTCAAAGTGCATACCATCTACACCATCTCTTTCCTCACTCCAAAACACAAATCTTTTATGGTTGTCAGGACTCTCTATTTCATAAGAGTATCCATAAGGTTCACTATCTGAAGTGTGATAATACTCCTGTACCATTGGGAGAACTTCATATTCTAGTCTCTGCTTTCTCTCATTGTACTTAGACTTCATCCAACAATGTCCTAGTAACCAAGATAACTCAGCAAATTCCTTAGTCTTAGAATCTAATTTAAAAGATATATCATCATACATTTTATTTCTTTCACCACCTATAAATCTTTTAGGAGGTTCTTTATATAACATCATCCTAGCACGAGCAAAACGAGGTACACAAGAGGTGACATAAGGAGGTACTTGACTAAGACTCTCAGATGCAAACCATTGTTCTAGGTGTGTGTCTAGGTTCTGATTATAGTAAAAGTCTAAACTCTCTAAGACATAAGTGTCCTCATTATCAATATAGTTTTCATGAGCGTTAATCACACTCTGCATAACTACCATTTCAGAAAGTTCAGGGATAACTATTCTATTTACACTTCTTCCAAAATTATACATCTTCCATATTCCTCTTTATTTGTTAGTTCTCCCCAACTTATTTTTGATTATTACCAACTCCTAGTAGTTGCAATTACTTTTCTAATAGGAAACTTATATGCCAACCCATAAGAACAAGCATCTAAAGCGTGAGTAAGGTTCATATCTGACTTATCTAGTCCACCCCTTCTATCTCTTTGACATTGTTCAAGGTCTTTAATTAAATGAACACATGAGGGGTCAACAGTCATACTTATATTACCTTCAGCGTCTTTTAGTTTTCTATTTAAAATATTTAATCTATCTATATGACTGGGATGAGACTTCTTTGCTCGAATTAAAAACCCAAATTCAGATAGAATATCATGGTCACTTCTTCTTGACGTTGTAGACCTATTCCTACCAGCTGGGTCAGGATAACATTCAATGTTAGGTGCAATCTTTTTCATCTCTATAGCAAGTTCTTCTGTATTACTATTCTTCAGTCTTATCTCATCAAAATAATGTACTGTACCATCTGAATACTCTGTTGCTAATGTAGCCGTATTAAAATCTACGTTGTGGTCTACTCCCCACCATAACTTATTAGATAGTTCATCAGCTTTTACTACATGAGTTTCTCTATCAAAGTTCCAAGCGGCTCTATTACCAGTTGATTCAAAAGAACCTTCAAACTCTTGTCTAAATACAGACTCATCCATTGTTCTCTTTGCTCTTTCTATCTCTTCTTTAGGTACAAACCCACCATCTATAGTTTTAAACTGCCAACTACTCCAGTCATCTTCTGATTGACCTTTAGAGTATAGGTCATACATAATATCATACCCACTAGGAGTTCCAATAAATAAGACTTCTCCTTTAGTGGTTGCTAACATAGGCATAATAATTTCTTCCCATACATGAGGTTTGATATAAGCCATTTCATCCATCACACATTTTGTTAATGACACACCTCTTAAATTATTTTCATTATCAGCGCCCTTAACTGACAACTCTGCACCATTCTCAAAGATAACAGACATCTCTGTCTCATTTAACTTTGCACCAGTAAAGTTCCCAAACATTCTCCTGAGTATAGGAAATACTATCATGCGACCTTGCCTGTAGGTAGGAGTTACATAAAATCTTCTTTCATCAGCTTTAAAAGGGTCTTTTAGTAAATACATTAAACTTAATATGGTCTTACCCCATCTACGACCAGCTACAATAACCTTAAACCTAGAGGAGTCATTTAATATATCTCTTCTAGTCTTATTAACAGTCCATTTAATCATCTTCTATAACCATAACCTGAATAGGTTCTGACTTGGTTGTTCTTTCTTGTCTTTCTAATGCTTTACCTTCTAATCTTTCAATAATAAACTGCATAGCTCTAAGGTCACCTCTTTCAGCTAACTGAAACAACTTAGACACTATGACTTCTCTTCTTTCCTTATCACCATTCTTTTTAAAACTAAAATCTTTAATTAAATCAGTATAGGCGTTCCTTCTTCCATTGGGATTACCTGACTCTCCTTTCTTCCATCTATTCCCTAACTTATTACCCTTAGCAAACTTTCCATCAGGTCGTTTGTTCTGTGTTTGTTTTTTAGACATTAATCTATCTCCACTAGACCCATCATAAATGCTTTGTTTAATTTCATTATTAGTTCAGCAATTTTATGTGAGTCTATTTCAAAAACATCAAACTCTAGTCTGTAATTACCAGTAGTCTTTAAATTGCGAATCCCTACCAATTCAGTAGTTATTGCAATTCCTTCCTTACTTTTTTCTTTTGACAATTTTCTTAATCATCTTACGTTTCTTTTTTGGTTTCGCTTTACCAAAGCCGTAACCTTTACCTTTAGGCATAAGATACTCCTTGTTGTTGTTGGGTCTAATTTATACCATTTAGGAGGTTTAATAAAATACCTAAAACTATATTAAGGTTTGCAATAAAACGAGGAATATGAGGAATCCTTAAATTACTCTACTAATAGAGATTAGAGTTTTTAAAACACGATAATTAGAGAAATAAAAAAAATACATATACTACTCAGACCCAAATAAGGTGATTTAGGGGTTGAACAGTATACTATTTAGTTTCTACATGTAGAAACACGAGTATAGTAGAGGATAGTATAGAAAAGGAAAGTAGAGAGAGTAAAAAAAAGCCCTTATTCTAATTACTTTTCATTTTAATTTAATAAGTGGGTAAATTTTTTCTGCAACTGCCTGTACAACATCTACTGTAACTGCATTACCACACTGCTTATATCTTTGTGTATCGCTCATATCAACTACTTTACCATCTATGACACCTTTACTTGTCCAATTATCTGGAAATCCTTGCAATCGTTCAAATTCTTTTGGTGTGAGCCTTCGTATATTTGAATGATTTGACGTTAATACTAGTTGTACCATCGTTGTTTTGCCGTGATTCTCTCGTACAGTAGGTGAAATTCCTTTGACTGAATGTACATTATGACACTCATGGCCACCTTTTCCTTTCAGGTTATCAATTATTTTAATTTTCGTAGGTTGAATTGTTTGACTATCTTCTCCGATAGGAAATACTTTTGCTCCACTTCCTTCTCCAATATATCCGACAATGTATATCCGCTGTCTATTTTGGGGCTTCCACCAGCTAGTATTAAGTAACTGGAACTCAATGGTATACCCAATGTTATTAAGAACTCTGTAGATTGTAGCAAATGTGCGTCCATCGTCGTGACTAAGTAGGCCTTTAACATTTTCGAGTAAAAAACAGGAGATTGGCTTTCCAACTTTTCGGTAATGTCTGAGAATCCTTGCGATTTCAAAAAATAAAGTACCTCTGGCGTCGTCAAATCCAAGTCTGAGCCCCGATTGAGAAAATGCTTGGCAAGGAAATCCTCCACAAAGGATGTCAATGTAATCTGGTAAATCTCTTTCTGGTTGAATAGTTGTAATGTCACCTAGCTCCTCCGCTTCTTTAAATCTATGTTTATAAACTGCACTTGCATATTTATCTATCTCACTAAAACCTACCCAGTCAAATTTATAACCTGCCTGTGCAAATCCTTTATGAAATCCACCAATTCCACTAAATAAATCAAGCATGCGAACACCTGACATGGCTGTGTCAACCAAAGCCAACTTAGGATTCATCCTTTTGTTCCACATTTTTGTCAGGTGTACATCTTTCACAAATTTCTCAAGGCTCTTTTCTTTTAGGTTTATGTTAGTGTCTATTTCTTGTATATTTCAAGTCCATGTCCTCCAACCTTATTTACATACTCAAGATTTTTACTGTATTCTCTAACTCTGTCTCTTATTTCATCTTTATATTCTTTCATAACTTTTTCTAATAAATTCACTTGATATTCAGGAACTACATAAATTCCACTTGATTCTGTAGCTACTATTTGAACTCCTCCAATACCATTGTAACAGATACTAAGACTTTTTCCTTTTCCAACTGTATTAGTTTTAGTGACAACTATAAAATCTAAATCAAACTTAAACCAACTACTTTTATCCATACTGTTAGATATTTTAAAGTTATGTTCATTATCTGCTGTTATGGTTAGGTTTTTAATATTACTCATTTTAGAACTCCTTATTTAATTAATATTCGCAAAAGAATATAAACAATAAATTGATAATGTCAAACACTTATCTAAGGGTTATCTAAGGGTTAGTTAAAATAGTTCTCTTTGGATAAATCTCTTCTCTGCTATTTTAATAAATTCAGGGTTTAGTTCTATACCTAGCCATCCTCTACCAAGTCTCTGAGCAACCCAACCAGTAGTTCCTGAACCAAAGAAAGGGTCTAAAACTATATCTCCTTTCTTACTACCAGCCTTTATACATAATTCAGGTAATTTCTCAGGAAAGGTTGCAAAATGAGCCTCTTTATATCCTTTTACATTAATAGACCATACTGACCTTTTATTTGCTCCTACTTCTTCACCATAATGAGGTTTGTCTTTTATTGCATCTGAGTCATAGTAGTATTGAGGTGACTTACTTAATAAAAATATATATTCATGCGCTTTGGTGCATCTATCTTTTACAGATTCAGGCATAGGATTAGGTTTGTGCCAAATAATGTCTTGTCTTAAATACCATCCATCTTGTTGAAGTGCAAGTGCAACACGCCATGGAATACCCACAAGGTCTTTTGCTTTTAAGCCTAATGTTTTATTTCTTTTTTTAGGAAAAATACCTTTTTTTTCATAATACTTATTTGAGCCAACACCATCTCCCCAAGTTCTATTGCCAGTGGATATAGTGCTATTATAACTATCTCCAAGATTTAGCCATAATGTTCCATCATCTTTTAATACTTTTTTAACTCCTCTAAATACTTTCACCATATTTTCTACATATTTTTCTGGTGTTTCTTCTAATCCTAATTGAGAATCTTTTCTAATTGCACCACATTTTTTACATTTAGACTTATATTGAATAGACTTTCCTTCTACTTCTTTTTTAGTAGTTTCTTTTCTATGGTCTCTAATACCAGTATTACCACTAAAAGGGATTTTTTCTATATGGTCACACTCTTCATCTCCTTGTTCCCATTCAGCAGTTTGATAATCTCTTAAATTCCAATAAGGAGGACTAGTTACAACACATTGAACTGACTTCTCTTCAATGTCTTTTATTCTATCTAATACATTTCCTTGTAAAATGTTTTTCACTTATTACCCCTATTTAGTTTTTCGCATTTTGGACATTTCTTTTTCTTTTTTCCTATCTTTGGAATAATGTCTTTTGGATAAATTCTAAACAAACTTTTATCCACCCAATGAGGAACTGGACTCCAAAGATGTTCACAATAATTACATAATTTAATTACATCATCATGTCTGTACTTCCTATGTTCGTGTCTTACTTGATTTAATTGAGGCGTGTATCTCCTAATATCAGTTTTTTCTAATATATAGTCAATAATATGTAATTCATCATCCTTATGCATGATTCTGTTCAGGTGTATAATCAACCCTACAACAATTACTACCCTCTTTTAGTTGCCATTTATCATTTGGCATTTCCCTTTTACCACATTTAGAGCAATATGCTTTATATAATCCAGTAGGAGTTTTTTTAAAAGAAGCTTCAAAGGGAACTTTTTCTTCTTTTTGTATGTTCCATTCTTTTTCATTATTAACCCATTTTGCAAGTCTTCTCTTAATATCAAAGGTCTTCTGCATCTCAAACTTCATTTTAGTACCATTCATATTTGATTCAGTCCAATAATCAATAAATGAACTTATTGTGTTTTCTTTAATACCTTTTATATCCTTACTTGTTTCTTTACAAATTAATCTAAATTCACTTTCTCTTGTTTTCTTATCTTTTACTTTAACCTTATCCTTATCTTTATCTTTAAGGGTTAGGTTAACTCTTTCTATAGGGTTATACAATCCTTTTTCATTAAGTCTTTTAATAACACTTAAATGAGGCTTAGAATGTTCTTTTAATTCACCATATTGAAACTCAATAAAACTAGGAATGAAATATTGGTCTTTGCCTTTTATAAACTTCATCTTGTCTTTGATAACTTGAGGCAATTCATCAAATATCACTTGCTCACCAATAATAAATTCAGCTAGTTCCCAATCAGCATCCCAAATTCCAGCATGGTCACATTTACCTAGTAAATAAACCCAAAATAATTTGTATTTAGTTGGCAACTTTCTGAACCAAGCCTTATCCCAAATTTTAGTATCTATAAATCTTTTAGCCATTTTCTATTTCTCCTATTTGTTTTTTTAATTCGTTTTGTATTTCTTTAAAATCCCAAAGTGTTTTATTTATCGTATTTGACTGTTTTTTTAATCTGTTTAACCTTACCCTGCCTAATGTCTTTTCAGCCCATTTATGTGCCTCTATAGGGTGTTTATGCCACCAATACAAGTGACAACCTACACACAATATCTTAACATTATCAGGATTAAACTGCATTTTAGGAAATTTACCTTTAGGATAAATATGAGAAGCTTGAAGTGTGGTAGTTTTACCACACCTCAAACAACACTTGTCTCTAAGTAGACATAACTCCCTAACAAGCTTATTGAGTTTTACTTTTTCAGCTTTTTTCATTAATATGTACTGACATATCTTTCTTTTAACTGAGATAGTCTCTTATAAGCTCCTCCATTTGGAAGAATTTTACCTTGTGTCCATAAGTCTTCATAAAATTTTATGTAACCATTTAATGTTGACCTACGCTTCATGCTTTTTCTTAGTAGATTTTCATTTGATTTTGTTATTTTAGAAAGGCGCATCATCATCCTCTTCAACTATTTTAGGTATTTCTGTTTCAGTAAGTGATTTCATTCCACAAGCAATCTTAAACATATCAGGCATTATCTCTTCAATAAGCAAAGCTTTTTGGTTTGGACTTATATCATCTATATTAGCTACTAATCTAGTTGCATTATTAAAAGCCATACCCCATTTTATTTCTAAAGACCTATCATCATCTCTACTTTTAACAGAATCATACCCATAAGGCTTTGATGCAACCCCTTCATCATGTACTGGTTTATCCCAAACACTAAATGAAGCACCTACATTATATTTGACACCTTTTTCAGTAGATGTCATGGTAATATCAACTAATTCTGCTTTTGAAAAGTCTGTAAGTTTACCATAAAGAGCAGATGAAACTTTTAAATTAAAGTGGTCACCTTTTTTAAATACAATAGGGTCTTTGTCTCCCCATTTCTCAGCAGAATAATTATCACCAATATTAGTGACTGGTAGTTCATATTCTAAGTTGTTGAATTTATTCATTACACCCTTAATGTTTATAGGGTCTTCTCTTAATTGCACACTCAAAGTTTTATTAATATGAGTGGACTTTTTTAATTGTAAAAACATTACTACTCCTTATCTTGTTATTAATTGAAAAAATAAATTTAACATAGTCATTCCTATTAAAATAAAGAACAATCCTTCACAAAAATCAAAAAATGACTCTAACTTTTTTTCATACTTATTCATAGTTTGTGACCTCCCTTATATAATTAAGTAATATTGATAAAAGCATAGTAAAACCAAACAAAGCAACAAACCATATTAATGCAGATATTCCTAAGATTAATAAATTTGCAATCCATTCAGCTATATTTAAGACTATCATTACTGACCACCAAATAAATTCATACCATCTGAATTATCTATTGAATATTCAGCAAAAGACTTCTGCCCTTGCTTTACCATTGTTGTTTTAATATTAAGACCTTCTTCCCTTAAATTATGCACTATGGCGGCAAGTCTAAAGCATCCAAACTTGTCAAGAGCTTCTAGTGGTGTTAGTTTACCACCTGACTCTAAATAATGCCTAATTTCTTTTATTTGACTACTCATAAACTACTCCTATTTTATATCATTCGCTATTTGTTGAAACTTATCAGAAACTTTTAAATCAGGATAACTATTTGCCATGTGTTCTAAAGCTTCTACAATCAGTTTCTTTTCTTCTTTTGATGTTAGTATTCTAACTTCATAAGGTTTGCCTTCGGAGTCGGAAGATGCGGAGTTCCTTGAGATTGAATTACTCCGAAGGTCTTTTGTGAATTTTAAAAATCTATTTATACCTTCTGTAAGCCTAATGGTCAAAGCATTGAAATGGATTAACCTTTGTGAATCAGAATTAATATCCTTGTTTTCTGTAATTGATAAAAGACTTTGAACAAAGTTAAAAAGATTTAAATAATTTGTCTCCAACTCTAAATATTCTTTTTCTGAATGTTTAGACAACTGTTTATTAAATGGTGTTGGCATACTACCCCCCTAGTTTGTTTTTAATGTAATTAATTATGTGATTAATATATAATCCAAGTAATGAAAATATTGCAAACCCACTCACTATAACACTTGGATGAGATTCACCACACAACCCTAAAAAATGTTTAATAAAATGTATTATAGATTCCATTAGAACCTATCCTTAATTATATGATTTAAAGCTTTTTTCACATTACTATTCTTTGTAAAAGAAGTAGAACTAGCAAAAGAGTGAACATATTCTTTATAATCTTGTGAAACCATTGACTTACCTAATATAGTTACTATCTTAGGATTTCTTTTTGCATACTTATTGCAGACCTCTTCAACATCTTTTTGAAACTCAGGAATAGTGTTCCCATTAGCATTTGTAAAACTAAAACAGTCTTCTGTTTCATATCTTATCTCTGCATGGTACTTAAAATTATAAGGAGGTTCAATCATTACTTACCCCCTTTTAATTCTGCCCAATATTTTTTACTAAGGTCTATACAATATTCTCTTTCTTTATTTGTGGGTTTATAATCAAATAAAAGATTTTTCAATAAATATCTTTCTTTTTCTTGAAATTTCTCTACATCCTCACCATGCTGAGTATTAGCTAAAAAAGAATAATGTATTGTTTCTAGTTGTTTTTTTGATATTCTGCCACTTGTTTCATATTGCTTTTTTACTGAATTATAAAAAGATTTTCTAAACTCTGACCTGAATTTTGTATCTTTAAATTCTTTAATAAAACGAGTGAGAAAAAAATCAACTTTTTTCTTCCAATGTGAAAGACCATGAAAATGAAAGTAAGTTTTAGTTATGGCTTTTGTCCAAACCTTACGACAACTAGAACCGATACCATCAGGGTTGTAATCGGATATCGGGTGGTCACAAATTGCACAAGTCCGTTCTGCTGAGAGTTTCATATTACTTACCTCCTTCATATTCACAATGATTATAAACACCAAAACCAAAATCATCATATTCATTTTCATAAAAAATAGCTCTTAATGATTCTGCTAATTTTTCACAATATCCAAACTCTGCACAACCTCTTAATGCTGAAAGAATATCTCCGTCAAAAGCAACACAACCATTATCACCATAACTTACCATAACACCAGCATCTGTAAGATTTTTATATGGTTTTAGTAAACCTTTTAACTCAGTGTCTTCGTCTATCCACTTTAGTGTTTCTAAGTTTTTAGCATTGAACCAGTTGTTTATGGTTTCTTGTACTTCTAATTGAACTTTATTCATTGAAAACTCCTATTTGTTATTTAATTCGCATATAATTATAATAAAGTGTAAGGAAACATCCAAACACTTTGTAAAATTATTTTATAGGGTTATTTAAGGGTTAGGAGATGCTAGGGTTGGTATTATATTTGCGAATAAGGATGTTTCGGAGCGTTCACCCTCTACAACCCTAGCATTAGGGTAGAAGTTAATAAATAATTACCAAGATTCCTCAATATTTAATTTTACATCCCAAATATTGTTAGCTGATTGATTTGCAACAAATGACTTGTCTTTTAATCTAAACATCCCATAGTCACCCTCGGTTGTAGAGTCTTTATCTATGCTAAATAAAAATGGATGAAACTGACCTACTATTTTATTATAAAAAGAGTTGTGAACTGTTAATGTGTCAAACCATTCTGAGGGTAATGAAGAACTAGGATTATTAGACCAAACATCAGTATCAGTTAAGTAACTAAAATTCATTGAATGTCTAATCCTACCAGTTCTTTTACTAAATACATTATTACTAATGTCTGCACTTGTTGAATTAGTCCATGATAGTGTTTTATCCCACTCAGGTTGTCCTAAATTTGTTGAGGTTGCATAGGTATTACCTCCTAAAGACTTTTGAGTTTTTACACCATCATAATCAATAGAAGTGTTTATTGATAAGTCAGGTGAATGAGGAAAGTCAAAGTATTCACCATACATAATAGAGCCTATTATAACATCATCTGCAAAATCTTGACTAGCTCCTCCAGTATCTTTAAATGTTATTCTCAGATATTGGTTTTGAGTTGTTTGGGTTGTCCATTTAATTAATGTCCATCCATTTTCATCAGCTTCTATAAAAGTAGTATTCCCACTAATTGTACTTTGAGTAGCGTTTATTAATTTTGAATGATTCACATTTTGTGAAATAGTAGTCACATTACTACTCATATTGACATCATCAGACAATTCAACTTTGAACATACATTCAGCAGATAAAAAATTATGATTTAATATTGCTAAATAATTAGACTCTGCTAATGAATTTGTAGTATGTCCAGTATCATATTGAATGTAAAAAGCTTGATTTTCTTTAGCTATTGTAATAGAGTTTGAGGGTTTTAAATCATATAAGTTTCTTTCTGTACCAGTAAATGTAACAGATGTTGAACCATCATTCTGTTTAAATGTTATATCGTTTAAATCTCTCCATCCATTTGTTAAACTTTGACTTATTACATCTGTATAAACTCTAGGTGTTTTTACTCTATTATAACCCATTTAAACTTCCCTTGCTTTAATTTTTAATTGTCCTCTTTTTCTAGAAACTGAAACTACGATAAAATTTTTACCTGACCAACTTCCTCCAAAAGGTTCAACGGTCATGTTGCTAAATGTTAAAAAATCACCCACATCAATTCCATATTTACTAGGATTTACAACACTAAAACTAACTAAATGTTTAACTTCTCCAAGAATATTATTATAATAAGTATAAAAATCATCATTAACATTACCACTTGAAAGAGTAGTTGGTGATGTTGCTGGAGCAGATACTAAAGCATTTAATTTAATCTGTTTTTTATTTTCTTTAGAGTCCACATTATAAGCTGAAATAGATGAAGAGTTACTAGAGTTTACTTCGGAAACATATCCACTCGTAGCTGGATGTTTTTCGTACTCTATGTCCATACTAGTAATAACTTTATCAAAAGGTGTTAGTGATATATCAATTTTTGAAATATCTTCTTTGGTTAGGTTATAATTTGCAGTAATTGAATCAGGGATGAAAATATATTCATAATCCCCTTGGCTATTATACCTTCCTATAAATCCTCCATTATACTGAAGTTCTTCTAAAACTTTTTTTAATGATGTTGGTCTATTAATCCAATATCTTATATCCCAATCCTTAATGCTATTTATATTAGTTCCTGAGTTCCAATTCTTAGGATGTACGCCAGAAGTGTATGCTGAATTGTTTCTGTTTGTAAAGTTTGTAAATCTTTGCAGTAAATCCCTATGAGCTTCGTGAATTTCTGTTATTGCACTACTACTAGCCCAACCACTATCAGTTAGTCCATCCGAGCCACTATATACATATTCAATATCATCTAAGGTTTGATAAGCTACTGTTTTACCAGCTTTAGTTGTTTCTGCAAAATCTAATTGAGTTCTAGACTGTACTGCTATGTCGTATATCCTAACAAATCCTGTAACTTCTCCATCTAAATCTCCCGACTGTCTGATAAGTTTTAATTTTAGTTTAACAGTCTCACCCCAACCATTTCCTGATGCTAGATATTCACTTGAGTTATTAGTGGTATCACTTAAATATGCAACTGAGGAAGTGCTTAAAGTACCAGCTCCAGTAATATTAAAAGTGGTTGTAGTTGTTGCACTTGTCAAAGACCAATATCCTTTAACATCAGAAGCCCCAAAACTTTCGTCTATTAGTTGAAGTCTGATTTCTCCTGAAGTTGAACCTATACTTACTAAAGTAAAAGAAGCTTGAATGACTAAATTTGTAGTGATTAAAGAAGGATAGCCAGTTAATTGAGGAAGTCCATATTCTATTGAAGCACTATCATTTAAAACAAAACTTCCATTAAACGAACATTGAACGTGACTACTTGTGTTGATAAACTCACCATCAAAAGCATTTTCTTCATTACTTCCCCAATTAAGCCTTGTTCCTTGAGTCTTAGTCACAAATTCTACAACTTTAAATAATCCATTTTTTAATAAATTTTGATGAAACCTTACTGCATATCCATCTCCATAGGTTTCATTACCTGAATCAACTGATGCTGGATTTGAACTATCATTAGCTAGAGGATGAAATGTATCTGTTGATTTTTCATAATAATTAGGAAAAGCATTTGCACTTGCGCTTCTTGTTCCTGTTAATGAAAAAATAGTGTCTCTTCTTCTTTCTTCTACTGGAATAGGATAAAGGGTTTTTCTTTTTCTGTAATCATCTGCATCTGAACCTGAACCAAAATTTAAACTAGCAGTGCTTGGTGTATAATCCCCATAGGCAATAGGAAAATAATTATCTTTACTTGTCTTTGTTTGTGGAATTTCTACTCCCTCTAAGGGGTCTCTAGAGACAATAGACAACCTAATAGAATCATTGTCGTGTCTAATATCTTCAAGTCTACCACTATAGATTAGTAAACTATCAGATTTCAATGTAGCTTCATTCGGAACTATATAAATTAAACATTCTCTATTTATATAAGTTCTAGTTCCTCCAAATAATTCTTTACTGAAAGGACTTCCTTGATAATTAAAGTTGGGTACAGAAATAGAAACATTTCCAGTTTTTGATGTAGATTTTTCTAGATTAATTGATTCTCTTATACTAGGTTCTGAACTTATTACACCATCACTATACTCACCTTCAAATTTTGTATCTGCAAAAGATACACATTTAAAATTGTCGTGAAAAATTGGTGCATTAAATATTGAATCACCTCCAGCACTTTTATTAAGACCCCTAACAACTGTCAATGTGTTTGAACTAACAGATGTAACCTTTATTCTTTCATTATTCATAAGTATAATATCACCACTAGCAAATTTGCTTCCATCTGTCACATCTATTTCAGTTTCAGTAGAGTTTACAACCTCAGCAGTTGTTTCCCCTGAATCTGTAATTCCTTTTCCATGTCCTAGAAGAACCACCCAATTTTCTATAATATTAGGTCTTTTAAATGATTCAGGAACAGTTAAACTCATGCTAAGTTTATTCCTCTTTGTATTTCAGGAATAAGTGTATCTCTTACAAATTCTTCTGTTCCTAATACATTTCCTTGAATATTAACTGTTGTTCCCATATTTGAGGTTAAATTTTCTTGTTGTGCTTGATTCAAAATAACTTCGCCAGGCGTTAACATAGCTGGAACTGTATCTCCTTGACCTCTATCTGTGCCAGGCACTACACCACCATCAGCAAATCCTTTCATGTCTCCTATTTGTCTACTTATATTGACTACATTAGCTAACCCAGCCGCAGTAACCGCCGCCGCTAATACATAATTATATGGAGGAGGTGCAGATGCTAAAGCTTTATTTGCACCAGCGTAAGTGTCAGCAATACCTTTAGCTTGAGCCAATCTAGCACTAATTAAAGCTGAACCTTTAGAGGCGTTATTTAATGACTCAAGAGAACCCATTAATTGACCAAAAGAACCTAACTGAAAAGATAACTCATCTGCTCTAATTTTTTTTCTTGATTCTGCTTGAAATTTATCTATTTTAGTCTTAGATATACCAGCTTGAGTAAATCTCTTAGCATCTTCAGACATTAAAAGTCTTTGCATATCAAAATCAGATGTAATTAATTTTTTATATTGTTCGCTAAAATCTTGTTGAGCCGCTAATTTTTCTTCATTAGTCATTTGGTTTACAAATTCAATAGATTCAGCTTCTGCAACTCTTAAATCTTTTGTAATTCTTATTTGTTCATTTAATTTTTCTTTTGTTTCTGATTCAAAGCCCATTAATTCGGTTAATTCTTTATACCTTTCAACTAATGCTTTTAATTTTTCATCTTCTTCTTTTGTTGAATCAGTAACCGCCTTTATTCCCTCATTTGACTTTTCCATTTGATTAATCATTTCTAATAATTCTTTTTGAGAGAATTTTTGAATGGTTGTTTTAAACTTGTTTAACTCTATATCTGATTCAGGAACAATTTTTATAAATTTCCCTACTTCCTTTTCAAAATTTTTAAATCTTTTTATGACTTTAGAAACCCCTTCCGCTAAGAATGTCATTCCTTTAGCCGTTGCAGTTACAATAGGAGCTAACATATTTCCAATATCTGCGGCTAAATTATCAATACTAGCACTTAATTGATTTATTGCATCTGATGTAGATAATTGTTCATCTCCTAAGTTTGCAACTAATTCTCTTGCTGACTTCATAGTTGCATTATTAAAAGCTATTTTTCTTTCTTGGTCAGTTAATTCTTGAGAGGTTTTATTAATAGATTTAGCGTATTCTTTATTTGCTTCTTCCACATCTATCATAATACCTAAGTTATCTAACATTAACTTAGATTGCCTTCCCATACCAGTTACAAGAGACTCAACACCAAATAAAGTATCTTTTCCAAGTGCAGAACCCAATCTTTGAGCAATATCAAACATTTCAGACATTTCATCTTCACTATCAGTAATACCTAACAATAACATATTATTAGCTTGAGTCATTAAGTCTAATTTTGAAACTGTTCCATCTGTTGCTTTTTGCAATTTACTTAAAGCGTTTTCGGACATACCCACGCCAGAAGATAAATTATCAAACCCAGTTTTAACTTTTTTCATTTCACCACCAAGAGTGATAACCTTTCCTAAGGCTCTTCCTATTGCATCAATGGCGAAAAAAGCTCCTCCAGCCTTTAAAGCATTAGCACCTAAAGTTTTTAAACTTTTATCTAAATTAGAAACTTGTTTTTCAGAAGACTTTGCGCCTTTAATTCCAAATTTTATAAATAAATCTTTAGTTGCCATTTTTTCCTCTTTCGTGATTTGAAATATTATATATTTCATTTTCAATTATTGCAAAACAGTCTAACATCCAAACATCTGCACTATCTAGGTCTTTTGAAATTGGAATATTATATTTTTTTACAGAAAAGTAATCAGAAACTATATCCCAACACCAATCAGGTATTAATTGACTAGGGTCACAAAAAAAAGGTAATTGATAATATAGACTTTCCCCTATTTTATAATCTCTATTGTTACTTTCTTGTATTATAATATCTACCTCATCAAGTATATCTTTTTCAGTCTGAAAAGAAACTTTCTTTAAAGATACTGGCGACCGAGTGTCATAGGGGAGGTCATATTCAACTTTTGGCAATCCATAATTAGAAAACCAAACAGTCATCCTCAATCGCCAGTAAGGTTTCCCAAATCTAGACCCATGTAACTACTTATAATAGAAGTTAAGACCTCATCCTCTTCTAATGCAGTTAATTTACCTAGTTGTTCTTCAACTTTCTTATCATCTCCAAAGGCGAATAAGGCGAAATCATCACCTAAGTCATGTAATTGTTCTAAGTCTCCACTTGCAAAAACTTTTTTTACTTTTTTATACATTTCTCGTCTTTGTTTTCTTGTCATCTTCTTACAGTCGTATTCACCATGTTTTGTTGTTATTGTCACTCTGACCTCCCCTTATTTTTTACCAACTTGTTATAGCTTCGTTTTTGAATACTTCTAATTTAAATGCTTCATCAGTTCCGTTTTGAACACATTCAAACTCAAGTGTGTGAAAAACACCATTCTCACTTAAGTCCTGAGCTGGGTCACCAGTATACTGAATTTCAACAGTTATTTCCATTTCACCTTCTGCATCATTACCAGCTCCACAAATTAGATTTAATGTCATTGTGTCACCATCAAGAAAATCTTGAATGACATTTGTACCAGCACTATAATCAAATAAATCATCATATTTAATTGTCATGCTACCAGTAACAGTATATTCAGGAAGTGCATATAATTCAGCATTTCCATTTGTGTCAAAACCTACTCTGTTTACACCATTAGCAATATTAAAAGTAAATGCCTTCATGATGAAAACTTGGTTAGCGTTTCCTTCTACATCTAGTGTCCTAGTATCAAAATCTAAAACATTAAAATAAGTAGTTTCAGGAGCAACCCAAGTTCCATCAAATGTCTGCTCTAAAACTGTTGATGTTGCTACAGAATTAGGATTTGAAAATCCTGAAAAATAATTTCCACTTATAGAAACCATTCCATTGTTTGCCGCTACATCACCTGAAATTGTTAGGTCTGAACAAACTACACCACAAACCTTAATCCCTTCACCAGCGTTAGGATAATAGGCAAGATTAACACTGTGAGGTAAACCACCTGAAATAGTACCTCCTATAGATGTTGAATTACTTGAACCATCTACTTCCATTTCATGAACTATTGAACCACTTTGACCATTTTCCTGACCCACTAATAAAGCGTGTTGTGCTAAATTTCTAGGTGTTGCCAACATTTCAAAAGGCATTGTAACAGTTCCACCTCTTGTATTTGTAACAGTATCAGCGGCGTTCTTAACTGAACCTCTACCACTTAACAACCTAGACTCTCTCATTATGTTAAAAGTAGGCTTTTGGACTTGCACTACTCCTTGAGTTAAATATGCAGTTGAATCTGCACCACTACTATCTAAACCAACCCCAAAAGATGTTTCTGCTTTTAAGCCATATTTTACATTACTTACAGGGAGGACTCTTGTATCAGCCATTGTTTACTCCTTTTTTACTTTTCTTATTTACGACTTTCTCAACAACTCCCATTTTTAGAAGTTCTTTAGCCACTTCCTCAGTCACACCTACAGACTCACCTGACCTGAGTTTATCAAGTGAACCCTTATCACATAGAACACCATTAGGGTTTATTCTGTGAATTTTATTAATCTTTGCTTTTATTTTCATGTTATAACCTCAATATTCTGACAGTTAAAAGTTGCAATTCCTCTTTGTAATGAAGAATCTTCTTCATCTCTTTCATATTCTATACTAGATAAATTAGCATCAAACCATTCTGCACCATTAGAATAAGATGAATTATTATGAATTAATCTCTTTAATCTTTCCATGATTTGACTTACTTGATTTAAATTATTTTTAGTGTACTGACCACCTGACTTTAATTGATAACTTATTAAAACTTCATATTCTCTATGAGAACCAGTAGACATCTTAACTACCAAAGAATCTGACTGAGGTGTAAACAAAAAGGACTGACTCCCTTTATGTTCATCATAATAAACTGGTATAGAAAATTCACCATTAACTAAAGTTGCAAGATTCTCCATAATCTCATCATAAATTATATTTGTGTAATCTGTTGGCATTAATACCTCGAAGTCCTTATGCTTTTAATAGGTGTAAAAGACTGGTCTAGTTCACCACTTACTTCAAGTTCCCATTCATCATTAGTTGTATATAAGCCTGGCGAGAACCTTACATACATATCATGACCAACTAATTGCCAGTAACAGTCTATAATTTCATTAGTTGCCATAGGTTCTAATTTCAATCCATTCTCATTTCCTATTAAGGAATCAAACTTAACTGTAGTGTTGGAAGTTCCAGCAGTTATAGTTCCACCATTACTAATTTTAATCTTTATAATATCCCAAGAATAGGTTGACCTTCCTCTAACATCTACTATTGAACCAGTTGTGTTTGTGTGTACTGATACTGTTCTAAGTATACCTTTATGTTTTGACTCACTTTCACTTGAATAAAGTGACATCTCACCTTTTCTAAGCATATCAATAAACCCAGTTCCCTCATCATTCATAGCCTGTGATTTAATTATGTCTGCTTTTTCTACATCATAAGGTCTAACAAGTGATTCAACCGCCATAATAGCCGTACTTCTTACAATTATTTCAGGGTAATCATTACCAACTGCATCTTGAGTTCCTACACCCTTATTAGGGTATATAGGAAATGGTAATATTGACCTAATTAAGTCACTTGCCCTTTTTACTGATTCAGTTTTTAATTCTACCCAATCCCTAGAAGACTCAAACACACTACTGTTTAAAGTGTTTGCACTTCCTCCTGAGCTGTAATATTCTAATAGGTCTGTACTAGCGGTATATCTATATTCATCATTTGAATTAGGTTCATCAGTTACAGAAGTTAATTCTTTTCCATCCCTATAAACTTGACCACTACAATCTCCAACATTATATAGGTAAAATAGATGAGAAGTTCCTGAGGTTACCCAACTACTAGGCAGAACTCTTTTCCCATCATATTCAGATAAATTTGCCTCAATAAATAGTAAATCTGATGTGGTATTACAGTAACTTTCTTGATATGTACTCATGCTTCAGCCTCGATAGTAAAATTTGGATGTATTTCTATTATTTCTAATTCTAAATCCCTTAATGATTCAATGACATTTATCAACATTTCTTTCTCATCTATGCAAGTAGAATCTAGAATAATATTAGATATATCTATTTGAGTGGCAAACTCTTTACATCTCATAATTACATCAAATGCACTTGAGTTCTTTTCTTTTGTAGTTATTTCTGTGACCTTTTCCATTTTAGATATTCTGCCGCCTCATAAGGGTTAAATATTGTTGTTATTTTTCTATTATCATCATCTGAATATTTAGGGTCTATTATTGTAACTGGACAATTAAAAATATTCTTATCATCTAGTCCTAATCTATTTGCATACTCATCCATTCTTTTAAAAGATGCAACTTGTAGGGCATGAGAAATTAACCCTGATGCTGGGTCTTTTAAAACTTGATAGCCAGAAACATGAGTGTGTCCAGCCGTCACTATGTGGTCTCTCCAACCCATTTGAATAGCTTTACTGACACCATGAGCAGAGTTCCACATTGAGTTGCCCTTAAAAGTATGTCTAGCATTTACCCTTACAGATGATTTATTTGGAAAGTTTAAATTTAACCTTACTCCATGATTTGCATAAGTGGTTCTAGTGTTACCTCTCATTATAAATTCTATAGGGTCACCATCACCTGACCAAACATCATGATTTCCACCTACTAAATAAAGCCATGGTAGTTTGTTTAAAAAGTATTCTGTTAGTTTCCATGACTCTTTTGCAGTTGTACTCTGTTGACTATAAAGAGCGGCTAATCTACCAACCCAATTATTTTGAACATCACCTAAATTACCAGCAAACATTCCTTCTGTATTTTTAATGACATCACATATTCCAAATAGTTCACCTAAATCAGTTCCATCATCATCAACATGAGGGTCTCCAAAATGACATATTCCTATTACACCATCAATATTTATATTGACATGAGTGAGGTTGTAATATTCCTGAACATTGTTTTTAATTTTAAACTTTTTAACTCTATACTTAATAATATCATCAACAGACATTTCAGGCTCAGGTTTTACTGAAGGAACTTCAAAGGTGTTATCATCTTTTAATTCTCTCAATGTATGTGATACAACTCCACACTCTTTACATTTATACTTTTGCTTATCTTCTTTATTTACAAAAGATTGGACACCAGCCTTACTTAAATTAGGAGATAAACATTGAGGACAACCCATAAGGAAACCATGTTCATTTTTATAAAATTTTGTAATATTATCTTTCTGAATCATTTACTATTTCCTTAAAATGTTCTACAGTTCCAGCACCTTTTTCAGTATTATACCATTTTTTCCAATATCGTGCTTGTTCATCTATTGTTTTAGGTAGTTTTTTAGGAACTCTCCAATAATGTAATCTGCAAAAAACTATTTGAGCAGTAATGTTTGTTGTTAATATTTTTTTCCAATCATCATTATTAGGACTAATAAAATACTTCCAATCTAGATAACATATTTCCGCAACTTTTTTCATCAATGATTCCCTGTACTGTAAATAATCTTTGCAAACAGAAACAGCAGTATATGGTTCACATTGGAAAAAACCCCTAGCTATGTTATTACCACCCTTTTGCATAAGATATTTATATTTAGATTCAACTAAACCAGTATTGTAAATAAGCATCATGGCTTCATGTGAGTAATACTTATGACCCATGTCCTCTAATGTATCCTTAATTAAAGATAACATTTGTAGTGTGTATATCATCTAGACCTCCTGACTTTTCTAGCTGTTTTCCTTGAATATTTAGCTTTCTGTTTTCCTTTTGCAGTAGCTTTTCTTTTCTTTCTATTTTCATAGGCTTTCTGACTAGGAGTTAACTTCTTTCTAACTGATTCAGGTAAATATCTTCCTCTTTTAGCTCTTGGCTTCTTAGCATCGCTTTTTGTTATATATCCCCATTTCTGTTTTGACCACTTAGATAAAGAGTTCTTACTAGACTTTTTACCTCTATACCCACCACCAGCCTTCTTATATCTCTGAACTGCTAATTGACTCTTACGAGCAGACCATTGTCCTTTTCTTCCTCCCTTATTACCAGACTTAACAGAAGAAACAATTCTTTTCCATAATTTAGGCTTAGTTTTGACTGATGTAGCCATTAACTACCTTTCTTCCATTTCATAGATTCCTTTAGTTTTTTTATTTATTCTCTCATCCGCAATTTTAAAATATTTCTCATCCATCTCAATACCTATAAATTTTCTACTTGTATTTCTACACGCAAGACCTGTCGTACCAGTTCCCATACAATTATCTAAAACCACTTCATTTTTATTCGTGTATGATTTAATTAACCACTCACATACCTCAACAGATTTTTCGGTAGGATGTTTCATAACGGATGAATGTGGTCTTGAAAATGATAATATGGATTTTGGATGTTTCATATTCCCTAATTTATTCTTGTTATCAACTAAAACGAAATTCCCATAATTATTATTTTTATTCAATACCCCTCTACCGATTGTATGATTTTTTTTACCCATAACTTTTTGTGGATTGTATGTTGGTAATTGATTATAAAATATAACTATATCTTCGTGGCTTCTCAACGGCATCTTGTTAGCATTTAAATGACCATTGATTAAAACTTTATCCCAAATCAAATTATATCTCCACCACTTTTTATTTGAATACATCAAATCTGCTGTAAACATACCTTGACCAAATAAAGCTATACAACCATTATCTTTAATAACCCTTTTATAATGTTCCCATAATTCATCCAATGGAATAACATTATCCCATTTATTTTTAGTCTGACCGTATGGTAAATCACATACAATCATATCAATTGAATTGTCATCTATATCATCCAATAGTTCTAAACAATTACCTTTAATTAAATTATACATCAAAAAAACTTTTCAATTTAGTTATTTTATTTTTTCCATTTCATAGATTTAGATTTAGTTTTACTAGGACTCCATTTAACACGATTTGACCAATAAGCCGCACTACTCCTACCTTTTGCAATATTTTTAGCATGTCGAGATTTAAATGCTCGTCTTTGACCCACTGTCTGATTAGTCTTTACCTTTTGTTGACCAAATCTAATTAACTTAGTCTTCATTTTACCTGACTGTTTAAATTTAGCCAAAACAATATGACTCTTAGTCTTATGACTAGGAGTTCTTTTGGGTTTATTATAACCCTTAAGACCAAATCTTTTTAATCTTGGGTCTTTTGGCACTATAAACCTAATTTAGAAAGGAATACTTTTTTAATTATTTTCCAAAGTGCTTCTAATATAGCTTTCTCTGTTTTTTCAGATATAATAGGAATATCAACCGCTTTATTAATTTCATCAATTAATTCATCTTTAGTTTCATCACCTAGTAATTCATCTGCTATCATTTTCTTTAACATTATATCAACCTCATTATTGTGTTTACGATTATTGGAAATGTCACTAATGCAACACCTCCCCAAACTTGCATTTTAGCAATACTTACTTCATGTCTTCCTACAGAACCATTTAACCTAGCTAAGTGTTTCTCTATTCTGTTTAAAGTAGAATAAATATTTTTTAATTTTTCATCATGTCTTGCGTAGACTGTTCTATATTCTTTGTTTTCCATTATGGTCTGCTATTTCCATTTATTCTTCCTGAGATGTATGAAATTTTATCACTCACATCATCAAACTCTTTCAGTAGACTTTGATGTGACTGCATAAGACTCTCATGTCTTCTATTTCTCTCATCAGATTGTTGTTCATTAATTCTTTGAGTTTTATCTACTAACTTTAAAATAATAGACTGTGAGTTAGAAATCACCTCACTCATCTTACTGATATTCTCTCTAATGGTTTCTAATTCTCCATCTTGTGCTTTTTGACTTTTTACAAGATTTATAAGCATATACCCCAAGAAGACTACACAAAACCCTGAAGCTCCTAATGTCATATAACTATCTAGTAATGCTTCAGCACCCATTATTTTCTTTTTCCTCTTTTACCCCAACTTAATGGATTTATGTTAAACTCTTTTTCATAAAATGCTACTTTCTCTGCCAACTCTGCTCTTTCAGCCCTTTCTTCCACGATATGTTTACTAAGTAAATCCCCAATTTGCTTATCAGCATTAGCCAACTTATCTTCCAATGTTTCCAATCTAGTCTCAACCCTATAGTAACCATAGACCAAAGCACCAATAAGGGCAATACCTTGAAATATCCATCTGATATTAATAGAAATAACAGCGTTGTCATCGACAATAGAACCTCTGTAGCTTCTAGCTGTTTTAATCTCTTCACTCATTTTTTCCTTATTGTTTCCCACCTACTGTGTGTAAAACACCAATTATCTGAATTAATATTAATTTTATCTGCATAAAAATGACTTGTAGAATCTTTGTCTATAATTTCTACATATGAATACATAGTTGAATCTTCAGAAAGATTGCCTACTGACCAACCATTTGAACAACTACCCAACATAGATATAATTAAACTTAATACCATAACTTGCATTACTATCTTCATATACAACTTCAAAGTCTCCATTTATTTTCTTTATTATTTTGTTCATCTATCTGTCACTATATTTTCAATTAGTTTATGTTTTACAATGTCAATGCGCCCATGACCACCAATATTCTTTTTTCCTTTCTCTTCCAAATAACACTCTTCAGCAGTTTGGAATGAGTCAGTCCTTTTCACTATTTCACCATCAACCAATACAAAATAATCTTTAGAATTAGGATAAGTAATAGTTATTACGGATTCATCTGCCATTAGAATTTTCTTTACCATATTTGGTTTAGTATTCTTGAAAATAGCTATATCGTGATTTTGAGCGCATTTTCTTACTATCATTACTTTTCCTTAGCTAATGACTCTCTGAGCATATTAATAAAAGCTTCCTTACCTACAGATAGTTGGTCAGCGATAAACTGATTGCTATTCTGCTTGTTCTGAATATCGTTTATGTGATTTACCATCATCTTTTGCTCGTCAGTCATATCCTCTATGATATACTCTTTAT
>CAACVD010000179.1_pt1 | contig 28909 bp, 42 predicted proteins | sample 2381771 | NCBI WGS metagenome assembly CAACVD01 (sample SAMEA5211965, study PRJEB30684) | marine metagenome | biome: Marine; feature: Epipelagic; material: Water | collected 2015-10-15 | depth 15 m
CTTATCGCTGAGTTCTGCAAATTTGTATGCTCTTATGGTTATTAATTTACTCATCATTTAATCTCCTTTACTTCTACTATTTCTACAGGGTCTTCAAAGAAATCACTTTCTATTGTATTAATAACACAGTTGTCCTTAGTTGGATCACCACTAGGGCATATGAAGTCGTTAGTAGTATCAACATCAACGATAAGTTTTATTTGTACTTTAGTCATATCTTCTTTCATAGTATTTAGTCAAAAAAAAAGCCCTGCTTTCACAGGGCAATTAATTTAGTGTACTCCTCCTAGTTCTTGTATTTGTTCCATAGATGAATTAATAACATCATCTATATAATTTTGTATCCAATCTAAATTCTCGTTATAGAAAGGCATATGCTCAGTTAGAGCCATATCGGTTGCTAACTGTTGTGAAGCTTTCCATTCGTCTTTAGGTAGTTGATTAATCTTCATAATCATTTCTTCTAAATGAAACACTAGTTTGTCTTCGTGTTTCTTAACATCTGGACAAGTCATGATGAGGAAAAAGATGGTTGCAACTTCCTCTAAGACATTTTTTGGTTGCGATAAAATTTGATCAACATCTAGCTTAGGCATACTTCTCCTCCAATTGTTTGAGTAAGGTTTCAAAGTCTACAGTATCACCAATATTGGCAACTACGACGTCAGCTTCGATAATATGACGTAAGCCTTTGTCTTCGAATCTAGGTTGGTTATCGCCGTTATACCCCCACGGCTCTTTCAATTCGAAATGCTCGTGGCCAAAGGTCTTGTTGAACTCTTTGATAGCTTTCTGCCTAGTTTCGGTTAGATCATCAAGCTCATTTCGCAGTCTTACTATTGTGTCAGTAGCCAGAGCGATAGCTTGATAGTCTGGGTTAGTCTTCATATCTTCAGATATTTTATCTAAAGCACTTTCTCTTACCTTGTTGTATATTTTGCCAACAAGAATATTACGTTCATTAATGGTTAATCTCTTAGCCATAATTACATTCTCCTATAGTTAAGTGTTTGGATAGCTTTGTTTATATAGCTTTGCAGTTGGCTACTCAGGGACTGCTTGTCGATATCTACCATCATCAGCTAAACAGGTATAGATTTAAGCGCTTACCTCTTTTGTGCGCACTATCTCCCAAACACATATACAAGTCTGGCATATTTTCTACTAATTGTAAACTAAATATATCATTTAATTATAGGTTTATGAGGGTATATTAGGGTAGTAACTGCGCCCCCTCACTCTCTCAGTCACTCTCTCAAACAAAATCCGTCGGGTCGTCGGGTCGGGTCGTCGGGTCAGGCAATAAAGAGCTGTATAAGGCTATTATAACACGACATAACACACCACAAAACACACTCCAGGGGCTGTAGCGCTGTTCTTGGACTACTTGTTCCTATTCCGATCTACTTGACTTGATGGTTTACATGTGGTAAATTATAGTCATACACTTAAAAAGGAGAAATGATATGTCAGAAAGACAACTACCATTTAAATGTCAGGTTCTTGATCAAGGACCGATAAAAGTAACCAATCCTTTTAGTGGCGAAAGCTATACGCTTGAAGCTGATGCTGTCGCTGTTTATGATGTGGTTATGGGCGCTCAGTTTATGAAGAATGTGGACTGGGATTTAGTACGGAAGGGTCTTGATTGGTTTCGTGAGTATGAACCCGAAGCCTATATGGTACTACTTGACTAAGTCGGGAGCAGGTCGGGATCTCTCGCTGGGATCCTGATCGCTCTCCGAGGGTAGTATTAACACAATAGTAAACACGTGGATCTGTCGTAGGGATGTGTGGAAGATTCCCTGAGTGATATAAATAAAAAGGGGGTTGACAATCTGTTTACTGTGTGTAAACTATATAATTACCAGCAGGGGTTAAGTCAGCAAGGTCTTCGCAAGACATAAAGTACGCCCGAAGGTTAGTGGGTAGCGCCCACTTGGTGGACGGAAACTGACTAAGCTGGGCAACTGGTCCTGAGTGACTCAGTAACCGTAAGAGAAGTGGGACATACGTTCAGGCGTTTAAATGCTTTCGTTAGCCATAAGCTACCATATAACCAGCAGGAGAGTAATTACTCCTGGCAGAGGCCCAGTAGTGCGTAGAGGGGTGTGGTTAACGGGAACTGAGGAACAAGACTGGACCGTTGTCCCCACTCAACTATAAGGAGAATTATGAAAAGAGAAGAAGAAGAGCGTATCATTTCGCATCTAGAGGAGATGTTCCCTAAGGGATCAACAGCCTTTACTGAAGTCACCAAGGTGTCTAAGTCTGGCATGTCCAGACATATTAAAATAATGAGGCCATATAATGATGAAGTTGAGAACTTATCTTGGTATGTCGCCAAGCTATTAGGCTGGACATACAAAGACAACACTCGTTCTATTTTTGTGCGTGGGTGTGGAATGGATATGGGGTTTCATGTTATTTACACATTAGCACAAGCTTTATATGGTGATGGCTACGCTCTTAAGCAGAGATGGCTGTAATGTTTGAGTTGTTTTTATTGTGCTGTCTATTAGCCTGGTTGGCTGACAATTCGGGATCGGGTCGGGATCCTTAAAAAGTATAATCGGGTTGGTCTGTCGGAAGCTAAAACACACAATAACACAATCACCCGGAGCCCTGGCAATTGTATGTATTTCTAATTTTCCTTAGTTAGCCAGGGCAGAAGGTGTCAGAAAATAAATAGTATTTATTGCACAAAAGACTTGCATTATTGTTTACATTAAGTAAACTAATAGGTAAGGAGAATTAGTTATGAAATACGAATTTGTAATTAAAGATAGAAATGGCGCTGTTGTTTTAGTAGGTGCTGAAACTGAGTTACGAGACTTAGTTGTGAATGGAATACAAGTTGTTAGGGATAGTGACTTGCACGTGGAAGATACTAGACAAGTTCTAGGTAATACTGACATCAATAGTGTCATGCACTTAATAAGAGGTGAGACAAATGACTGATGTCTATAAATATCTCGATAACTTACGTGATAGTGGTGCAACTAACATGTATGGTGCAGGCCAATACTTACAGGAAGAGTTTGGTATGGATAAGTACGAAGCAAGAGAAGTTCTTGCCAATTGGATGAGAACGAAACAGGAGGAATAAAACACAAGGGTTACTCCTTGATGGCAGACTTCGGTCTGCCTTTTTTTGTGCCTGAAAAATTAGGGACTCTATTGCCCAGACTGTCGGGGATGACATTCGGCGTGCAAAATCGTGGGGCCCCCCCTAGCTGCGCTAGGTATATACACAATACTTTACACAAGATTACACACATACGATTATTACATTTTTTACAATTGGGTCCCATACGGGGGTAGATATGTTATATTTTCATTTGGGTTTGGCTACTGATTTTAGCTATTTTTGTTTTAGCTCTTCTCCACGACTTCAGTAGCCTACCCTTGCAAAATAATTCTTATCCGTATACTATTCGAATATGGAACCACAAATGATGAATCAGGAGTTATCAGGTATGACCGCTCCAGATCAGATTCAAGCCGAGATAGATAATCTCTCAGCTGAAGAAAAACAGATGGCTAAACAGTCTCTTATGGAGATCAGAGCAATTATTGAACAACTTATGGCTCAAGGTGCTTCTGAAGAAGAAATTATGCAAATGTTAGCTGACCTAGGTATTACTATGGAGCAGTTAGAATTTGCTGAACAACTGTTCTCAGATAATAACGAACTAGGTATTAACATCTAATGTTTTTTAAGAAACTGCTTAACAGAGTCAAGAAAAGAAACGCAAGTCTCCCATTAGCAGGTCGTATGGGTGGTGGCTTTTTACCACGTGTCATAAAGAACAGACCTTTCTTTCGTAATTTAAGCAGAACAGGTATGATGCGTTCACCTTTAATGATGCGTGGCAATCTAGATGATCGTATTGCTGACCGCATGCGCAGAGGACTTGCTGGTATGCTCAACCCCAACATGCAGTTTGCTCTAGGTGATACACCAAGTATGAAAGCTCGTATGCTAGGTTTACCTGATACAAGTAACTTTGATGCTAACAATTTACCTGTACCTGCTCTTGGGAATAACTTACCTATGGCCACACCAGGTCGCAGATCAGACATAATGCCAAGAGACGGTATGATGCCAAAACAACCACCTCAGTTAGGTCTGGCACCTCAGATGCCAGGAGTACCACCAAGAGGCTCAGGCTTACCGCCTATGCCAAATCCCATGATGGGTATTAATATGGGGATGCCTAATTACATGTCTTCAGGCCAACCGCCTAAAATGGCAATAGGCATGAAAGAAGGTGGCGAAGCCGACAAGAAGCAATATCCTAACGCAGGGTTAGCAGCACTAGCCGAAGAAGCGCCAGAAGTAGTTAAGCGTATGGGCTATGCCCCAGGTGGCGAAGCTATTAGCCTATTTGAAATCTATCAAAGATTAAACAGAAGTATGGGGAGCTTAAGCAAAGATGAAATGGATTTACTTAAAGACCTGTATTCAGATGGCAGGTTCTCAGCTGGCGACATGATGCAGAAAGTCAAAGACTTTAGAGCTGGCACATTCACGCCACGAAAGTTTGAAGACTTAGAAACTAAAACCAACAGACTATCAAGAACTATGGGTACTGGCGAAACTGCTCGTGCAAAAACGCCCAACAGATTAAGCTCTTTGCTTAAAGGTGGTCTAGGCACAATTACCAAATTACCAAAGGTTAGCGTGCCATCAGCACTAGCAGGTTTTGGCGCAGGCTATCTGCTAGATAATATGTTTGCGGATGAGCCAGAACAAGAAATGCCTATCATGCCAAGAGGGGAAAGTATGGAAATTATACCTAACCGAGATATGTCAAATTCACAACAGTATGATGGCTTTAACGTTGGCCGTACTATTTCAGAACAAGATCGTCAACTAGTGAAGGATACGTTGGGCATAACTAATATTGAATCTATTTCTGATCGTGATATTTATTATTTGTTGCAAAGCATACAAAACAATCCAAATTTGCAAAATCAAATAGACGGTTTACTGGACTAACATGAATGGCTACCAAAGAAGAATTCAAAGCCTCAGTCCAAAGACTGAAAGACCTACAAGCTAGCCGTAAAGAATCAGGGGCACAAGCACGTGCCGAAATACAAGCATTACTAGACAAAGGTGACACTCGTGGGGCTTACCGCCGTTTTGAAGAACTACCCATCCTTGACCAACTAGCTATATCTTTAACACCAGGCGTAGGTGATGCTTTAGCTGTCTTTGAAACTGGTGAGTTCGGTACCAGAGCGGGTGAACGTTTTGCACAAGACGATATTTTAGGGGGTCTTGGTAACGTTGCTCTGTCAGGACTAGCAGGACTTTCAACCATACCAGTAATAGGGGCACTACCAACCGTTGCTAAAACTTTAACCAGAGTAGCTAAAACAGCTGAAGATATGCCAGGCGGTAGCTTAGGTGGGGCTTTAGTTGAGAAAGCACCTAATGAGTATCGAGGTACCAAGCTGGGTGAGGGTGTCAATATTGGGCTTAAGTCACCTAACCTAGAATCGCTCAGAAAGATGAATCCGACCAAAGAGCGTGAGTTGAAAGCTTTAGTGACTCGTCTAGTTAAAGAAAACCCAGGCAAAGCTGGTGAGTTACGAGCTTTGAATGTGATAGAAGATATTAAGCCTGGTAAGTTTAGTGGTGATCGTATTGTACTCACTACTGAAGTGCAAAAGTTTTTTCCAAATCCTAACAAAGTAACAGCAGGCGGTCTGGATCTATACATGACCAGCAAAATGCCAGATGCCTTACAGATGCGTGCAGCACCTGGCAATATCAATAAATCAGCTGGCACATCAACCTCTGCTTCGAAAGAACGTCTTTATGGTGTGCGTGACTTAGAACTAAAAAAAGACAACGCTCACACCACCCAGTTTTTTGATAAAAACAACCCAGACAACACTATTGCTTTCGATAGCGTTGAATTAGAGCAAGGTGTAACACCTGGTGATCCATCTGTCTTGCGTGTTAATAGACTCCAAAGTGATTATGGCGAAGAGCTGTCCAAAACTTCACGTAGCCGTAAGGATTTAGGCTTTCAAAGTTCTAACCCTTTTGTCATGCCTGAAGTAAAAATTCCAGAAGAAGTTATGAAAATGGCTGAGGATTTAAAAGCAGCAGTAGCTCGAAAAAATGCCAAAGCAGATGAATACAATAAATTAAATAATCTCGACTTTCTTTTTGAAAATGTGAATGAATCTGTTTTGCCCAAAGCACGTGTCAATTTGCAAGACTTTAATGAAAACTTTGTGTCATTAAACAAAACAACAGATGAATCAAGTGCAGTAACGCAAGACTTTGGTCAAGCTATTAGAGATATTGGAGATATTAAGAAAAAAATGCAGGCTAGTTTAAAGCAAAACAATCCCGATTTATTTAATGCTGGCTACTTCAAAAATATAGAATTAAAAGAATTCTTAGATTATGGTTCTTTACCTGAAGCACAAAAGAAAATATATGATCGCAACCTCCATTATGGTATTGATACTAAATACGATACGGGTTTTAGTAGCATTCCTTTAGAACAAGAGTATTATGGTGGGATTCCACAAAAGGAATTTGATGTTTTCTTAAAAACAGATACAGACACAATAGATGAACAAATAGGTAAACTTAATTTGGGCGATAGTGATTTGGTTTATAAGAAAGACCCCTACCAAGAAGGTATGACTTCACGCACCCACGTCTATCCTATTAGGGCTATGGTCAACGAAGCTGCGCAGGGGACAAACGCTAAACTACTAGAGATACCAGTTGGTCGACTAAGAAAAAGTGGCGAAATAGCAGGTAGTGGCGATAGTGCTGCTACGATTTTTAAATACTACGAAGATATGTATGATGAGTTGAATAAAATATCATCTGAACTTGAGTTACCAACAGGTAGTGTTTTCAAAATAGAAGACTTTACAGAAACTTTACGAGTCAAAGATCCCGCAGGAAATTTAAATATAGACAAAGATTTTGATCTTGATACTATTAAAATAGACTTAGATGCGGTACGTGAAGCTTTAGCTAACGGTAAACAAATCTCAGCATTTAAACGTGGAGGACTTGCTAATATAAATTCGTTATTAAATAATTTATGACATTACAAAGCTTATCAGATGCCGAGCTTAGAGAGGCGCTGCTCCTACAGGAACGACTAGAGTTACTGAAAAAACAAGAAGTCTGTCAAGAAGGCTTTATGGATTTTATTGAGCACATCTGGCCAGAATTTATTTGTGGTCGCCATCATAAGATTTTCGCACAAAAACTAGAAGATATCGCAACGGGCAAAATCAACCGTTTGATTGTCAATATGCCACCCAGACACACTAAGTCTGAGTTTGCTTCAACCTACTTCCCTGCGTGGGTTATGGGGCGTTTTCCTAACAAGAAGATTATGCAGACTACTCATACAGGTGAGCTTGCTGTTAGATTTGGTCGTAAAGTCAGAAACTTGATGGATACTGAAGAGTATTCTGCTGTTTTTCCTCACGTCCAGTTATCAGCTGATTCTAAGTCAGCTGGCCGTTGGGAAACCAATAAGGGCGGTGAATATTTTGCTGCTGGTGTGGGTGGAGCTATTACAGGTCGTGGTGCGGACTTACTAATCATCGATGACCCGCATTCAGAACAAGACGCTTTAAGCATGACAGCTATGGAAAGTGCGTGGGAATGGTACACTTCTGGACCTCGTCAACGTTTGCAACCGAAAGGAGCTATTGTCTTAGTGATGACTCGTTGGAGTCAGATAGATTTAACACAAAGATTACTTGATGCGCAAAAAGAACCTTTGGCTGATCAATGGGAAGTGATTGAGTTCCCTGCTATTTTTCCTGACAGCAATAAACCACTCTGGCCTGAGTTCTGGTCTATGGATGAACTCCTTAAGGTTAAGGCATCTTTGCCTGGTATTAAATGGAATGCACAATGGATGCAAACCCCAACTGCTGAGGAGGGCTCAATAATTAAGCGTGAATGGTGGAATGAGTGGACACATGACAGTCTTCCTGCTGTACAATATATTATTCAATCCTATGATACCGCATTCAGCAAAAAACAAACTGCTGACTTCAGCGCTATTAGTACTTGGGGCGTATTTAGACCTTCAGAGGATGCCCCTGATTCGATTATTCTTCTCGATTGCCAGAAAGGGCGCTGGGATTTTCCAGATTTAAAAAGAATCGCACAAGAGGAATATAAGTATTGGGAGCCAGATATGGTACTAATTGAAGCTAAAGCATCAGGCACACCACTTACGCACGAGCTTCGTCGGCTTGGGATCCCTGTCGTCAACTATACGCCATCTCGTGGTCAAGACAAACATTCACGTATGCACTCAGTTGCGCCCATTTTTGAGTCAGGGTTAGTTTGGGCACCACAAAAACAATTTGCCGACGACATGATTGAAGAATGCGCCTCTTTTCCGTTTTCAGCGCATGACGACCTCTGTGATACAATGACTCAAGCTTTGATGCGTTTTCGTGAAGGTGGCTTAGTGTCGCTTGGGACAGACTACGAAGAAGACGACAAAGCCCAAATTAAAAGGGTATATTACTAGTATGATCATCTTTTATATGACCGAATACGAAATAGACGGAGTGTTAAAAGATGGCCCAATTATTGCTGCACCTTCATTAGAGGTTGCTAATATACAGGCAAAAGAACTAAAATTAACAATAGTCGGTGAGATGTTTCCATACCGAGATATCGACGACAAAGAAGATAGGCATTTACACTAATGGCAATAGAAAGACAAGACGGCACGCCAATCGTGCCAAGCACACCAGAAGAGCAAGAGTTTCTTGAAAACGTAGAATTAGTCCAACCAGAAAACGAAGAAGGCTTTGTCATGATGGAAGATGGGAGCGCAGTCTTAGAGGACGATCTGAACGTACCGCAAGAAAGCAGTTTTGACGACAACTTAGCCGAAATGATTGAAGATAGCGAACTTAATCAAATAGCTGACGATCTTATTGCTGGTATTGAAAAGGATAAATCATCACGTAAAGACTGGGAAAAAACTTATACCGATGGCCTGAAGTACCTTGGTATGAAGTTTGATGAAGATAGGTCAGAACCATTTGAAGGTGCGTCAGGAGTTATTCATCCTTTGCTTGGTGAAGCGGTAACTACTTTCCAAGCCCAAGCATACAAAGAACTACTCCCAGCTGGTGGTCCAGTCAAAACACAAGTAATGGGCAATTATGATTCAAATGTTGAGCTCCAAGCACAAAGAGTTAAAGAATTTATGAATTATCAAATAGTTCATAAAATGGAAGAGTACGATCAAGAACTAGATCAGCTATTATTTTACTTACCATTAGCTGGTTCAGCGTTTAAAAAAGTTTATTACGATAGTGGCTTAGGACGAGCAGTATCTAAGTTTGTCGCACCAGAGGACCTTATTGTACCTTATTACACAACTGACCTCGAATCCTGCTCACGCATCACAAATGTTGTAAAAATGTCTGAGAACGAAGTTAAGAAGCTTCAGGCTACAGGTTTTTATCGTAAGGTTAGAGTTGAAACAGGAACAAATGAACAATACGGACAAGTTGCAGAAGAGATAGAAAAATTAACTGGCATACAACCAGGTTATGATGATGGTGAAGTAGCTGTACTTTATGAAATACACGCTAACTTAGATATACCAGGCTTTGAAGATGTTGGGGCTGATGGACAGCCAACAGGTGTTAAGTTACCTTATATTGTAACTATAGACTCTGGGTCAAACGAAGTCTTATCAATTAGAAGAAATTACAACGAAAACGATCCTTTGAAAAACAAAGTGGAGTATTTTGTGCACTTTAAGTTTTTGCCAGGATTAGGTTTTTATGGTTTTGGTTTAACTCATATGATCGGCGGTCTGTCAAAGGCGTCCACATCCATTATGAGGCAATTAATTGATGCAGGTACCCTTGCAAACCTGCCTGCTGGGTTTAAGACAAGAGGTATTAGAATAAGGGATGAAGACACACCCTTACAGCCTGGAGAATTCAGAGATGTGGATGCCCCTGGAGGTTCTCTCAGAGAATCAATACAACCGTTGCCTTTCAAAGAACCAAGTGGGACTTTGTTAAACTTACTTGGGATTTTGGTTGATTCAGGCAAAACATTTGCCTCAATAGCTGAAATAAATACAGGCCAAGGTAATCCACAAGCGCCAGTTGGAACGACTATGGCTTTGCTTGAACGGTCAACAAAGGTTTTGTCAGCGATTCATAAAAGATTGCATAATGCACAAAGAAAAGAATTTAAGTTACTCTCAAAAGTTTTCCAAGAGTATTTACCAAATCAATACCCATACATGACACCACAAGGTAATCAAGAAGTTGGCGTTTCAGATTTTAATGATCGTGTTGATATTATTCCAGTATCAAACCCTGATATATTCAGCACATCACAAAGAATTGCTATGGCACAAGAAATGATGCAACTAGTGAATTCAAATCCAAACATTCATGGCCCGGATGGTATCTACGAATCTTATCGTCGCATGTATGCTGCTATTGGTGTTGATAATCCAGACACCTTATTAGTGCCACCACCAAACAGAGAGCCCAAACCTATTGAAGCAGGTATGGAAAATAACACCTTATTACTTGGTCAACCAGCACAAGCTTTTCCTGAACAAAATCACGATGCGCATATTGCTGTGCACATGAGTTTACTAAACACGCCACCAGTACAGTCAAACGCTGCAGTTCAGGCTATGATACATTCACACATTATGCAGCACTTACAAATGAAAGCTGATGGTATTGCGCTGCAGCAAATGCCACCAGAATTAAGACAGCAGTACGAGCAAATGAATGCACAAATGCAACAGTTACCAGTTGGCGAACAAGAACAAATGCAATTGCAGATGCAGCAGTTAGTTGCTCAGTTGTCAGCACCAATACTTGCTGAACTTGTCAATGAATATACGCAAAAAATATCAGCACCACAAGATGAAGATCCACTTGTAACTATTAGAAAACAAGAACTAGCCCTTAAAGGACAAGAGCTTGCACAAGAGCAACAACAGTTTATTGCTGACCAACAGAGAAGGTCTGATGAAGCACAACGAGAAGATCAAATTGATGCGCAAAGAATAGTAGTACAAAAAGATATTGCTGATGAAAAAGCCGATATTACCAGAGAAAGAATGTCTATGCAGCAAAAAAAGCAAGAAAAAGATATGCAATTAAAAATACAAGATTTGATTCAAAAGTACCAAAAGTAACTTATAATACAAAAATGATTAAAAGAACTGATATTAGTAAACTCTCAAATCCTAAAGTTATGAAAAACAAAAATAGTTATAGTAACAAGGGAAGTGTTTCTTACGCTAAGAAACAAACTTTCAGTTCAGACACAACACCAAAACCAGGTATGGGCAAGGGCAAATCTAGAGGAGTGGGTATTGCTGAGTCTGGTACTAAGTTTTCAGGTGTGTATTAATGTCTGTAGTTTGGATAAGAGATAATTTAAAAAAATATCTGCGTGATAGACGTGAAGATATACAAGATACATTATTGGCTGGTGTCAAAGATATGAGCCAATATGAGTATCTACGTGGACAACATACAGCTCTGGTCCAGGTAGAGATAGAACTTAGAGAGCTGCTAGGAAAAGTAATAGAAGATGACGAAGAAAGAGAACAAGGTAATAGTTCCTGATCATGTCGCAGCTCAAGTCGAGCAAGAAACTAAAGAAACAGGAGAAAAGGTTGAAGAAGCCTATGTGCCTGAAACGTCTAGGGTTTTAGACCCATCCTTATTAGATAAATCCATAATTGAACGAATGCCTCAACCAACAGGTTGGCGTATGCTTATTCTGCCATTTGCAGGTATGGGCCAAACAAAAGGTGGTATACATCTAATACAAAACACTGTAGACAGAGAAACACTAGCAACCGTTTGCGCTTATGTAGTAAAGATGGGGCCTAGTTGCTATAAAGATGCCAAGTTTGAAGGTGAAGCTTGGTGTGAAGAAAAACAATGGGTATTGATAGGTCGATACGCAGGAGCCAGATTTAGACTTGGTGATGACGCAGAATGCAGAATTATCAATGATGATGAAGTTATTGCTACTATTCATGATCCTACCGATATCGTTGCAGTATAAGGAGTATTTATGTCAGAAGATGTAAAAAAAGAAGAAGTAATTGACGAAGGCGAAGTTGTCGAAATAGAATCCGAAACACCTGAGCCAGAAGCAGAAGAAGCTGAACAACCAGAAGAGGAAGTTCAAAGTTCTGAAGAACCGCAAAGCGATGAAGAAGAGCTTGAAAATTACTCAGATCGTGTTCAGAAACGTATTAAAAATCTTACTCGTAAACTGAGAGAAGCCGAAAGAGCAAGCGAATCAGCTTACACATACGCTAATCAGTTACAGCAAGAGAACCAGCATTTACAACAAAAAAGTGCCAACCTAGATAGATCATATCTATCAGAAGCTGAAAATAGGCTTAAGTCACAAAAGGCTCAAGCACAAGCAGCTTTAAAAGGCGCTTATGAAGAACAAGACTTCGATAAAGTTGCCAAAGCACAAGATATTATTGCTAAGATAGCAGTTGAAGAAAGTAAAATCTCAGCTTCTAAATCTCAGCTTGAGTATCAAGACGAGCAAAAAAACAAAAACAACGAAGTCAATGTAGCGCAAAATGTAATTTCACAACCACAAGCTTTACCTCAATCAGCTCCAGAGCCTGATCCAAAAGCTCAGAGTTGGGCTGAAAATAATACTTGGTTTGGTGAAGACGAAACTATGACTATAGCTGCATTTAATATTCACCGTAAGTTAGTAGAAGATGAAGGATTTGATCCTAAGTCAGATGAGTACTATACTGAGGTGGATAAAAGAATACGTGAAGACTTTCCTCATAAGTTTGAAGAAAGAAAACAACCTTCACAAAGAGTTGCTTCAGCAGGTCGAGCAGATACTTCTGCAACACCAGGCAAAAAGCAAGTTAGATTATCGCCCTCTGAAGTTCAGATGGCAAAAAAATTAAACGTACCACTTAGTGAGTACGCAAAATTTGTTAAAAGGTAAAATATGACAGATAGAGATAACAAGGGCAGATTTGTAAAAGACAACAGAGTGGCCCGCTCTGCCGATACTCGTGATGCCAGCGCAGCACGCAAGCCTTGGGCACCCCCAAGTATGTTAGAAACTCCACCAGCACCTCCTGGATACATTTATAGATGGATCAGGGCTGAAGTGTTGAATAGTGACGACAAGAAAAACGTTATGGCTAGGACCAGAGAGGGCTTTGAGCTCGTTAGGTCTGAAGAAATAGGTGATTTCGAGTTGCCAACTATTCAAGATGGTAAGCACGCAGGAGTTATTTCTGTTGGTGGTTTATTACTAGCTAAGATTCCAGAGGAAACTAGAAACGAACGTAACGCATACTATGAAAATAGAACACAAACAGCACAAGATGCTGTCGATAACGACCTCATGAAAGAATCCGATGCTCGTTCTCCTATTATGTCTCCAAGGAGAACCTCAAGTGTTACATTTGGAGGCGGTAAACGAAAATAAAATATAAGGATTTATTATGGCAAACCAAGATAAAGCTTTCGGTTTCAAACTAGTAGGAAATTTGTCAGGAGTTAACCAAGGAAAGGTTAATGAATACAATATTGAATCTGGTTCAACCAATGGCATATTCTCTGGAGACCCTGTAAAAATGTTAGCTGGCGGTTTCATAGACGTGGCGGATGCAGCTGGTGACACAAAAATACTCGGTATCTTTAGGGGATGTAAATACGTCGATGCCACTTCGAAAGAAGTAGTGCATTCAGCACATTTCCCTGCTGCTCAAACAGCAACAGGCGATATAGAAGCTTATGTGGAAGATAATCCACATAATTTATACGAAGTACAAAGTTCAGGCACTTTGTCTAGATCTGATATTGGAGCAAATGTTGATGTAGCATACACAGCAGGTGATGTCCTTTACGGTCAGTCAAAATGCGAAATTGCTGGAACTTCAACAACATCTGCAGCTAATTATAGACTTGTAGGTGTTTCAAAAGATTCAGAAAACAACGAACTCGGCAGCGCAAATGTAAACATGATCGTTATTATTAACGAAGGTGCTTACAATACCCAAGCTGGTGTATAAGGAGTAAATAATGGCTATTAATAGAGCACAATTAGCAAAAGAATTAGAACCAGGCTTGAACGCTTTGTTTGGTATGGAGTACGCACGTTATGATAACGAGCACGCTGAAATTTTTGATCAAGAATCTTCTGATAGAGCGTTTGAAGAAGAAGTAATGATCGTTGGTTTCGGTAATGCACCAACTAAACCAGAGGGCGAAGGCGTGGCATTCGATAACGCAAACGAAGGATTTACGGCAAGATATGAGCATGAAACAGTTGCTCTTGCTTTTGCTTTAACTGAAGAAGCAGTTGAAGATAACTTGTACGACAGACTTGGTTCAAGATATACCAAAGCGCTAGCTAGAAGTATGGCTAATACCAAGCAGATCAAAGCTGCAAGTATTCTTAACAATGCTTTCTCAACATCATTCAATGGCGGCGATGGCAAACCTTTGATTGCAACAGATCACCCACTTTCAGGTGGAGGAAATGGTGCAAACAGAGCAAGCACATTTGCTGACTTAAATGAAACTTCATTAGAAGACGCACTTATCAGAATCTCAACTCAAACTGATGACAGAGGTCTAGCAATTGCACTACAGGGACAAAAACTAATTATCCCACCACAGTTGCAGTTTGTTGCTGACAGACTTATGAGTTCACCAGGTAGAGTGGGCACATCTGATAACGATGTTAACTCAATCGTTAATCAAGGTATGCTTCCTGAAGGGTATGTGGTAAACCATTACCTCAATGACCCAGATGCATTCTTCATTAAGACTGATGTACCTGATGGATTTAAGCATTTCGTGAGATCACCTATGCAAACATCACTTGAGGGTGATTTTGATACAGGTAACATGAGATACAAAGCTAGAGAGAGATATTCATTTGGATTCTCAAACTGGAGATGTGTCGATGGTTCACAAGGGGCATAACACTCCTCTCATATGTGTTAGGGGCTGCTTCGGCAGCCCTTTTTTATTTGTATTTACAAATTCTGTGAGCTAAACTTAAGTTCTAGGTAATTAATATGCTTACAGACTGACCTAGCAGACAAGCCAAGACTGTAAGTAATAACCAAGGAGGTTATAATGGCAAAATCGACATTTTCAGGACCTGTTAAATCCTTAAGTGGATTTATTTCAGCAGGTAGCGACGCAGTTGTAAGCTTAACAGCTGATACAACTTTGACAGTAGATGCTCATGCAGGCAAAATTTTAGTTTGTAATGACGCAGACGGTAAATTTACATTACCAACAATAGTACCAACCGTACCAAGTGATTCATCAGATCCTAATCAATTAAATAATCTAGGTGTTTCATTTACATTTGTAATAGATACAGCAGCTACAGATTTAGATATTAAAACTGATGGTACAGATAAGTTTGTAGGTGGTTTATATACTGGTGTAAATGATGCGACAGGCAAAACATTTATATCTGGTGCATCTAATGACGTAATAACACTTAATGGCTCTACCAAAGGTGGATTAGCAGGTAGTGTGGTCAACGTTGTTGCTATGGCAGATAACAAGTATATGGTAGAAGGAATATTACTAGGTTCAGGCACTTTAGTAACTCCATTTGCTGACGCATAAGGTAGGAAATAATGGCAGATGCAGTAACAACACAAACTATTCAAGACGGTCAAAGAAAGGCCGTCATGAAATTCACTAATGTTTCTGACGGTAGTGGTGAAAGTGCTGTTGCTAAAGTAGATGTCTCCGCTTTACAAACAAATGCAAATGGCGACGCTTGTACAAGTGTCACTATTCAAAGGATATATTGGGCCTGTCGTGGTATGGGTGTAGATTTATTGTTTGATGCAACTTCTAATGTCTTAATTACAGGTTTACCAGCAGATAGTACTGGAGATGAGTACTACGATAATTTTACAGGTATACCTAATAATGCAGGCAGCGGTAAGACTGGAGATATTCTCTTTACGACAGTAGGTCACTCATCAGGTGACACATATTCTATTATCTTAGAACTCGTCAAAGAGTATGGCTGAATATAAAGGAAAAAAAGTAACTCTGAATAGACCAAGACCACTACGAAAAGGAGAGCCTGGGTATGGAAAAAAACGTAAAGTTGTTTTTGTTAAAGGTTGTAGTAGTGAAAGATCTAGAGTAAAACGTATTACTTTTGGCGATGCTAAACTCGGGATGCACAAAAATAATAAATCTAGAAAAAAATCATACTGTTCTAGAAGTGCAGGCATGAGTGGCACAACTGATAGATGTAGTGCTAATTATTGGGCTAGGAAAGATTGGGATTGTTAACTAAAACTTAATGTAAGGAATTAATTATGAGTTTTTGGGAAAAAATAGGAAATTGGTTTGGCTGGGTAAAAGTCAGAGCACGTGATGAAGATGGTCGATATGTCGCAGATGACAAGTCGACACCAGAGAACGAGGCCTATACAATGGTCCATAAAGATTTGGTTAAAAAACCAAAACGCAAATATAAAAAGCGTAAGTATACTAAAAGGAAGGTAAAATAATGGCGATAAGTAGTAGTAAAAGTGTCCAGAGAGTAGAGGTTTATCCTCTAGCGGATAGCTCTGCTGCTGATACTGCGAATGCAAAACACCCAACTGTTATGGTTGTGTATGAAAATACATTAACTGGTACAGGTGCAGATGCGCATTTAGACGGTACAGTAGCTACAGAAGTAAAGCATCTAAGCAAATTTGTTTCAGATGGTGGTGCAGCTACCACTATTTCTGGCGAAGATGCGTTAGTGCAAACTGTTTGTAATGCAATCTGGTCATAGTGTACGAATATAAGTGTAAAGTACTAAAAGTTGTAGACGGCGATACAGTAGATGTACTCGCCGATCTCGGCTTTAGTATTTTTCATAAGTGCCGTGTTCGTTTATACGGTATTGATACACCAGAATCTAGGACTCGTAACTTAGACGAAAAAGCTAGAGGTAAACTAGCATCAAAATACCTTAAAGATTCTGTAGAAAGTGCAGATGAACTCATACTAAGGAGTGAACTGAAGGACTCCAAAGGTAAATATGGTAGGGTTCTAGGCACTCTATTAGCAGATGGTTTAGATCTCAACAAATCTATGGTTGCTCAACATCTAGCAGTTGAATATTTTGGACAAAGCAAAGACGATGTAGAAGCAGAACACATGTCAAATAGACAAAAATTAATAGACTCAGGTGCATATGTACCCGATTTATAATAAATTTTATTACAAACCCCTACCTGATTGTTTAGAAGTAAAAGATAGCCCTATAGAGGGTTTAGGTCTTTTTGCTAAAAAAAATATAAAAAAACATTTTGATTGTGGTATGTCACATATTAAAGTGCCAATCATTTGCGGTTTTGTTCGAACTTCTATAGGTGGTTTTTTAAATCATTCTGAAAAACCAAATTGTGCTTTATCTTTGGAGTTGGATTGGGACGATTATAGGGTATATAATGTTTTTACGATAAAAAAAATCAAGGCTGGTGAAGAACTAACTTTAGATTATCACTCAGACGGATTAGATTATGGCTGAACAAAAAGTTAAAAAAGTAATAAAAGGTCTTAAAAAAGCCAGTAAAACACACGCACAACAAGCTAAAACTCTTGAATCTGTAGGTTTTAAAAAGGGCGGTAGTGCAAAAAAAGCTAAAAGTGGTGGAAAAATATGTCCGAAAGGAAAAGCTTGGGCAAAAAGAACATTTGATACATATCCATCAGCATATGCAAATATGGCAGCCTCAAAATATTGCAAAGACCCTAATTATGCCAAAGGAGCTAAAGGCAAAAGGGTTAAAAAAGCAGGCGGAGGTTTAGTCAGCAAGATTAGAGGTCAAGGTGCTGTCATGTCAAACAGGAAAAGATAATGGGCCAACTTAAACAATGGCGTGAGAAGAATTGGGTTCGTATAGGAACTGACGGAAAGATAAAAGGGCCTTGCGGGACAAGTAAAGACAAAAAAAATCCAGATCGTTGTTTGCCAGCTGCAAAAGCAAGAAGCTTATCTCAATCAGAAAGAGCGTCTACCGCACGAAAAAAGAAAAAAGCAGGAAGTAAAGGAAAAACAGTAGTGGCAAACACACCTAAAGCTAAAGTCAAAATGAAAAAAGGTGGTTTTATAGCTAAGGGATGTGGTAAAGTAATGAATAACCGAAGGAAGGTTACTACGATAAGTTAGGAGTAAAAATGCCAAGATACAAGAAAAGCAAAAATGGTAGCATGATGAAAAAATCCAAAGGTGGATCTATGATGAAAAAATCTAAAGGCGGCATGATGATGAAAAAGTCCAAAGGTGGCAGAATCATGAAAAAGTCCAAAGGTGGCAGAATCATGAAGAAGTCTAAGGGTGGTTCAATCATGAAGCCTGGAAATGCAGCTAGAAGAAGAGCAAGATATAGTAAATAGTGCCTAATTTAATAAGCAATATCCCGCATTTTAAATGCTGGGTAAGAAGAGAGTTCACACATAATCACGAAAAATACCACGATGAGTATATACATGCATTAGCTATTGCTGTTAATACCATTCCTGACAGATCATTAAGTTTCCAAGTAGTTTTTACAGGCGAAGAATCTAATTGCGAAGATAACGATGAACCCAACATACACGGTGGTGCTATGTGGGCTCGTATGCCTATACAGGGTATTGTTGCTGATATACCTATGGAAGATTTTCCTGATCCTATGGAGGATCATTTGGCTCAACCTTGGGACTGTGAATCTAGAGATCATGCAGTAGTTGTTATGGACAGAGTTAGCTCCTCACCTTGGTTAGCTAAAATAGGTGGTGACTTCTACCAAGCTAAATATTTATTTACAGTAGACTATACAAATAACTCTATTGCAGATGACCCTGCACAACATAAGCAATCTCATGTATTATATATAACAGAAGATTGTAATTGGAAAGGTAATCTAGTTGCTTTACCAAACAATAGAGTGAGAGCAACAAGCCCTGCTTTATGGGTCACTGGCGAGGGTGCTCCAGACTTTAAACCGTCTCAATGGGCACATTCAGCAGAAGGTCACGAAAGTTATTTAGATCCTTCAATTACATTTAATAACTTATATGAAGAATAATGGCAGTATCAGGAAGCACAAACTTTGAACCAGATATTACAGAGTTTATCGAAGAGGCCTACGAAAGATGTGGCTTAGAGCTCAGAACTGGTTACGATCTTAAATCAGCTATACGTTCAGCAAATTTTATGCTCGCTGAATGGGCTAACCGAGGTCTTAATCAATGGACCATAACAACAGGCACACAAACAGTTACCAAAGGTACAAATAGCTATGATTTAGGAACTGACGTAATAGATGTGCTTGATGTGGTTGTTAGAAGAACTGTTAACGGTACAACGACAGACATACGTTTAGATAAACTTTCAAGATCAGAGTTTTTTAGTATTCCAAATAAAGCGACAGAAGCAAGACCATCACAATACTTTATTGACAAACAGAACAATCCAAAAATATTTGTTTATCCAACACCAGAAAATTCAACTGATGTCATTAGATTTAACAAGTTATCAAGACTTGATGATGCTGATGATGCTAAGAATACTATGGATATACCATTTAGGTTTTACCCTTGTTTTGCTGCAGGATTAGCTTATTACATAAGTCTCAAACGTAGTCCTGAACTTTCAGGGCAACTAAAAACTATATACGAAGAAGAATTTAGACGTGCAGCAGATCAAGATGAAGATAGAGCATCTTTTAGAATAAGACCTAGTATGAGGAGTTACTAATGTCATATGCAAGTGGTAAATATGCTTACGGTATATGCGATATCTCAGGATTTAGATACAAACTAAAAGATATGAAAAAGACTTGGAATGGTCTGTTAGTAGGCCCAGACCAATTTGATCCAAAACACCCACAACTTGAACCTACCTCGCATGTTGCTGATCCTGAAGCGCTGTACAACGCTAGACCAAATACAGACTTAGAAGCTAACGACGGTAGAGTATATACACCAACAAATATTATAGGTAGAAGTTTTAAAGGATTTAAAATAACATCTGCTTTAGGAACAGTTACAATAACAACATGACAAAGTCCCAGCTATCAACATTAATACAAAATTATTTGCAAAATACAGAAACTACGTTTGTTGCAACAATTGACGATATTATTAAAAATGCTGAAGAAAGAATATTTGAAGAAGTAGAGTTTGATAACTTTAGAAAAACAGCTACCGTAACTTTTAGTGCGGGCACAAAAACAATATCAACACCATCTGATTACGTTTTAGCGTTTAGTTTTGCTGTAATAGATACAAGCTCTGATTATCATTATTTAGATAAAAAACATCCATCTTTTATACAAGAATATGATGTAGATCCAACTGATTCAACCAAAAGAGGCCTGCCTAAATACTATGCAGAAAAAGAAAAAGGCACTAGTTCAGCGACTTTACTTGTAGCACCTGTACCTAATTCTAACTACAGCGCAGAACTAAATTACTTATTCAAGCCTAATTCTTTAGTAACAGACACATCTGGCACCTGGCTATCAAATAACGCACGTAATCTACTTTTGTATGGTTGTTTGCTAGAAGGATATACTTTCATGAAAGGTGATGCCGATATGTTACAAGTCTACGAGGGCAGATATCAGCAAGAATTAGCACGTTTGAAAAACCGTGCTGAAGCAAGAGGGAGAAGAGACGAATACCGCTACGATTCTTTACGTAAGCAAGTTACTTAATGAACGACATAACACAACTAGAAGGCAAGCATATTGCCATAGTAGCACTAGGCAAAAGTTGGCACGATTTTAATCTAGCAAAAAGCCATAGTGTGCATTTTGATGAAGTTTGGGCCATTAATGCTGTAGCTTCTGTTATATTTCACGATCGAGTATTTATGCTTGATCCTGCCTCACGATTTTTAGATTCAGACGATGCAGGCAGTCAAACTGGCGCTATGCGTAAATTATTAGGGGAGCATATGGGCCCAATATACACCTGTGAACTAGATAAAAGATGTCCTGGACTAGTTGAATATCCAATAGATAAAGTCATGCAAGCAGGCAAGTCTTCTTATCTTAACAATACTGTTGCTTATGCTGTTGCTTTTGCCTATATGTGTAAAGTAAGCAAAATATCCTTATATGGTGTCGATTACAGCTACAAAGGTAATTTACATTTTGCTGAACAAGGACGTGGATGTGTTGAATATTGGTTAGGAAAACATATGGAAAGAGGAGGAAAAGTGGTTATTGGCGATAGCTCGAGTTTATTAGATACCAACGAATGCGCTGAAGATAAACTATATGGTTACCATAGATTAGATGATCCTCTTATTGTGCTACAAAACAACGAAGGCGAGTATATCAGTATGAAATCAAGTGAATACAAACAAAAACTTACACCAGCCAAAGAACAAAAGAAAGTAGTTGTAGGTCGCCAAGACGCACCTGAACCAAAAAAATGGTAATATAAGACATGGCTATAACGGCAGCAACATGCACATCTTTTAAACAAGAGCTATTCAAAGGCATACATAACTTTGATCAAGGCGGCTCACCAGATACATACAAATTAGCTTTATATAGCAGTTCTGCTACTTTAGGGGCATCTACAACAGCTTATACAACATCTGGTGAAGTATCTGGTTCTAACTATACAGCAGGAGGTGCTACACTTACTTTAAAAAGTGGGACACCAACAACAGATGGAACAACAGCAGTAGTTGATTTTGATAATCTAGTTTTTTCAAATGTAACTGTAACTGCAAGAGGTGCGTTAATTTATAACTCGACAGATGGAAATAGGGCCGTATGTGTTATAGACTTTGGAGAAGATGTTACAGCGACTGCTGGTAACTTAACAGTAAGCTTCCCGTCTACAGGCGCTAATACATCAATAATTAGGATAGGATAATGGCAGTATATACAAACAATCTAAAACTTAAAGAAATAGCAGATGGTGCTGAGTCTGGATCCTGGGGCGCATCAACCAATACCAACTTAGATTTAATAGCCCAAGCATTTGGTTATGCCTCATATAACGGGTTTAGTTCAGATGCAAACGCTACAGTAACCGTACAGAACTCAGGGGCAACGGAAGAGTTCACAAGAAGCATGTACGTCAAAATAACGTCAAGCGCCACTCTGAGCACGACTAGGACCCTTACAATAGCACCTAATAATATCAGCAGAGTATTATTTATTGAAAATGCTACAACAGGATCACAAACAATCAATATATCGCAAGGCTCAGGAGCTAACGTAGCAATACCAACAGGTAAAAGAAAGTGCATTTATTTAGATGGTGCAGGTTCCGGGGCTGCAGTAGTCGAAGTATTTGATAGTTTTGAAGTTAAAGATAGCTTTCAAATATCAGGTGCAACACCAACTCTTACAATAGGAGATGGTGGAGAAGAAGACACAAAAGTAGTATTTGACGGTAATGCAGGAGATTTTCATGTAGGTTTAGATGATTCTTCTGATAATTTAGTTTTAGGGGCTGGCACTACTTTAGGTGCAGAGCCTAGAGTTGAAATAGATAAAGATGGTGGTGTGCAAATAATATCTGATGCTCCTACAAACGGACAATTAAAATTATCAGATATTGGTGCAAACGCCGATCAGGCAGTTTTGAGACATGATTCAGGAGTTCTTTCAATAATATCTACACAAGCTTCTGATACCGTTGGTTCGATACAAATACAAGGTCAAAGCACAAGTGGTACATTCACCTACATTACTTTTGCTAGCACAGGCACTACAACCGACAAGGATATAGAGATCACTACATCTAGCGCATCAAAAAGCATCATATTGAGATCACCAGATGGCTCAAGATTTAGAATCACAGTAGATAATTCAGGAAACTTATCAACATCATCAGTTTGATGTATAATCACAACCTATGAACGAAAAAGATTTTTTAATTAGCGTTTTACAACTGATTGAAGTATCTCTACAGAGAGGAGCGATTAGAAGCCCAGAACTCGACGCAGTCGCAGTTATGAGACAGTACGTAGCAAAGAACTTAGAGCAGTACAACGAAAGTGTACCAACTCAAGATTCTATTGAACCAGAAGTGGTAGAAGAGCCAGATAATAAAAAGGATAAAAAATAATGGAAATATTAGTACCAATTATTTTAGTTTCTGTAATTGTTGGCTTTTGGGTTTATAAAAATAAACCTGAATGGCTCAACTGGTTAAAGAATAAGAAGTAATGCGAAAGACTGCAGCAGATGTACATTTAGAACTGTCAGTACATGAAAAAGAATGTGCTGAAAGATGGAAGACCGCTTTCAATAAGTTTTCTGATATAGAGTCTGATATAAAAGAACTCCATAACAAAATCTCAAGCGGTATGACAACTGTAATAGTTTTACTTGTAGGTCTGATCTGCGGGTTTATTGGTGTAGTAGTAGAAAGTGTTCTGTTATGAGTGATCTTTTAGGCAAGGTAAGTCATTTACTTAGATTACATGAGGGGTTTGTATCTCATGTATACGAAGATTCAACACCAGAAAAGTATCTCACTATTGGGTACGGTAGATTAGTTGATAAACGATTAGGGGGAGGTATTTCAGAGGAAGAAGCACAATACCTCCTAACTAATGATATTCAAAACTGTATAAAGATATTAAACTCAAGGATTGAATGTTGGGATCAACTGTCTGAAACAAGACAGATAGTTCTAATCAACATGTATTTCAATCTTGGCAACAGATTATTTAACTTCAAAAATATGTTAGCTGCTTTGCAAGAGAAAGATTTTGATGAAGTAGCGAAACAGATGCTTGATAGTAAATGGGCCGAACAAGTTAAAGGAAGAGCCAACGAACTAGCAGGCATGATGAGAACCGACGTTTTTCACTCCTAACCTTATATCTAGCTTAAATTAAAACAAAACGATAGAATATCTAGAAGTAGATATATTAAGCTAAATATAATGATCCAAAAATATATATTTAATCCTGGCATCTTTAGAGAAGGCACACCTTACGATGGCGAAGGGGGTTGGTTTGATTGTAACTTAGTGCGTTTTAGAGCTGGCCGTCCTGAAAAGTTTGGTGGTTGGCAAAAACTGATCGAATCAACTTATCAAGGAAATGTACGAGCTTTACACAATTGGATTCAGAATGACGGTACAAAAACACTTGGCTTAGGATCAGAGCTTAAGTATTACGTATCAATCAGTAATACATTTAATGATGTAACACCCCTTAGACTTACAACATCAGCAGGAGATGCAACCTTTGCAGCTACAAATGGTTCTACCACCATAACAGTAACAGAAACTGGTCATGGTGCAGTACTAAACGACTTTGTCACATTTACTGGTGCAGCTAGTCTAGGTGGCTCTATAACAGCTGCGGTTTTGAATAAAGAATATCAAATTACTAAAATAGTGAACTCAAATAGCTTTGAAATTACTTCAGCTGTAGCAGCTAATTCATCAGATAGTGGTAATGGCGGAGGATCAACAGTAGCTGCATACCAAATAAATGTAGGAACAAATGACTTTATACAGGGGACTGGTTGGGGTGCAAACCCTTGGGGTGACGGAGGCTGGGGCAGCACATCAAGCTTATCAGCAACCAATCAGCTTAGATTGTGGACACACGATAATTTTGGTGAAGATCTCATTATTGCTCATCGTGGTGGCAATATTTACAAATGGGACGCCTCTAATGGTGTTTCAGCAAGAGCCGTACTTTTATCTGGGTTAGGTGGGGCGAGCAAAGTACCAACCAAAGCTCTACAAGTTATTACCTCTGAAATAGACAGACATCTTATTGTTCTAGGCGCTGATCCAATATCTGGTAGCAGTAGAACAGGAGTTTTAGATCCTATGTTGGTTGCATTTAGTGATCAGGAGAATGAGCTCGAATTTAATCCAACTACAACAAATACTGCTGGTTCAGTTAGACTGTCATCTGGATCACAAATTATTGGTGCTGTTAAGTCAAGACAAGAGATCAACATATTTACTGACACATCACTTTATAGCATGCAGTTTGTTGGGCCACCTTTCACATTTGCTATTAACTTAATTGATAATGCTACAGGATTAATAGCACCAAAAGCAGCTATTACAGCTCCTGGGGGCGTGTACTACATGAGTTATGATGGTTTTTATGTATATAGTGGTCAAGTAGCGAAAATAGCTTGTGCTGTAAAAAATTTTGTTTTTTCTGATCTTAACACTAGCCAAGCTTTCAAAATATTCGCTTTCTCAAATAAAGAACACAACGAAGTAGGGTGGTTTTACCCATCTTCATCATCAGAAGAGATAGACAGGTATGTGATCTATAATTACCAAGATAACTTGTGGTACTACGGTCAATTAGAAAGACATGCTTGGTTAGATTCAGGCGTTGAGTCATATCCACAAGCTACAGGTAACAATTATTTATACCAACATGAATTTGGTTTTGATGATGACGGCAGCGAAATGCAAAATGTTTTTATTGAATCTAGTGACTTTGATTTAGATGACGGTAATCAATTTACTTTTATGAGCCGTATCATTCCAGATGTGAAATTTATTGCCAATTCAGCAGGAGGCAGTATCGATATTGTAACTAAGGTAAGAAACTATCCAGGCGATAGCTTATCTACTGCTGCTACATCAACCGTATCTTCTAACACACAACAAGCGTTTATTAGAGCTAGAGGGCGACAAGCAGTACTTCGTATACAATCAACTGATGGCAACTCTAGTAATATTGGAACTGGTTGGAGGTTAGGAGCTACACGTATAGATGTAAGAACAGACGGTAGGAGATAGTGGCTAAGTTACTCAAAACTAATTTACCATTAGCTCAGGGCGAAGTTACAGTCCAAACCTTTAACAATCTTGTTAGAGTATTAGAAATAAACCTAGGATCGGTTGATACTGATAACACCACACAATTAACAACAGCTGAACGAGATGAAGGTAATTTCAATCTTGGTCAAATTATATATAACACTACGACCACCACATTACAGTACTGGGATGGTTCAACCTTCCAAGACATATCAGCACTAGGGGCCATCAATTTAAACGTCTCAGACGGCACTACAGGCATTACAATCAACCTAAATACAGAGACTATGTCTTTGATAGGGGGTACAGGTATAACTTCTACTGCCTCTGGCAACTCTGTTACCTTTGCAATAGATAGTACTGTTACCACCTTAACTGGGTCACAAACACTAACTAATAAAACTCTTACAAGCCCTACTTTGAATAGTCCTGTATTGAATGGGACTCTGTCAGGCTCTGCGTTCTTAGATGAAGATAATATGGCTAGTAACTCTGCAACAGCAGTAGCTTCACAACAATCAATCAAAGCATATGTAAACAGTCAGGTAGGTACAGCTGATACTCTAGCTGAGATCCTAGCTACCGGTAATACAACAGGCGGTACTAATATAGCTGTATCTGCTAATGATAATATAACTTTTGCAGATAATTCCAAGGCTATATTTGGTAATGGTAGTGACCTACAAATTTATCACGATGAGTCTAATAGTTACATTCAAGATGCAGGAACAGGCACACTTAGAATACTAAGTGATGATGTCAGAATAATGAACGCAGCAGGTACAGAAATATCTGCACAGTTTATTCAAGATGGTGAAGCAAGATTAAAGTACGACAATGTAACTAAACTAGCAACCAAATCAACAGGGATAGATGTTACTGGGACAGCAGTTGTTGATGGTTTAACTTCATCTGGCAATCTTTTAGTAAGTGGGGATTTATTTACCGTTAATACAGGCACTAATGGTGTAGGTATAGGTACTGACTCGCCAACAGCTGGGACGTTTGTTGTCGCAAACCCATCAAAGTTCGAGGATGCTGTTACATTTGAAAGCGGCGTTGTTTTTAATGAAACAGGTGCTTCTACAGTTGATTTTCGTGTTGAATCAGATACCAACACCCACGCTTTGTTTGTTGATGCAAGCACAAACAGAGTGGGTATATTTAATAATGCACCATCACAAGCCTTAGATGTTACAGGGCAAGTATTGTCTACTAGCTTGAAAACAACAGGACAGCTAGAAGTTGTGCAGACTACAACTAATCCTGCTTCTGGTGGTATTAGGTTTTTAGTAGGTGGCGTCGCTGATAGTGATGGTAATAATTTTAAATTAGAAGCACCTAGTGAAGCTCTTGATATGGGTTTACAAAGTGCAAGTGGCGTAGAAATAAATGTTGGAGCAACAGACACAAATGGTTCAGGTAATTTAAGTTTAGCTAAATTAAATTTTGCCTGGTCAAGTACAGCAACACAACTTACCCTTACTGGTAAAACTAGACATGATGCAGCTGTTTCAGTTAATAGAACTGCATACAATTTATATGTTGATGGTGATGATACTGGGTATATCCAACATAATTTTAACGACTTTCTCGCAGTCAAAGGGGCGTCAGGATCTTCTGTAGGTCTGTTACAGCTATACGAAGCTTCAAATAATGGTTCCAATTATGTTGCTCTTAAATCACCAACAACCGTAGCATCTAACGTAACATTCACTTTGCCATCAACAGATGGTTCAGCAGACCAGTTTATAAAGACAGATGGATCTGGAAACTTATCATTTGCTAGTGCCACAATAACTGGCGCAACAAATATGGCAGACAACAGAGTGCTGACTGCTTCTGGAAGCACAACTGTTAATGGTGAAGCCAATCTCACCTTTGATGGGTCTACATTAGATTTATTTGGTACATTGTCAGTTAGTAGAAAGATAATTCATAGAGGTGATGAAAACACTTATATTGATTTTACTGGTGATGACATAAGTTTCTTTGCAGGTGGTGTTGAATTTATTTCACTAAATGAAGCAGGCAGTGACACCATTACCTTGCACCAAAACACAACAGCTAGTGGCAATTTGATTGTGTCAGGCGATCTCACAGTCAATGGCACAACCACAACCCTGAACACTGCCACTTTAGATGTAGAAGATAAAAACATCACCCTGAATTTCTCCACAGGAGATTCTTCAGCAAGTGCCAATGGAGCAGGTATTACCATTCAAGATGCAGTCAATTCCACGACAGATGCGACTATCTTGTGGGATGCTACTAATGATGAGTTTGATTTTTCTCACCCTATCAATATTACAGGCAGCATTACTACTTCTGGTGATGCTAGCATTTCTGGCAATCTTGGTATTGGAAGAGCTCCAGATAATACTTTCGATTTAGATGTAAATGGAACATCCAAGTTTAGAGATGATGTTCTTTTTGTTGGCACAACTGCAGATATTACATTTGATGCGTCAAATAACAGATTAAAGTTTCCTGATACAGCTAAAGCCTCTTTTGGAACAGATAATGATTTACTTATATACCACGATAGCGGTTCAGTAATTGAAGACGTAGGCACTAACGGTTTAGAAATAAGAACTAACGGCCCTGATATAAGAATGATTAGCGGTTCTAATGAACTTATGGCTAAGTTCATTAAAGATGGAGCTGTAGAATTGTATCATGGTAACTCAGGGAGTGGTGCTAATAAAAGATTAGAAACTACATCTTCTGGTGTTAGTATGGCAGGTGGACTGGTAGTAGAAGGGTCTACTCAGTTCAACGACGACGCAAACTTCTCAGGTGCACTACAAATTGGTGGTACAGCTGTTACCTCAACAGCAGCTGAACTCAATAAACTTGACGGTTTTACAGGTACAGTAGCCGATCTTAATTATGCTAAAGACCTAAGAGCTACAGGTGTAACTTCTACTGAATATGATTTCTTAGATGGTGTTACGTCAAACATACAAACACAAATAAACGCTATATCTACAGTTACAATCAACAATAATGCTGATAACCGATTAATTACAGGTAGTGGAACAGCTAATACTTT
>CAACVD010000183.1_pt1 | contig 28805 bp, 40 predicted proteins | sample 2381771 | NCBI WGS metagenome assembly CAACVD01 (sample SAMEA5211965, study PRJEB30684) | marine metagenome | biome: Marine; feature: Epipelagic; material: Water | collected 2015-10-15 | depth 15 m
TTACAAACAACTCGGATCGGTGTAAACTTAATCGTCATTGCTTTGCCTGCTTCGTGAGGCTGATTAATGAGGAGGTAGCCTTTAACTTCATCACCACCAGCTAATTCGAAATCATCTTTGAGTTTGGCTAAACCCCAAATCTCTTTACCATCTCGTAAAGAACCAGCAGTCTCCATTTTCATATGACCTGCTTGAGTAAACTTAACGAAGAAGTCGAAGATATCTTTGTTTTGGATAGGTATGTATTTTTCGCCACACTGCGATAAAACTGAATTATCGCTATCCCTAACGATAAAGTGATGTCCACTAGCTTGGAGTAAACCGACATCACCAACGATTTGACCGTTCTCGGATGACCACTCAGGCTTATCTAATGTATAAGCTGGTCGTTTACTAACTGTCCAGTCAAGCTGTGCAGCTTTTTGCATTTGAACTGGAGTAAGGGTATCAGCAACTTCTGTTCCTAACCCATGCCAAGGCTTTGCATTTGCATAAGCCATCGTTTCGATATTATGTGCCATTATTCTTCCTTTCTAAATTAATGGTTAATATTTAACTTACTACTATAATAAGAGATATAAAAAACGATTACTATAGCAAAATAATGCTTTTACTGATTCAAAAAATAACGTATCGTTAAGTATCGTTTATTTCTCCCCTATAAATGAGTGTAGAATCAAGATTCCTCCAACTTGGTTCTACATCTTTAGACTTCACGTGGCTCAGATGAATCAACAATATTTCCTATATTCATACCTGTTTGCCTGACATCAAGCCATTGTAGAACGAGCATATTATTATAGATTTTTTGAAGACGAGCAAGGTCTGGAATAATAACACATAAAGGATCATACCAATATTCAGATGTTTGATCTGGATAAGTGACTTTTAATAAAAATTTTGGTTTATTCATAAAGTGCTCTCCTAAGATTTGCATGTAACTCTTTGAATCTTTTGCTCTTTCTTAACTCAACTTCAGCTTCAACAAGTAATGAATTAGCTTGATATTGGTTTATGAATTTATTACAGGTTTCAACCCTCGCTGTTAATAACTGCGAAGTTCGTTTAACAACTAAATCTTCTTTCTTATCAATAAAATCTTGTAAGTCGTCACTTTCAAACTCAATAGTATGATCGTGACAGGTATCGAACCATAGATCAAAATAAAGTGCATCACCACTATCGCCTGACTTTAATACAACTTCAGCATCTTGATTAATATCAGGATCTTGAAGCTTTTGAATTAACTCTTTAACTTTCATCTTCGTCCTCCTCGTCTTCATCAGGTTCTTTCCAAAAGACGACAATATGAGCAATATTATCTTTTACTTTATCATAATGCTCCCAGCTTTTTTTAAGATCGTCTTTATCCATATAACCCCAATTAGTATGACCAAGTATTTCTTGACATGCATCATCGAGGGTATCAGCATCATATTTCATAAGCCTGACTCCTTCTTCCATTTTTCGACTTGTTTTAATAGAGAGACAGCACATTCGTATCTTCCCTCAGAAATACCCTCAGTTCCATCGGTAAGAATTTCTTCACCATCTACTACAGGGGCTTGATGGCTAATCTCTTGTTTTAGCCATCGTTCTATCTTTGCAATTACTTGATTAGATAAATCATCTGGATTACCTCTCATTAGTTGCTCCTCTTTCATTCATGCTTATGCTCCTTTCGTATTTATATTAACTAACTCCGAAAGGTTAGTCACAAGAACATAATTAGATTTATGCATAGGAACAACGGTATGAACTTTTTGTTTAGCTTCTTTATCGCCACAAGATAAACAGGTATCATACCCAAGAGAAGCCCTGCGAGGGGGCAAGATAACATTATCGCATACTTTACAATACATTAGCAATATCCTTTCTACTTTCTTTATTTTTATTATACTAAAACAAAAAAGCAATTTATATAGGAAAACTATGCTTTTTATCGTTAAACTTGTAGCTAAGTGTATCTTCCATTTGTTCAATATTGATTGAATAAAAGTTCTTGTTTTTTAATGGAGCAGAGAAAACTTCTAATCTCTTTTCTGCTTCTTCTCGTGTTCGATACGAACCAATGAATGATGATCCATGGTCCCCACGTTTTTTAATACGAATACGATAATAGCCTTTTGTTGAAAGTATCATGCTACATTCTCCTCTACATGTTTTAAAACTGCATCGGTAAGTACGGCTAAAGAACTGCCACGACCTGCTTTCATATATGATGCTTCTAAAGCAGTATGAAGATTAAAACGTCGTGCTATATCTTCTACAATTCTATGAGACGAAACTCCTTCGAGTTCTTTAATAATTGAACCATCGTCTGCATAAATATTTCCTTTATGAGATCCATCAGATTTATAAGTACGAATGAAACTCTTTATATACTTTGGTGCAAAGCCAAATGCAGTAAATGTTTTTATATCCCAAATAGTATGAGCATCATATAAAATTTCTGCTAAATCTTTTTGATTAGCCTCTACTAATACTTTCTTAATTCGTCTAGTTGTTAAATCCATTGGCATCCTCATTTTAATCCTCCTCTTTAATATATAATCCGTTAACCAATTTTCCTTTTCTATCTTTAATTTCTTCATAAGCATAATCTAAGCAATAAACTAAAGAAAAATTATTTCTTGCACAAATATTTATCATTACAACCAACATATCACCAAGAGCATCTGCTATCAAAGCCTTTGGGACTTCTGGTGTATCGTAAGAATCTGCTTGAATAACTGCTTGGGATAGCTCGCCTAATTCTTCTAAAAGTTTTAGTACTTGTTCTTTATCTGTACTACCCTCGATAAGGTTACGATCTTCATGCCACTTCTCTATCAAGCTCACGAGAGTGTAATAATCATACGGTACTTGCATCAGCTTCTCCTTTACTAGGAAAAAGATCATCAGCATGACAATCTATTATATCCCAACTAAGCCCTATACAAGCATCGTGTTTTTCTAAACAATGTCGCAATACTTGTCGAGCTTGATCTTTAGTTAGTCGTGGGCATTGCACCATAACATCTTCTGTACACCATTCTAATGTAATAGTATCTTGATCTACTTGCTTCATTAATCTACCCAATCCATTCTTAATATTTCATGTTTTTTATCTATTACACTTCTTATTTGTTCTATATTATCAGCTTCAATCATAAACTCAAGAATTTTTTTAAGATCTTTATTAATAGCTATTTTTACATAATATCTATTTTCCATTAGAACCCTCCTCATTAGTCACATGAAGCAAGACCCATTTACCTTGAGATTTAGTAGTACCTAACTCAAAAGAATACAGGGTCATATTATTAATAATGAATAAACGAGTGCCATCTGACGTTTCTAAAGCCCTCGCTCCATCTAAGGGGACTTCACCAAACACAGGCTTATAGAGATTGATCTCATCTTCATTTAAAGTTCGCCAATCAAAGCTAACGATTAATTCTAAAATTTTAAAAGGGGTCATATCAAACTGGTGTATGCTATGACCACATCTTGGACACGTAACTGCCATCTTTCTTCCTTTCTAATATTTTAATGGGTTTTCTTCTACAGGTGCAGCATTTTGATAATACGCTACGGCATGTTTAAAGTCGTTTTTACGACCAGAAAAAGTGGGTGTATATCTTGTTATAGGTCCACCAATCTCATGTTGGACATATAAAGTATCGTACTTCATCCACCATGCATAAACATCTTTTATATTAAACTCTAATAAGTAACAAGAATGTACTTCATATTTAGCTTCTAACTCATAAGTATCTGACATATTCTTCCTTTCTAAAATGGTTAGTATGAGGATCAGGAACCTGTAATAGGAGCCTGAGGTAAATATCCCCACACTATTATTATATTATAGTAAAAATATTAAATGAATAAAAACTAAAAATAATGTTTCTTATGCCGACTCATCGCCATTACTATCGTAAGGACTTTGAGTGGTTGGAAACTCACTATGAATGTTTTCAGTTATTTCTTGAGTATCTTTATACATAGGAAATAAATTATACATTAATAATTTCATATCTTCAATATTCGATACTTCTTTCATTGCTCCAGGAACTTTATCTAACTCTTTTATTCCTAAATAGAGAGCTTGACCAATTATATATTGACCACGTAGACTTGCAAATAACCTTCTTGCTACTTGGATTTTTTCTTCTTTAGACATCCAATTTCTTCTTTCTATTTTTTCTTGTTCACTCATCGCTTTCTCCCTTTCCATGTATGATTTCCCAAGTGTTTTTATAATCTTTTTCTGCCGTCTCGACGGACAACATTCCGTGTGTAATTAGATACTCGGAATAAAAGTCGAACGTCTCATCGGCAGTCGCTCCTTCTAGCTCAACTCCTTGACCTATAAGGTTTGCAGCGATTAGATCTGCTTCGTTCTTAGCACCCAACTCTCGTAGCTTTCGCCATGCGATAACAGCCATGATGATAGGCATAGTTACTTCTTTTTCGGACATTTAATACTCCTTTTTTATTTATTATAATAAAAATAAAAATGGAATTATATAAGAATAAAATGTTTATACTGCTTGCTTTGTATAATCTGACTCAGAACCTCTTGTCCAACCTCTAACAGATTCAGCATGAGCTATGACTTTAGAAGCATCTTTAGCCTCACCCCAGTTTGGTCCAAGTTCCACGTCTACTTTTACAGGGACTTTTATTTGTACACAATGTTCCATAATTTCTTTTATCTTTACTGCTTGTTCCTCTGACTCTACAGAAAAATCTAATTCGTCATGAACTTGTATATGAGGTATAATTCCTTCTTCAAATAATAACTGCATTGCTTTCTTAGTCATATCTGCGGCACTACCTTGTATTAATCTATTCATAGCTTTATGTGTAAAAGCCCTTTTAATAGCATTACCATATTCAGCATAAGCAGTTTTATGATCCATAATTTTTCGTGTACCAAACTGCATTGGTTCCCACTTATCGAAACGACAACGTCTTCCTAATAATGTTCTTATATTGCCTTGATCTGCAGCACGTCGTATAGCTCGTTCACTAAGGGCTTTTACAAATGGAACTCGTTCATGGTATTGACTAAATAATTCTTTTCCTTCTTCCATCGTTAAGCCTAGACTACTAGACAGTTTTTGAACACCCATAGAATAAAATAATCCTAAGTTTATATTCTTTGCTTGCTTTCTTGGTATTCCTGCCATATCAGCTACGACTTGATGGAAGTCTGCATCCCCATCTCTAAATGCATCCCCAGCTTCTTTTGCCCCACGAAGTTCCATCATTTCTGCGTAATGAACAACGAGTCTTGGTTCTTGTTGAGAGTAATCAAAAGCACCCCACTGGCATCCTTCTTCAGGAATAAATAATGATCGGATAGCCGTACCTATTTCAGGATCCCTTGCTGGAACTTGTTGTAGATTAGGATTACTGTAACTAAAACGACCTGTAACCGTGCCACCATCATCAGAACGAAGTGGATGTAGTTCAGCATGAAGACGACCTGATTGTTGATTACTCATAAGCATTCCGTCGATAAATGTTGTCCTTGCTTTATTCATCTTTCGTGCTTTTACAATTAGCTTTGGAACTTCATGTTCGTGGTTTTCTAACCATGATTGTTGAAAGGAGGGTGATCCTTTTTCTGTAAAGTTATATGGTATTTTTAATTTCTTAAATGCTTTTTCTATAGATGCATTCGCCCATATTTCTACATTCGATCCAACTAACTTTTTTATCTGTGATAAAGCATCTTCTTCTTTAGCCCTGAACATTTTAGACATACGTTCTGCATGATCTAAATCAATACGAACACCTCTAAATCTCATTTCGATAAGCAATGGTAATATTGATGTTTCTAAATTAAATATTGACCATAAGTCTTGTCTTGATAATTCTTGTTTTTGAAACTTCCATAACCTTAATGTCATCGCAGCATCTTGCTCTGCATATGGACCGACATACATAGGTGGTAGTTCTGATATATCTGCTTTTGGATCTACGTTCCATGCTTCTGCAGCATCACGTAACAAGTCTTCACTTTTCGTTTCTTGTAAGTAATGTTTACCTAACGCATTTAAAGCATAGCTAAATCTGTTTTCATCTATTAAAGGTGCACCGATCATAGTATCAATTATACGACCTTTTACATTGACCCCCTCTGCTTTTAGCCAACCAATATCATATGAAGCATTATGACAAACTTTATCTGCATCTGTAGATACCATGTCTTTTAACCAATTAAAAACAACTTTCTCGTCTAAGTTGCCACCTGATTTATGTCGTATTGGAAAGTAACCTTCCCAACCATCAGTAGCTACAGCGATACCAACTATATGTCCATCTTTTTTCGCCCAACCTGCACCTTTAGATCGTAGGTTAGGATCCCATGTTTCAAGGTCAATAGCTATTTCTTTAGCTTTCGATAAATCTGGTAGCACTTCTGGAACTGTCCATGTACTATCAGGAGGGAACAGAGGATCCTGTAAAGGATTTTTATATTTCGGCAATGCTTTCTTCCCTTTCTCTGGAGAAGAGTTTACCTTATTTATCATTCTTTTGTAAAGCTATTTGTGCTTCGACTAAGAGCAGATAACGTCTAAGGTCTCTTATATCGTCTATAAGCCCTTCTGGTCTCTGATCTTCCTCTAAAGCTAAAAAGATATCGTAAGTATAATCGTTTGATTGGTTTTCTATACGATCCCACTTCCTAGCTAACATCATAAAAGCACCTATACCACCTCGCTTTTTCCAACTATCTCCATAAGACTTCTCTGCTTCATGCAAAGCACTAACATCATCGTTAGCTAGTACATTAACTTTTTGTATTATCTTGCTACGTTTCTCAGTCATTCTTAGCTCTCTCTTCCTTTCTTTCTAACCACTCCATACATGCTTTTCTCCAATCAGGTGCTTGGATAGTTGAGGCTTGCAGTATGGCATGTTTATAATCTTTTTGTTTATAATAGTTCCATGCCTCAACAAGAGGTATCGCTGTGTAAGCGAATGTCCTCATATTACTAAAATGATCTGGGGTTATCCACATACCACCTAGTTCTTCATTATCTTTACTAGAACAAAACAGATTAAAAAAATAATTTAAATCTTCATCGAAATGTTCCTTATCTTCTATTAAGTCTTGCCATGTTATCTCCGAGTTAACTTCGTAACCATTAGGAAGGATACCTCCAGGAAGTTTCTTATCTAGTTCATTCCAGACATCTAAATAAACATGAGCATTATTACTAATTTGATGATAACAACCTACACTTAATCCTGACATAGTTGCTATGTATTCATGAAGCATACTAAAGTGAACTGCGTTAGCCCCATATGCTCCCCAAATTAAATCATTAGATCTACAACATACAGTCATATCTAATTTTATTTGATTATTTTCTTCACCTAATTCTTTTGTTGGATAGGCTTTAAAATATATTTGAGTATTACAAGGAACATCTTTGCCTTTATAATGAAGATCGTGCACAGGATCCCACATTGATAAAACTATTCGCCTATCCCATTTATTTTCTTTTAGCTTTTGAATAACGTCATGTAGTTGATCGTAGCCAAACTGGTTTCGCCAACGATAACCATAAGAGCCATATAAAAAGTTACCATCATCAGAAAACTCTTTCATCCTTTTTACAAATCTTGCTAATGGTTCTACGTCTCTTCGACCAGCTAACATCCATAAGCCTTCTATAAAATGAAAGAAAGGATTACAGTTTCTTTGTGGAAGAAACATTACTCGTTCTCTTGGAAAGTTATAAGTAGAACAAACAGGATCTCTGAACATTAAGACATCACCATTTCTACTTGGTAGTTTTACCATGTTATGTGGTTCCCTTAATGACATTACTGCTATTTGAAATACTTCTTCTACATTATCGCCACGAAATGTTATCATTTATATCTCCCTCTTGGTGTACCTTGTCCTAAACGGACTCGTTCATATTTATCAAACTCACAAAGACTATGTTCTATTTCTCTCATCTCCATAACTGTAGCTATCTCTGGTGGTAAAAAATTATGCCTCCAATAAAATAAAGTTAACATATCATCGTTCCATTTATGTTTAGAACTTTTCCAATCTAACTCTCTACCAAATATTCTATTTAATCCTCTCATTGCTCCTGGACCTGCATTAGCCCACGTTTTTATATCTTTAGCTGAGTTTAGAAACATCGTATGTCTTAAATCAGTAACAAGCTCATATGCCATAAAATGACCTAAGTATGGAAACTGTTGAAGGAGGATATGAGCACGTCTCAAAGTTTCTGTCTTTTCTATTAATTCTTCTGCTAACCAACCTCGTCTATTCCATATTCTTTCGATACACCAAATAACACCATCAACTTTATCCATACCATTAGGTGTTTTTATTATATAACCCCCTGTAACATACTTCTTTTGTTTCTTAATTTCTTCTCTAGCAAGTTTAGGATCCCAGTCAATATGAAGACTATGTTTTAATAAAGTTTCTCCAGTTTCAATAAGATTAAACCAACGAAAGATAACAGTAGCCATAAAGACTTCTTCTTGGTTATGGAGAGGTTGTCTCATGTTTTCTCGAAACCAAACAGTTGTCTTATCGTTTTCTCGAAACGGATTAGTAAATCGATACTTATCTAAAATCTTATCCGTTGTCCAAGGACGAGGAAGACCTTGTTCTTTTTTCTTAAAGATATCATGTCTTTCCTCGATCCACCAGAAAAACCTTTTAACAGGATCCATTACTTCTTCCTTAGATGCCAATTAACATTATTAGCAGTTTCAGGATAAGCCGTAGCTAATATTACTCTTTGCCAATGTTTATCGAATCTATTTTTAATATCATCGATAACATTTTGTGACCATCTCATATTAGCACGGTGGTTTTTATTAAAATTATTTGTTTGAGTAAAAGTTCCATAATGACGTTCTAATACGAAGTGTTTTTCTAATAAGTCTTTTAATTCTTGATAGCCCCACTCATAAACATGATCTTTAGGTAATTTATCATTAGACCCATCGTGGTTAGGTGTAGATATATATGCAATACCTCCTGGACGTAGCTTTCTAGCAGAAGCCTCAATCCACGGTTCGATAAACTCTCTACCCATATGTTCTATAACTTCCGTTGTCATAAAGACATCGATAGATTCATCTTCTACTGGAGGTTCAGGATTAGTTGTTAAATCTTGTAGAACTATTTGACCTTTATTCGAAGTCATAGTTTTAAACCACTGGTGTTCTGTAACAGGAAGATCATCGTCTACCCACCAATCATCTAAACATGCTGGATCTATATCCATACCAACATAACTATTTACAATCTCTGCTTTAGTAGAAACAAAGGCTTTATATAAATAACGAAGTGTCCATATTTCTCCACAACCTATTTCTAGTATATCAACAGGTCGTCCAAGAGTTTTAGCTTTATCCATTATTAGTTGTCCCATCTTACAAAAACGACTAATATGAGCTAACTCATCTGGTCTCCAATTTGCTAGTGTCCCTGCACTTGCTATATCCATTCTTGTGTTTTTAGAGTTGTTTGCATTTACTGCAAGTTTTCTTCTTATCGAAGCCATTGCTTTCTCCTATTCATAGTTGATGTAGTTATTTGCTAACATTGTTTTATGGTAGTGCTTATATATTCTATCAACAGGTTGAGAAGTTTGAAGCTTCTTACTCTTTTCTATAATAGGAAAAAAGTCTTCAATACTTACTGGCTTTCCATGTTTCTTTAATATATCTAATATCACTAACATTTGTGATGCACCTTTTTCTGGGTGCTTATTATAAACAATTACTGCCTCTGGGTCAAACCTGTATAAAGATTTTTTTACTTCCTCAGAGTTAGAACTTTGTTTAATAACTTTTTGTCTCCAGTTAACTGCTTCTTCTAGTTCTTCTGGGTGCCAAAATCGAAAACAGTTAGGCATATACTCTTGCCAATAGCCATCAGGAAAAGTAATCTTTGGTTTTTTATCTGTCATATTCTAACTTTCTAAAAATTTACTATACTATGATAGTATAAATAGTTTATTGTATAAAGAAAAAACTACTCATATCATAAAGTATTTATTGGTAACTGGCTGAACGATATGTAAGTTTTGTTTAGCCCTAGTTAAACCTACATAAAAAACTCTAGTATCATCGTCAGGGTCTTTTTCATATGCTCTCCAAGTTCTATGAGGCATATCTGTCATAAGAATAACATTATCTGCTTCACCCCCTTTTGCAGAATGTATCGTAGATAAAGTAATTCTTGGCTTTTTAGTTATCTTTTCACCTGATCTTAACATAGATAAAATATAACTTCTTTCATGAACAGATAACCCAGTAAACATATCGTGCCATATCTTAGGTTCAGGAAGTTCTGCTAATTGTTGTACTTCTTTTAATGTTAATTTTTGTGAGGGATCTATATTAACGAATGCTTTTCTTTTTGATCCTCTTATATAAGGAACTAATTCTTCTGCTTGATCAGGAAAAATAAACAAACCTTTTCTTAAATTTTCCCAGTTTTTTACTGCCTCTATCTTTTTCTTAGAAATAGATGGATTATTCTTTCTTTCGAAATATACACCAAGACCTCTGCAATGTGCTTCTATTTCATTTAATAAATAGTTAGAACGAGATAGTATTAACCATTGACCAGAGGAGATATCAATATGTTCGAAACTTGCTTCGGTGATTACATTACCAGCCTCTTCCCTCGGACTCCAAGTTTTTTGTGTTCTTGTCTTAATACGACCTATCACTTTATTAGCTACACTAAAGACATTCTGAGGGATTCTATAACTCTTTTCCAAAATTCTAGCATCGTTAGAGATATTAATCAAGAAGTTTACGTCTGCCCCTGCCCATCTAAAGATAGCTTGATCATCATCACCAGCAATATAGACTTTCTTAGATTTTTGTGCGAGTATCTTTACTAACTTCCATTGTAAAGGACATAAGTCTTGTGCTTCGTCTACAAACATAACATCTAAACTAGGTGCAAGTTCTTTTTGTACACACATGTCAAGCATATCAGTAAAGTCGTATAATCCTCTTGCTTGTTTAAACTGATATAAGCCTTTTGAAAATCGTTCTAGTGTATGCCAATCTATATCTTCGTCATAATGTTCTTGCCACTCAGCTCTTAAATCATGGCACTTTAATCTTGCTAATCCTTCTACGAACTTTAACTTATCATCTTTAGATAAAAGAGAAATAGATCCTTCTTCTAAATTTATATCACCTGTTAAACGTAACCCCATAATATCATTAAACTCTTTATAGTTTGAACGATCCATGACCGAAGTACGAGATAGCCCTAACATTCGATAACATAAAGAATGTAAAGTTCTAAAATTAGGAATATCTTTTCCTGATAAAGAAAACCTGTTCATTGTTCTTTCTTTACCCTCTTCAGATGCTTTTTTTGTAAAAGCAAAATAACCTATTCTATCAGGAGGTGTTCCCTTTTGCATCTCCATTTCAATTAAGTTAAGAATAGTTGTAGTCTTTCCAGTTCCTGGAGGTCCAAGGATAATAGACCAAGTAGAAGGGTCAATACTCAAAATGGATCCTCCCCCATATCTGGTAATTCGTAGCCTTCCTCTTGTGCCTTAAATTCTGGGACATACCAAACCGTTACACCTTTACCTTTTACATGAAAGAAGTGATCCCCACCTCCCAGTTCCCTGAGTCGTGCAGCAATATGGTTTCTTCCATAATCTCTAAACTGTTGTCTACCAAAGTAGTCTATTAAATCTTTTAATCTAAAAAAAGTTTTACTTTCTTCTGTCCAAGGCTTTCCTAATAGTAACTCATCTCTTGATTGAGCCTGTGCTCTTTCAGTGCAAAAAGATTCTAAAAGCTCTTTAAATTGACCATGAACAGATACATCTTCTGGAACTTCGATTATAGATACACTATCTAATAATTGTTGAACGACAGTTCTCCAGTTGTTTTGTCTCATAGTTAAAGGCATGAAGTTTAATTCATCCATACATCTTCTTTGGAACTTAGTTTGGTTTTGTAGTTCATCTGTCGTTAGCTCTATTCGATGACCCTCTACATCTAAAAACCATATAGGTGGTGTTGAATCTTGTTTTTGTAGATTACTAAATTGTGGTAAGCCTCCAGAAGAACCAACACCGTATTCACAGGTTCTACAAACTGCAGCATTACAATGTGATGCTATAGGCTGATCATTACATTTATATTGGTAATCTTTATTGCTTAATGCTTTTATAACTGCTAAAACTTCTGAAGCACCAAGTGGTGGCTTCATATATTGGAAGTTCTTTTCTTCTACTTTTTTCTCCCAATCGTCAGAAAACTTTTTTCTTAAAAATACACCAACATCAAATAAACCATTATTCCTAGTTCCTTCAGGAAAGCCCATACTACATAGTATTTTTAAACAAGGTGGTGCACCTTCTAAATCTTTATCAGCCATATCAGCAGAAATAATTTTTAAACTTTCTAACTCTGCTTTAGTTATCGTCTTTTGTTTTGCATACTCTATAAACTCATTTAAATCCGTTATAGCTACACCTGCATCATCATGAGCATAACGAGTAGTCCTCTTTCCACCAAAATATGGCATGTTTAAGGTACTACCTCTATCACCTTTTTCTAATAAAAGTTTTGTTTGTTTAGGAAATATCTCTGCCGTTGCATAGCCTAGCACAGAGGCAATATCTTTTAGTTTATGTTGAACGATAGCACAACTTACAGGTTCACTAAGAAATACAAATATATGTGCACCACCAGATTTAGAACGAGCTACTACAAATGGTAACTTATTTGTTTTTATAAATTTAGTTACTAAATCACTATGGTTTAAAGGATATTGATCAATATCAATAGCACCCCATGTGCAAGTATTAGTTTCTGTAATCGGTATTATACCAAGAGAGTTTTTACCCTCTAAATGGTTTTTCCATAATTCTTGTAGCCGAAGATCATCTATGTCCTCAGATATAATTCTATATCGACCTTTTTCTTTTCCTACACCATTTCCTTCTTCTGGAGCATATGATCCATATGCCTTTTTCAACCCAGAAAAAAGAGTAGCAAAATCTTTTATTGTTTTAGAGGTCATGTCTACGATTATGTAAAGGGGAACTTGGTATTTTATTTACTTTACCATAATCTTTTTCTCTTAAAGCCCTTGGATCATCTTCGAATCGTTCATGTTCTTCTAACTCTGCAGGAGTTTTCTTTGCATTCTCTTTCCAAAGTTTTCTTTGTATATCTACTATCGAGTTTCTGTAGCGATATCCTTTTAATCTACCTTTAATTTTGCTATAGCTTGTGGTCATGTCTTTCTCCGAATGGTGAAGGGGGCTTTCGCCCCCTAGATTAAAACGGTACTTCGTCATTTTTAGGTGTTGAGTCTTCATTAACTTCATCCTGTTTAACTTTTACATCACCAGCACGAATACTTTTCAAAAAGCGACTTGCTTCTAACATAAAGTTTTTTTCCTGTACAGGACCATCAAGACCGATAGACCAACCATACCAAGCACCTCTATCGTTTTGCTCAGGCATAGTCTTAGCTAAATAACGAAACATGAATAAAGGTGCTTCGACTGGCTCACCTTTACTATTTTTTACTCGTCTCTGTTTCATTTGACTTAACCATTTTCTAGCTTTACCTAATTGAGTAGAGGACATAGCTATAACAGCTTGTTGCCATTCAGTTTCTTCTTTATTAGTAACCATAACATAAAACTGTGCAGTTTCATCAATATAATTACCATTAGATAAAACAAGTCGATTAGACTCATTTCTAGTACACTCACTCAAGATAGTTCTTTCGTGATCTGGATTTACTAATCCACCTCCAGCTTCTCTTGGCTTCCATTCGATATATTTTTTCTGATAGTAGACAGGAACAACAATAATTCCTTCTTCTCCACCAATAATATCACTAGTAACAGTATTAAGTATATCGCCTTCTTCAGCACCTTTGATATACTTTCCCTCTGATTTTTTTACTTGTGGACTACCAGATTGTAATATTCTGATAAATGGGATAGCAAAGTCTTCAGAATGTGTGTCCTCAAAACCTGTACCATTAGCTAGTATCTCATCATCAATCATTAAGACTGATGTTTCTTCTTTCCTTGCAACTGCTTTTTCTGACATATTGTCCTCCTTATTTATTTATTTTAGTTACAAATCCACTATAAAGACCAAAAGTAGTTACAGGAATATCTGTTCCTTTTTCCATTTGTTCTTTACAGAAAGAATTTAAAGTTGAATGGTGAACTGATTCTTTAGTAGTCGTATCAATACCTAATGTATCAAGTTGACTTAATACTTCGGTAAATCTATTATCCCCTCTACCAAATTTACAGTTTATTTCTTTTTTAATAATTTCACCAAAACCATTATCATCTAACCAAGCATGAGCTTCTTTTGCTCGATCTTTTGATATATGAGCCCTTACGAAAGGTTCAACTTTAATTTTAGTTCCATCACTTAACTCAAAACTAGAAAGCCCTACCTCTGCTAAAAGATCAGGTATTTCTTGTTCGGAAATCATTCTTATCCTCTCCTTAAAAGTCTTAATCGACTCTTCATGGACTTTGACATCTTTTTGTCGTGCGATAAGTTCGTTTGCCAATCTGCTCAACCTGTTTAATTCATCAGGTGTTGCTTTGACATTTATGGTGTTTATTGCCTCACCACTGAGGATATCGTCAAGATTGTTCATCATACTCTCCAAAGTATTTTAGGTTAATATTGATGGGAAGATACATTGCTTCTTGTCTATCCCACTTTAACATTTTAAACTTTCCAGCATTAATATGAGATGCAATACTACAGGCTATGCCGATTGCAGCAGGATCCCCCATTAATAATAGATAGTCTTCGTCTGAAAAACCATTTAAGCCCTCTCTCAGCCTTGCGACTGTCGGAGCAGAACTTAAAACGATTTGTCTGTTGGGTGGAAGTAAAACTTTTATATTACCAAATTTTCTAGCACCAGATATATTTTTAGTGCCAAAATCTTGTACAACATATACAGTTGCTTGTTTTATATTTTCCATTCTACTTTCTCCTAACTTTTACTATACTATACTTTATTAATATAATAATAAACCTTTATTTTATGCAACATAGTCATGTTAAAAAGTTTTTATTATTTTATTTTTTAAAAAAGCTCATCATAATCTCATAATATCATAAGAATGTAGTTAAGCCTTTGTTTTTACTCTATAACTACTCTATGAGATTTTATTTTACATTATCATAGATAATGGGTCGTAAGGAACTTTTTTCATAACTTTTATATATCTCACTAGATATTTATATAGTATATTAATTCTTAGAAAGAAGAAGGAGACATATTTGTTTACGTTCAAAACTAGACCGTATAAACATCAGCTTAATGCATTAAAAGAATCTTGTGATAAAGATGAATATGCATTGCTTATGGATATGGGAACTGGTAAATCGAAAGTCTTAATAGATACTATAGCTTATCTATATGATACTGGAAAAATTAATTCAGCGTTTATACTTGCACCAAAAGGTGTTTATAAAAACTGGGTAGGGCAAGAAATACCTAATCATCTTCCTAACCATATAGAACATAAGATGGCATATTGGTCTTCACCATTAACAGAAAAAGTAAAAAAAGAAATAGAAGCAATATGGAAACCAGATTTTGATTTACAAATATTTGTAATGAACATTGAAGCTCTGTCTACTAAGAAAGGTTTAGAGATAGCCAAACGATTTATCTTTAATCATAAAAATGGAATACATAACGAAGGTACATTATTAGCAATAGACGAATCTACTGTAATAAAAAACCATAGGGCAAAAAGAACTAAAAACGCAATAGAGCTAGGAAAGTTAGCAAAGTATAAAAGAATATTAACAGGTTCACCGATAACTAAATCACCTTTAGACCTATATTCGCAGTTTGTTTTTTTAAGTGAAGAATTATTAGGGTTTAGATCGTACTACTCTTTTTGTGCACGCTTTGCAGATATGATAAAAAGATCTGCAGGTTCTCATCAATATAATCAAATATTAGGCTTTCGTAATTTAGATGAATTAACAGAATTAATAAAACCTCATTCTTTTAGAGTAACAAAAGAACAGTGCTTGGATTTACCAGAAAAGATTTATACTCGTAGAGTTATAGAACTAACTCCTGAGCAGAAAAAGATTTATCAGGATATGAAAAAGAATGCAGTTACGCAATTAGATAATATGGAACAAGTTACTGCAAACGCAGTTATAACACAATTACTAAGACTTCATCAAATAAGTTGTGGTTTTGTAAATACAGACGATGGCTCTTCTGTTGAAATAAATAATAATCGACTATCTGAATTAATAAGTATATTAGAAGAAGTAAATGGAAAAGCTCTAATATGGGCGAACTATAGACACGATATACAAAAGATAGAACAAGAGCTTGGTTATATTTATGGCGAAAACTCTGTAAGAAGTTATTATGGCGATACTCCTGGAGAAGAGAGACAACAGATTGTAGAACAGTTTCAAACTGATGATACTTTACGTTTCTTCGTAGGACAACCAAGAACTGGAGGTTTTGGTCTTACTCTAACGGCTGCTAATACAGTAATTTATTATAGTAATAGTTATGATCTTGAGATAAGATTGCAATCGGAAGATAGAGCACACAGAATAAGTCAAACATCGAAAGTAACATATATTGATTTAGTTGCAGAAAAAACCGTAGACGAAATTATAGTAAAATCGTTAAGACAAAAAATAAACTTAGCTACTCAAGTTTTAGGAGAGGACTGGAAAAAATGGCTGATATAATTGAAAATTTTAAAGATATAAGAAAATATAAAAGCTATACCCAAAAAGAACTAGCTGATGGCACAGGTGTTAGTGAAATAGCTATTTACACTTGGGAATCTAAAATGAGGCAACCTACCCTGAGCAACTTTAATAAAGTTTTAAATAAAATGGGATTTGAGTTACACATTAGACCAATAGAACGAGTACCATATGATGAGGTAAGCAATGGATATTAATAGATTAAGAGTAGAAATAGAACAAGATGAAGGCTGTAAATACGAGATCTATTTAGATCATCTTGGTTTACCCACTTTTGGAATTGGACATTTAGTTACTGAGTGGGATGAAGAATATCAAAAACCTGTAGGCACAGAAATATCTGAAGATAGAGTAAATAGTTGTTTTGATGCAGATATCCAAGTTACTATTGAAGAATGTAAAAAACTATATGACAACTTTGATCAGATACCAGAAGAAGCACGTTATATATTATGTAACATGATGTTTAATATGGGCAGACCTCGTCTTTCTAAATTTAAGAATATGAATAAAGCTATAGCTAATGAAGATTGGTTTGAAGCAGCAGTTCAAATGGAAGACTCTAGATGGCATAAACAAGTAACTAATCGAGCAAATCGATTAATAGAAAGAATGGAAACATTAGGTAAAATTTATCAGATACCTACTTAGTCAATCCTTTTTGTTTCTCATATGTTCTTAATCCTCCTAATCCTAACATACCCATTAGGACTGTCATAAGACTTCCCATATCGAAAGTTGGAAGATCAGGTATAGCCACACCTAAGTAGGCACAAAGGAACATGGTTACTGGAGCAAGAACGAAGTGCCAACATAAAGCTATACCACAAGTCCAGCCAATGAATGGTCGCCACCCAGCAACAAATATAGATTTATGTTGAGCTTCTGCTTTATTTATTGCTAATTGTCCTTTTGCTAATTCTTGAGCATGATTCTCTGCCATAGTTGCTACTTCATGTGCCAACTTATTTTTCATGTCTTTATCTTCTATAAATTTTCCTAGAAGATTACTTACTGGTCCTATCAACGCTGTTAACATTATTTTACTCCATTTTTTGCCATGTATGCAGATGTTCCCATATATGTTCCTACGATACCTGCTCCTGAGATATAGAACAAGTTCGATATATCACTTAGAGCTTCGACACGCTCTATAGGAATTATAAACATTGCTACTGTAAATACTCCCATGCCTATCAAAGTATATCTAGCCATACGCAGTTGTGCTAGGTTTTTTCTTAATTTTGTTTCTGTTTCTTTTATTTCTTTAGCTTGTCTTAACTCTTCATCAGTAATCGTATCATTACCATCAAGGTCGTACTCATTTAGTATCGAATCTTTTTGTAATTTCTTTTGAGTCACTATTTTTTCTTCTTTAGTTTTTTAAAATCAGCCCCAGTAATTTTATTTCTTGGAGGAGCTACTCTTGCTATCTTCATCTGCTTTGATGATAGTTTCTTTGTTTTCTTTTTTTGTTTTCCAGTAGTAATCATCTGTATCTCCTAGTCTAGTATTGTTACCATTTTCTACTTGATAATATATTGTGCTTACTTTAAAGTCAGGTGTAAAGGGTTTTTCTGGAGTTAATGAGTTATCATATATTCTCATTCTATTATTAGGATATAAACAATATTGACCGTTGTTTAATTCTAATAAGTTAAAAGACTTATGTTCGTCTGGTTGTTCACTCGTACTATAATCTATTGTATCTGGATCTCTATGATAATTATCTAATGTACAAATATAAGTCCCAGCTTGGAATCCATGATCTCTAGTGAAGGCTTCAAAGTCCATCGATCCAATAAATTGTTTATATATACAAGTAACATCGTAATCCATACAGTTCCAAAACTGTAAATTAGGCAAAGACATATCAGGATCAGGTTTTGATGGTTCTGATAAAAAAGCACTTATTGGTAATTTATCAAACATAGCACCATAATCAGGAAGATATGTTTCAAAATAAAAAGCACGACCAGGAATAGATTTAGCACTTACCCAGATACCTTTTACATATTCACCGTGACCTGATTCATGATCCATGAGATATTCTTTTCGCACCCAGACATGTTGAGCTGGGAGATTACATATTAAACTAGACATTAAGCTGTTTTCTTCTTTCCACGAGCTTTTCTTATTGCCTCTTTTCCTCTTTTAAAAATACTAGCTACTTGTGTTTTTCCCATTACTTTAGCTCTTTGCTCACCGACTGTAAGTATTTGTATCTTTCTCGCATATGGCTTATTGATTTTTTTAACTTTTGCAACGGTGTTTCTTGCATCTGTTGGGGTGGCAAATTTGATCCTAACTGTGTCTTTAGGATTTTCATCTGTATATAAGCGTCTCCCACTGCCTTTTGGTTTTTTTCCTGTGCCAACTTTAGGGTCTTTTTTCTTTTTGGTCATCTTACTTAATATAAAACTATTTTATTTGAGTTTACCATAACTAATTTACAATAACAATCATAAACTTTTTGTTCTCCATTTACCTCTACAGATTGTCCATTTAATCTATCTTTATAATATAAACAATCATTTATATTAGCAAAGTGCATAGATCCAGAAGAAATACTCGACAAGTAACACATTAATAAAAAAGCTGGTTTCATTTGGCAATGCTTCTTAAACTTTCCATAACATCATCTATGTTTGGCTCTTTACCATTAGGGTTTAAAACACATTGATATTTTTTAGGACAACCTACACGAATATCTGTAAATTCAAGTTCATATGTTTTATTTGCTCCACGATATATACAAGCCATTTTATCTCTATAAACTTTTTGTTTCATTAACCTACAGGTTGTCATAGTTGGTAAAACTATTTCACCTCGTTGTATTTTTTGTTGCCTTGTATATTCTTTTGCGAATGCTTTGAAATATAAAGCTGCAACAATACCGAGAACAGTAATAATACAAAATATAATACCCATAGTTTGTAAGGCATCTATTATCTCCTTTTGTTTTTGTCTTGCCTCTATTTTGCGTAAGCGTTCAGCTTCTTTGGCTTCATTTATCCTATTGGCTCTTTCAGTTAATATCTGATCCCACGCAGTTGGTCCAAATCTAAGATTAATAAGTGATTTAAGTTCTTGTCGCTTTTCTTCTAACAGTTTCCTGTCAATAAAATCAGATGCACTTGATTCAATCCCAAACTGTTCTTTTATACCAACTGTACCACTTTTTTTGTTCATTTGAGCTTCACCCTCAAAGAACCCATCTATTTGTTTAGCTATACTTTGAATATCTTGAACTGTAGAGATATTTTCTTTTATAAAGTCAACGCTTTTCTTGACTAATGCTATACCAGTAAGAACTTCTGCAACAACCATAAATATTACCTATTTTGTAATTCTTTTAATATTTCCTCTGCAGAAGACGGTTTAGGTACGTTCATATCTTCATCAAAAGGTGCAGATCTATCTCCTCCAAGAAATATTCTTCCTAATGTTTGAATAGATGCAGAATGTCCAGGAGATAATTTCGATGCTTTTGCCATTGCTGCTAATTTATCTGGATCAATTAATCCTTGTACTAAAGCATCTTCTCTTGCTCTACCTCTAAATTTATTTATAAAAGTTAGTATTCTTCCTGGACGAGTAAAAACACCAACAACACTTCTTGCGAATGTTGTTAATAAATCAGTTGGCTGTCTAGCTTGTTGAGGACTAACATCAGTTAATGCAGGTTTTAAAGCTGTTAAAACTTTTTCTAAATTAGTTACATATTGATCACCAAAAGTTTGTTGTAATTTATTTTTATTCTTTTGAACATAAGGAACTAATAATTCTAAATTTGGAATCATTACATTACCTTTTGGTATTACGTGTTGTTTAAGAGGATCTAACATATCTCTATAAACTAAAGATTTAAATGTTTTTAATAATTCAGTATTTTCTTTTATAATTGGAAAGGCTTTATTAAAAGGTGAAATCTCGTCTTGTTTCCACACTAAATTAAATAAAGTCTCTGGTTTATCTAATTGTCCTCCAGCAAGTCTTAGGTCTTTTTCTATAAGATTATAGATAGCTTTTTTCTCTGATTGTACTTTTACCACTTGATCTGCAAACTCTCGAACAGAACCAGAATCTAATGCAGCTTTTGATGTAGGAGATAAGTACTCATCAAAAACTGATTTATAATCATCTAAAAATTTATCATGTGCTGCTTGGTTTATTGATGTAATCTGACCATCTTTATTTCTTTTTACTACAGTATCTAGCCATTTTTTACGAACTGTATCTCCTATATATTCAACTAAATCAGCATTTTTTGGATTAGCTTTTAATTCATTAGCTATTTCTAAAACAGCTGTCTTTCCTGTTCGATCTGGTTTGAATAGGATGTTAAATGCAGCTTCAGGGTTTCTTGCGTTTCTTAATTTAGCTATAGAAGATATTTTAGCATTTCTAAATTTTTTAGCAAAATCTGCAAAACCATCATCTAAAACTTTTAATTTTTCTACCATTTCTGGTGGAGCATTCTTTCTTGATATAACTCTTGTTCTAGCTTTTTCTAAAGCGTCTACCATTTTAGAAAGTGTTTCTGGATAAGGTGAATCTTGCCCAGATAAAGATTTTAAGTAAGCTCCTCTTTCTAATCTTCTTAGATCTCTTAGATTTTCGTTTAATGTTCTTAGAGAAATATCTTTTACTTTTATCGCAGAACCTTTTTCACTAAGTATAAAAGTGTCGTATATCTTATCTATTAATGCTCTTTCTTCATTGTTTACAAAAGCTCTGTCTTTAAAAGTCTTCTTTAATTTTACGACTTCATTAGCTAACTCTGTTGGTTTTATTCCACCTTTTCCTACTATTGTAGAATCGATACTTATACCTGTTTTATTTTCCCATGCTTTATATAAGCCCTCGTATTCTTTATCGAAATTCTTTTGAGTATTAGAATAAGATTCTTGTATTGCATCTTGTGCTGTCTTTCCTATAGTAGAAGCATCAGCAACATTAGGTGGTAGGTTTACTAAATCGTCTAAACCTTTTTCTACATCTATTAGCTTTTGATCAGTATATTTTTCTAGTTCAAATTTTAATCCTTCTGCGTTTTGAACAGTTTTCTTTTGAACACCTTGTCCTAGTTTTAATAAAGTTTCTTCTGTAATTTCTGCTCCAACATCAACACCCTCACCTGCTGCTTTTTCAAATTTCTCTTTAGCTAATATTTGAGCCATGAGACTTGGATCTGTAATCGCTGCTCCAGTCTCAAGATCAGGAGAAGTAGCAACAAGTTTTTCTTCTCTTGCTAATTTACCAGAAAGACTTGCCATTTGCGTTTTTTCTAAAGCAGAAAGACCAGAATCTTCAGACGCTAATTTTGCAACTTGAGAAGAAGTAGGAATAACTCCTATTTCTTCTGCACTTTGTTTTGCTCCAGATTTAGTATATGAATCGTAAGCCTTTAGAAAACTTTCTTCATCTAAATCAAAACGTAACCCTTGTGGAACTAAACCTAATTTAGATAAAAATGGTCTACCAAACTTATATAGTAAAAGACCACCTGTTCCACCTAAAGCACTCCACTTAGCTGTATTTAAAGCTGTGTTTAAAATATCATCATCCGTTACATCAGGTGATAAAGCACCTGTACTTCTAGCTACTTTTAATCTTAAAATTTCTGTTCCTAATGCAGCTAATGATGCAGCACCTATTTGAGCTACACCTGTTTGACCTATTCCTGGAATAAATGTTGTTCCTACACTAGCTCCTATTTCAGCTAATATAGTTGGTATATCTCCTGCTAAATCAGCCAAATCTCCTGTCATCATATCTTTAAAACCAACAGGATCAAGAACATTATATCTTCCTTGATTAGATGGATCTTTATATTCTAAACGACCACTTTGAGGTCCAACTCTTAAACCAAAATCATAATTATCTGTTATGAGTCCTTGTTCTTTATAATAATTATTTAAATGAAATAAGACGTTTTTCTTTTGTAGATCTGGATCTGATACTTGACCGAAACTTATTAATGCTCGAACTGATGTTGGAGCACCTTGATTCAAGATCCCTGCTTGTTCCATATCTAGTTCTGTATCAGATTTTAAACTACTATCTGTAAAACCAACTGTATCTACACCTTGTTCCATAAGACCTGATTCTGTTGGGCTAAGAATACCTCTTGATTCTAAATAACCTGATGCAGCAGTGGGTATGTTTTGTATTCCTTGAACCGAAGAACTAGCTGATTTTAATCTATTAGTTTCTATTTCATCAAAAATATTTTGTAATATTGGATCTGACACTTAATTATAATCCTAACTGTTGTTTAGCTTTAGCTCTTTCTTCTACACTTAAATTTTCTAATAAATTTTTTATTGTATCTGTTGCTTCTTGAGTTAACTTTCCACTTTGATCAACACCAAATTTTCTAGTGTTTTTTATTAATTGTACAACTTGACTTAAAGCATTACCCCCTAGATTAACATCGTTACCTCCCTCAGTATTAGAAGAAGCACCATGAAGTTTTTGATATTCTTCAAATTTTTGATATGATAAACCTTGAGGAGAAAATTCTGTTTTTCCAGAAAAAATACGTTCATATAATGTTGGATCAGGTGATAGACGTTTTATTGTTGCAACAGGATCGAATACATAATCATTTTCATTTGCCTCTGAATTTCTTTTCTTTTCCATTTTATATGATTTATCTAAATATAAATTCATAGCAACACCTAGATTATTATTTGCTAAATCTAAAGCATTACTTACACCTGAAATTAATTTATCTACGTTTGTGAAAAATGCACCTTCTGATAAATCTTCACCACCTAATGTTCTTAATGCAGCAGCAACGTCTTTATCAGTTAATTTTCCTGTTTCACGACTACCTGCTAATGCATAAGCATAATCCATAACAGCAGACATTAATCTTTGATTCCCTTTTGCTGCTGTTTTAAATGCGGCAAATGTTTTACTTGTATTCCCAGTATTTCCTTCGATTAAATTATCTATATTTTCACCAGAATACTTAGCTTGATCTTCTGCTGAAATATTAGTAAAGTTAGTTATTTGACTAGATATACCAACAACTCTATTCGCAAAAGTTTCAAATAAACCTACATTCTTTTTTGCCCCTGGACGAGCAAGATTATATAAAATCTTATCTCCAATATATGCAGCACGAACAAAGTTTACTTGTCTAGTTTCTAAATCTTTTATAGTATTTTGTTGTTTTACTTCGTCTAATCCTCCTGGACCTACAGGACCACTATAAAAAGAACCATCAGGAGCTAAATATGTCCCTGTTTTTTCTGTTGTTGTTAGTTTAGTTATACGACCTTTTACTTGATCTATTTCTCTATTTATTACATCTAAAGGACGACCTGCACCACCCATATTAACAGTTTGTTTTTCTCTTTCAAGAGCTTGTAAACTATCTTGTTCTTTTCTTAAACCTGTTCTATCATCAGGTAACTTCGTTTCTTTTGCTATCTTTTCGTCAAGTAAATTTAAGGTAGCTATGTCTTCTGCACTAGGACTTACTTTTTTCTTTAACTTCATTCTTTCATCAAGTAATCCTAAAAACCCTGTCTTTTCTTTTTTTGGTTCTATTTCTAAATTAGGAGCTTGAGTAAAAAGAGCTTGTTTTGTTTTATTTTTAAATCCTCTTAATATATATGTTTTCGATGCATCATATTCACCCCAACCTAAATTAGGATAGGCTTTAGCTAATGCGTCAAATTGTGGTTGAGTATTTATTTTAAATTCACTTTTTACAATATCTGATCCTTTTACATTATCTGTTTTTATACCGTTATCTTTAGCTAATGCAAAAATAGCGTTTGGTACACCTTTTAGATCAATACCTTTTAAAAACTTTTTATCTTTTTGTATAGCATCAAATAAATTACCACGAACTTCTTCAGGAAAAGTTTTTACTGTATCAGTAACAGCTTTAGCGTAATTTTTTCCTTGTGTTTCAGCAAACTTATCTTCTTCTAATTCGAATTTTTGTTTATCAAAAAACAATTTACTTAAATCTAAACCTAGTTTAGTTGTATCTTGTAATCTTTTTTGTTTATAAGTTGCATATTGTTTTGCTAATCCTTTTCTAGTTTTTTCATCTTCTCTATAAACACCAAAAGCAAGTTTGTTTATAGCAAGATCTTCTGCTCGTTCTTCTTTTTTCTTTGCTTTTGCAGCAACACCACCTGCAGCTAAAGCTGTACCAAATTTTTGTAATGATGTTTCTCCAGGTTTTGCTGGTGATAATAATTGAGCACCTATAGCTAATGCAGCATCAGCCCATGCAGGTGTTTTTTCTGTTTTATCTATACCAAAAAATGTATTAACTTTCGCTTTCGCTTCTTCTGGTGTTGTCTTTTCTTTTATTAAATCTTGATATAACTTATCAGCTTTATCGTCTTTAGATAATTTAGATAATGCTCCCATTATCTTTCCTATATCTCCACTACCATCATATAAACCTGTTAAACTAGAATCGACTGTCTCTTTATTATCGGTAGCTAAACTTTCTACTTTTGGTTCTGTTTTTTCAAAAAGTTCGTTAGTTAATACTCCTGCTGAGTTTTTCTCTATACTTTCTTTTCCTAACTGTTTTAAATCATTTTGATTTACCTGATTTACATTACTTTGCAAAAATCTAGATTTACCTGCTGTTTGAAACAAAGGATTATTTTGAGCATTTAATAATGCAAAAGGTATGCCTCGTCTTTCTTGCATTACCTGCTACCTCCTAAATTAAAATTAAAAGAACCAAGTCCTGTGTTGTCTTTTGCAAAAGGTCTATATCCTAATTGTCCTGCTAATCCTAATCCTGTTGCAGCAACACCACCTATTTGAGAAAGTAATGAAGGAGTAGGTGCAGTTGTCGCAGTAACTGTTTGCGAAGCTGTAGGAACACCTCTTAATATATCGCTAAAGAAACCTAATCTTTGGAAGGGTTCGTAGGCTTGTTGTAAATCACCTTGTCTTGCAGCATCAAGTAGAGCTTGAGCTTGACCTTGTTGTAATGATCCTATTCCTAATAAATTTGCTACATCTTGTTGTTGTAACTGTTGTTGTAAGCCACCTAATCCTGCTTGCTGTCCAGCTAACTGACCTAATAAACTTCTTTCTCTTATTTGTGCGTCAGCTAAGTTTCTTGCTTGTTGTAGAGCAGATTCAAATCCTGCTGCTCTTAACTGACCTGCTGTCTTAGCTTGCTGATCTAAAATATTTGATGCAAGTTCATTTCGTGCAATAGCTTGTCTAGACCCACCGAATGCTCCTTGACCCACGGATTGTGCAGCTAGTTGGTTTTGAGCTATTTGCCCTTGCCTTCCTATATCAGCTAAAGTTGTATCTATTACATTTTGTGTAAAAGGATTCATAAAAGAAGCTATACCTTGTGCACCGAATGTTTGATCTATAGAAGGTCTACCAATCGCTTCTTCAACAGCTTGACTTGCTCCTTGTAAAAAAGGTGCAAAAGTTCCTAATCCTTCTCTCGTTCTTGTTACAGCATCTTGTTGATCAGGAGTGAATTTTGCAACTCTTATATCAGGTACATCAACAGCATCTTGTGATCTTTGGTAACTTGATTCTAAAAGTTTACGAGCATAATCCTCTAAAAAAGGAGCTTGTCTATTTATTACGGTTTGTTCAGTTGTTGCCATTACGCCATCCTCGCATTTTTATCTGCTCTTTTTTCGAAAGCTCTCATGATTCCTTCCATAACCACAGCACCTCTGTCAGGATTATTTTGTCCTGTAGGGTCAGCTCCTGCGACTGATTTTCCTGTATTTATAAACTCTGTATTAGATACTCTTACTGGAATAGAATCACTTATTGGTGTTCCTGGACCTTTTATATAACCACCTCCAGCAGCATTTAAAAACATTTGTCTACTAAGAATATTATTTAGTAAAGCCTCATAATCAACATCTGCTAATAATTTTTTAGGATCAGTCGGTGCACCTTGTTTTTCTAATCCAAATAAAGAGTCTTGAGGAGGAGGTGTTAACTCAGGTGGAAGGGGTGGGTTTTCGCCTCTTGCTTTTGCAGCATAATAATTATCTACGATTTGCTGTCTTGACATTCCTTCACCTTCAACAGGTAAGGGTTCTGCTAATTTAGCAATTTCTTTTCCTACTACTGGACTTAATCCAGCAGTTACAACTTGTGGTATAGTTGCTCCTGCACTACTTAAAAATGATGGAGCAGCACTTCCTGCTGCATCAACTCCTGCTTTTGCAGCAACTGTAAACGGACTACCTGAACCTATTGTCGAGCCTACTGTAGGAACACTTCCTCCAGTAAAACTTGCTATACCTTTATCTATTTCAGGGGCTACATATTTTCCACCAACATAAGCAACACCAGCATTTATAAGAGCCTTATCTATCGATTCACCTGCTGCTAATGATCCAAGACCAGACCCAATAGCACCACCAACTCCTGGAAGTAGAATATTACCAACGATAGCACCAATCGTAGGAAGAAATCGTTTTAGCTTTTTAAAGAAAAATTCTGGTTGTCCAGTATTAGGGTTTATAGAATTTAGAGCATTACCAACAATATAACTTTCTGGTTGGTCTATACCCACTGCTCTCATTTGTTTAAAAATATCTTCTTTTAATTTAGGATTGCCTGCTAAAACTTCTTTAGGAATAACTGTTTCGCCTTCGGCAGCATGAACAATATAAGTGTCCTCAAACCGACCTAAACTTGCTAATCCTCTAGCTTGGTTTTCATACGGAGCAATCATGACAATACCATAACTTATAATAATTCATTTTACAATCCCTTTATCTAGATTCTTGATATAGCACTCGTTGTTACTCTTGTTTTAGATAACTCTTGAATACTTGCTACAACATGCAATCTATTTGCTGTTGCTGCTTGAACTTTCAATACTTCTCCACTTTGTAATATTAAATCTTTTGTAAGTAATTCTATAGTTGTATTAGCTCCTACTGCTTTTACTTTAAACAAACTAAATGTATTACTGCCATTTACAAGTGTAACTGTTATCGTATCTGCATTGCCACTATCTTCTGATACTAATATAGAGTTTACAATAGCTGCATTAAAATCGGCATCACTAGGAACTGTAAACAAAGTCGTAAGATCCGTTGTGGTTAAATCTACCTTTGCGTTTGTAACACCTTGAATATACTGAGGAATACTGGTTATTAACATCAGCGTCTACCATCCTCCCTAATATCTATTCTTGGTGTACCTAATTTATATTTTGTTCCTAGTGATGTAGAGTCAATTCTTAAAGCAAAAGATCTACCTCGTAAACGATAATTTAATTTTTCTGTAAACTGTTCAACAGGACTTGTTGCAGATCGTTGAGTTGTAGCTTGTGTTGTTTCATTAAAACCAGCTCCAGGATTATTTCTAGACTTCATTGTAAATGCTACATCAGGGTTTACACTAGTAGAGCCATTAAATGTAATATCAGGAATAATTTGTTTTATAAATAAAAACTTATCTCCATCTCCTATATCAATAGTTGAAGATTCAATAAATGATATCATAGCAGAGCCGTCGTCATCAAACCCTACTTCGTGGTTATAAAGATACTGATTACCTGTTGCTTGTGGTAAATTTCTTATGCCTCTATCAAGCCAAGCCTGTCTTGCAAGTGTTCCATAATACCAAACTTTTTCTGTATAATTATAGGCGACATATTTATCTACGACTGTCCCACCAGTAGAAGATGGATAAAACCATAAGATTTCACTAAACTCTGAATTAAGTCCTACATGTACTTTATCACGTTCTTCAAAATTAAAATCTAAAAATACTTTATCTTTTACAGTACAAGGTAATTGTATTGTTTGACCACCAGAATAAACATAAAATGTATCAACACCCATCCAAAACACTGCATCCTCAACTGCTATTGCAGAAAAAGGACTCATTATAGTTATATTCTTCGATAGTTCTTGTAAACCAAACGTAAATGGTGGACCTATAAACTTCATGGCGTGTAGTGTTTTGTTAGTGAAGACTAATATCTGTTGTTTGGTTTCAACAGCTTG
>CAACVD010000184.1_pt1 | contig 28758 bp, 39 predicted proteins | sample 2381771 | NCBI WGS metagenome assembly CAACVD01 (sample SAMEA5211965, study PRJEB30684) | marine metagenome | biome: Marine; feature: Epipelagic; material: Water | collected 2015-10-15 | depth 15 m
GGACAAACAAAATGACATACGAATCAAAATACACTGTCAAATCAATCGGATCTACTTTTGCCAACAAAACAGATTTAACGCTTTATGAAGCTATAAAAGTAATTTCAAACCTACCAAAAAATCAAATCAATGACTCAACAAGAATCGTGAAAATGTGCGGATCTAAAGAAGTATCAATTGCTTTCTTTTGCCTTTGGACAAATAGCGTCAAGTCATTTTTTTCATGCCCATCGATAGAAAGATCAGCGATTAAAGAATGTTAGAATAGTCACAACAAACCACGATACACAGGCCGCTTGATGCGGCCTTTTTATTTGCGCTTGAAAAACAGATCTGTACACTTCTCAAGCATATCACCCTCAAGCCCATCACATGCGGCCTGTATGCTTTTGGTGTTGCTTATATTGGCAATCTCGTTGCAATCGCTTTGTGATGTCTGCGCATCGATCCCGCGTTGCTGCATGCGGCAAAACATTTCACGGCACAAAAGATCGCCTTGCGCTTGTGTCACGATGAAATCAGGCCCGCATATATCTTTGACCAAATCAAGATCGGTCAATTGCTTTTGTACTTCGGTTTGTCCCTTAGCAACTTGATCGCCACCAACGGCCACAACAACAGGCTCATTTTGCTTTGTGGTGTTCTGCACCACAACGACACCGCCAACGCCCAACAAAAGGCCCACAACGCCCGCAATAACTATCTCAATCATGTGCTTACTTCCTCCAATCATCATCAGACCAAATCAAAAATTCTGTAATCAAAATAACACTGATAATACCAATGAGCCAAAAGTCAGCGGGCAAGCCATACAATAGCATATCAATCACCGATCACAGGGATCAGCGTACACCGACAATTTATATCCTCGGATGCAATCCCAAAGCCCGCAGGTGTTTCCGTACTGTCACCAGTCGAGGGCACAACAAATTTATCATTGACGTTGACAATTTGCCCGTCTAGCTCAATGTGTGTATCTCTTACGCTATCATCACGCGATGATAACCACTCCTTGCGTATGTTGATCCCGTTGTTTGCTGCTGTGGTATACGCCTGATCCGTTGCCATATTCACCGCTTTTGTTGATTCAGTGCGGGCTATGATTCTCGATCGCTTTGCTGAAAAAATCGTATCACGCTCAAGCACATCGGCCATATCATCAACTGAGTCACCATTCAATAACCCAGCCTCAACAATACGCTTGATCTTGTTCGCTGTGGTTTGGCTGATCTGCATAGATGCAAGATCGTTGGCATTGACCGCCGCCTCACGGCTTCCAAAGATAAGATCAAGGGGCTTTGTTTTGCCCGCCCGTGCAAAGACATCATCAAGCGCATCATTGCCCGTCAAACTCCAAACGCTCAACCATTGGCGGCCTAATTGCTTTTGCAAGAATCGCATTTCATCGGCCAATCCAAGCAATGATCGCCAATCGATCACCGCTCTTGTAACCTTTGCGGATCCGGCATGCTTACGGCTTACAACATAATCCTTGATGCGCTCTTGATACCGCTTGAGTGATTGCCTGAGATACGTATACACAGCGCGCTCAATGCTCTTTTCGGCGGGTTGTTGTACGCGTGTGACCCAACCTTGCCACATATCCGATCGCTCTTTGCGTGCATTGATCTTTTTCTTTTCATCCTCAATCAACTCTTTCATGTACGTTTGACCACGATCACCAACAACAAACCATTTGATTTGCGCAACAGTACCGGCAAGGCGAAAATCTTGCAAGTGACGTGCCGCCCATGCCTCACGCTTGCGTATTGCCATCTCTTCGGTTTCTGTTTTGGGTTCCTTATCAGCGCGATCAACAATAGGCTTGAGCCGTCTATATTGGTTGTTACCCTCAATGTTTCCACCCTTTCGCCATATCTGCGGCCAGTTGTCTTTAAGGTCTTGCGCATAGTCTGCATCAAAAACCCTGTATTGCGTATTTGCAAGCGATACCGTGCGATCATCGCCTTGCGTTGGAAAGTTGGTTATTTCCTCCTTTTTGGTTTGCTCCTTTTCCCACGGCGCAACGGGTGCGGTTTCATCAAATCGATCATACAAATCTTTGATTTGCTCGTAAAGACGTTCTTTGTCCTTTTGTGTTGCGCCGCTCAGGTTGTAGTAACCCGCGCCAAACTTAGGCTCACCACGCACCGATGATCCCGCAGCCACAACGCCACGAAACACGATTTGTAATTCACCGTTGATCATCTTTGCAACGGGCAAGCGATATGAGGCCGGATCATTATCACCGCCACGATTCACAAACAAAAAGGCTTGTGCATATCTATCCATATTTTCATCATCACCAAGGATTTTTTTTGCTTCACGCTTTGTAAATCCCCACCCTTGATCCTTTGCAGCAAGATCTAGATCTTTCCACCCGTAAATCAAGTGTTTTTTTTTATCATCATCCTCAGCGTTTGACAAAGGATGATCCTTTGGCAATAAATCGGTATCATATGGTGATCTTCTATACTTGCCCGTACGCAAGGCATACAACAAACCATTGACGCGCCCCATTGCCCATTGTGGACCACTGGATACCGACGGCCGCACGCTTGCAGGGTTTGATTCATATGCGGCCAAACCGCGCCAATATGACACCGCCAAATAACTACTATTGGTTAGCCTTTTCTTTGCGTTGTCTCCGTATTCATCATTATGATCCTGAGCCTTTTTTTTTAATGCCTTTTGTGTGGGTTCAGGAAGTGCGGCCATTGCTTTTGCGGCGTTGCTTTTGAGGCCGTAATTTGTTTCTTGCTTTTGATCCTTGTCGATTGCTCGAAGCATAAACTCAAGGGCGCGCACGTTTTGCCCTTCCTCATCGCCTATATCTTGCGCGGGTGTTTCACGCTCATCCTGTGGTATTATTGGCGCATCTTCGAGGCCCTCATACATGTACGCATCAGCGGGATCCATACCATTGAGTATATGCTTTGTTACTCGGTCAAGCTGAGAATCACGTATCGTTTGCAAAGCCTCAACGCCTGAATAATCGATCTCAACACGCAAGGAATCATCAAACCTTTTGGCGATCTGCGTAAGCAAGAAACTCAAACGCTTGCCCCGCTTTGTTTGTACTTCCCAATAGTTTTGCGCCTGTTGCCGTGATACCGCAAAGTTTGCGCTATTGTCGCCCAATACGGACGGGGGCACGCCAAAAACCGCGCTGATCGCTTGCCTTGTGTAATCTCGCACCGCTTGGAATTCCAGATCGCGGGGACTGATCTGCAATGGTTCGATAGAAACTTGGCCTGACATCACCATTGCGCCCCCCTCTTGACTCATGCCTCTGTACGCGTCAAGTATGGATCGCCTTTGTTCGTAGTCCCAAATATCAGCCTCATCGGATGGACTGATCAAAATGTCAGGCCGTCCCTTTTTTGCTGCGTCACTTGCCAACTTTTGCGCGCTTATATCGGCCCCTATTTCGCGCTGTAAAGGTTGAATCCCCCCTACACCATACAAAGCATTTACGCCCGCGCCCCATGATGCACTCTGAGCGTATACGACACGATCGATCGGATAGGCAACAATGTTGCCGCTGTCCTCAAACTCAAAGCCCTTGATCCCCATCACCGGATCCGTAATGATGCGCGTTTGCTCAGGATGCAATCGAAACAACGAGGCGGGCACATCTTGAGGCCCCGCAAGCAAAACATAACACCCGCCTGTGAGCATCAAGTCAACGATCAACTGTTCACGAAATGAAAAGCCGTCAACGTACGTACTAGGTTGATCCATCAAATCCAAAAATGGATGATCTGTGAGTACTTCGCTATTTTCACCGCGCCCGCGTATGAGTTTGATCGGCAAAGCCGCCAGATCTTGCGATGCTCGAGAAACAGCCGCAAACACATAACCATGTTGTGAAAATGCAGCCATCGAAACGCCTGCGGGGTATGGGTTGCGCGCACCCTGTGCTCTATCCCAATCTGCACCGTGTGCGGGTCGCTCAGGCTTATTAACGGGTTTGGCAAACGCCTTTGTTATTGGTTCGATCAAGCGTGCCCAAAAAGAAACGGGTTTTGATGGAAGATCTTTGCTCATGGTATCACCTCACATTTGCAAATATAGCACGATCGCGGGGGTATTGCCCAAATACAACAAAGGCCGCATGATGCGGCCGTGTATTGCGGTTTGTTGTGACTACTCGCCACACATCCACAGCCAAGAATCAGCATTTTGATCGAGTTGGGTTTCTTTGCAATCGTTTGCAAGCTCTTGATAAAAGTTTGACATTTCCTCAGCACTATCAGCCCAAAGATATTTTTTCATTCCTTCGAAGTACTCACACCGATCCATTTTGCCGCCTTTCGAAGTATCGTTTGAGTGATTCACGATACATTTTTTCGTTGTACTCAAACGCGATCATTATGTCACGTTGCTCGAGGATTCCATCCTCAACGATCGCATCAAAGAGCATATCAACACCATGATCCCCGCATTCTTTGCGGTATTCATCGATCATACTGCTCAATGTGGTTTGACAATCAACCATTTGTATATGAAGCCTTAAAAGGCGGTTACGGGCCTCAGCTATTTTGTGCACAAGGCTCAAGATTCTTGTTTCAAGTTTTTGTTCGTTGCTCATGATTGATCCCCAAATAATGATAGTTGTGCGTTTTCAAGTTTGTACTGTTTACGGGCCGCCTCAATGCGCCCCTCAATGATTGGCAAGTATTCCGGCGTTAGCTCCATACCCACAAAATCAAAGCCCTCGAGAAGTGCAGCCGCGCCCGTTGTACCGCTACCCGTAAAAGGATCAAGTATCACCGATCCTTTTTGCCCGCCAATCAATCGACAACACCAACGCATGAGTTTGATCGGCTTGACTGTAGGGTGTATGTTGCGCACCTCGTTTGCAGTACGCCCCGCGCCCGCCCTAGGATTGTTCAAACCTGCGGATCCTTCTTTGCGGTGTACCGCATCAAATCCTTTGGTTGTTTCCAGATGATCAAGCCCCTCCTCACGCTCAGATCGTGAGGCTTTGGCGCATTGATAAAGGTTTGCGGGCCATCTCCCTAATTGATGCTTAAATGATCTTTTTATTGCGTATGAATCACCCAAAAACATAGACTTACCCGATCCTTTTTCATTGTTCCCTTTGGGATCTCCCCATTCTCCCCCTACCCAACACGGATCACCATACCCAAAACGACACTCATCTATATTGAGCGCACCCGTACCATGTTTCAATACATTTTGTGCAATCGTCAAACCCTTTTCAAGCGGCTTGCGAAGTAACAAAGCGGGTTCAACAGCGGGCTTGAGAGCTGTGCCAAACCCCGCCCATTTTTGCGCGTCTTGTGTTGCGGGTTTTGTAATGTCGGGTATTTTCGGATCTATATTCCATGATTCACCTGTATTCAAGCCCCCACCATGCCTTGCGCTTTTCCCTACAACCTCACGCACCGCACCCGCCTCACGATCGATCGCTTTGCTTATATCGTGCGACTTTGGGAATCCTGAGAAATAGCACCAATGAATCATATCACGTATCACAAACCCGCCCTGTTGCGCAGCCATACCCAACGCGCAAACGGTACGCGTTGAGCTAAAGGCTATCATGTGCCCGCCGTGTTTCAAGACTCGCAAACACTCAGCAAAGAAGTTGTGACAAGGTACGGCCGCATCCCAATCCTTGCCCATGAATCCTGAGAGCTTGCGCCCGTCCTCAATGTCAGCCCATGTGCGGGCAATGCCATCCGATGACATGCCATAGGGGGGATCTGTGCAAATTGCATCAATGCTGTTGTCAGGCAATGTCTTGAGGAGCTGCATGCAATCGCCGTGCAATATTTTTGTTGTTGGTATATCATCCCAGTTGTCGATCATTGTCTTTGTCCTTTGTTGTGCCCCTTGCGGGGCGGTTGTTGTTTATATTTTCATTTTTGGATAGTACTCTTTTATCAATGTTTCAACTATCTGTTTTTCTCTAGATGAATCATAATCATCGGGAACAAGCAAAAAAGGCTCATCACTGATCGGCTCACCCGTATCAATATGCTCGTTCCTAACCTCACCTACAAGATCACCCGTTGGACATTCATCGACATCAAACCAAAACGGATCGGCTGTTTTTTGAAAGTAAATATCTCCGTAGAAGTCAATAAGTATTGGCTTGTCTCCAAATGTTTTTTTGGCTCTTGTAACTTTTGCCTTATCTGATCCTTTTACCTTAAGATTACCATCATAATCCCAACTGCAATTTCCAAATGCAAATCTGAACCGATAAACAGGAAACTTATATTTTTTGCCGTTGTGATTGTATTCTAAGTTTAGGCTATTGCTTTTTCGTAGTGTGTATAAATAAATACTCATTGTCTTTGTCCTTTGTTGTGCCCCTTGCGGGGCGGTTGTTGTTGGTTTGTTGTTAGCGAATAATAATAGCTTGTGGCAATCTTTCTGTGGGAATAAACTTTTTATATCCCTTTCTGCATTTCACATAAATACCTTCACTAGATACCTCATACACGATATTCATAGTGGTTTTTTTGTAAATGCCTTTGCCCTTTGTGATGTAAACTTTATCGCCTATTTTCATTGTTTTGTCCTTTGTTGTTGTCGGTGCATCATTGCCCCCACATTCAATATACTATATTGGTTTATTTCAAAAGGCAAGTTTTTTTTTTCATTCTCTGTGCTTTTTATACCTGTACAAAAACGCAACCTCGTATCTGAGCGCATCTAGGCCATGATCGTGCATTTTATCCGGTCGATCTTTTCCTTTGGTTTTGCTCCATTTGTACTTTCGAAACTCTTTGATCAACTCTTTGCAATTCGAAAACACATAAAGAGCGGGCCGGCCGTTTGCATCAAGCTTGAGCCTATCCTTTACCTGATTGATTGTTTCCATTACTCCGATGTGTTTTGGTGCGGGCTTTGTATGCAAACCCAATTCACGGGCCAACAATAGCCGCCCATCCTTTGATTCAGGATCCGCAACAACCCACCGCAGATCCGGATCCTTTGCACCCAATGCAAGAATCATGCGCCCATTTTCAAGCGTGGTTTTTTCCGTCTTGAAGTACTCGCGATAAACATAAAGCGCATCATCATCCATATCATGCGCGATCCACAGGCACGCAAACGGGTTGCGCACGCCAAAGTCAATGCACATATCACGCGGCCAATGATCAGGTATTTCAAAAGGTTTGACCACATGCACAGCACGATCAAACTCAGGATACACCAACCCGCTTTGACTGGTAAACATGCCAAACAATCGCGCGTTTTGGCTTGCTTCGCTCAGATGTGCAACGGCCCGCCTTAGCTTGTTGCTTGATATGTACGGATTGTCAAGACCTGATAACGCATACCGATCAAAGCCTTGCGGTTGTTGGTCCACAAAGAAGTCATACAAAAACGACAACCCCTTTAACGGTGTAGCTGTGATCAGTATCTTGCCTTTTGTGTCAACGGTCCTGAGCATGCACTCATCAAAAACGTCAACGGTTGGCTCTTCATCCATCCACACAAATTTGACGCTTGCCCCTTGGAATTTTTCACGCCCTGCATCAACGGACAAAGACACGATCCGGCCACCGTTGGGCAACTTCATCGAGCCTCGATCTTGCGCACGCCAACGAGTATATTTTGTTCCTTGTGGCGCGTATTGCTCAAGTTTTGGCCGCCCGTATTCGAGTGCATCACCATACGACAAAGCCGCATACCATACAGTTTGCGGCTTACGTTGTATCAAGTTTTCAGGCAAGTTGTTGATCCTCATCCACTCCTTAACCCACCATTGATCCCGCCCCGCAGCTATTGCAACGGCAAGTTGTGCGCCAAATTGAGTTTTGCCCGCACGGTTGCCCCCTGTACATAAAAACGCCTCATCCGTATTTGCGAATCTGATCGCGGCCTCACGTTGTGATGTGCGCCGCTCCTCAATGTCACAATGTACGCAACGATACGATCCTAAACCAATCATTTGCATTGGCCGCCCGCAACCACGGGCACGATCGCTTTTTTTGCCTTGCCCGTCCCACCTATGACAATAAGGTACCCAAAGGCGCGACAACGCCAAAGGGTATGCCTTTTTTATCTCAAGTAGTTGCCTACGGGCACGCGGTAAGGACACGATCAAAACTCAATACAAATGTGTGTAATCTCTTTGTATAATTGTTTTCTTGGTTTTTGTAGTATTTCCCCAAAATACGACGCAATCGGCCAAAGGCTATATTTTCCCGCCTGATGACCTTTTATCCATTTGTGCACGGTTTGCCTTTGTACAACTGCACGTTTTGCAAGATTCTCAACACAATACCGATCGCCTGCTTCCACTATCCAATCTTTCAACAACTTTTCAAACCTTGGATTTTTGCGACAAACTGTTTTTCTTTTTGGGTTTTTGATAATTTTTACTGGCGGTGTATCTACAATCAGATCCGCACGAAATGATCGCCTCATTGACTTGCTCTTTGTGTGGCTGCTTTGTATGCCTCTTGTATCGCTGAGATAACGGGCGCACGGTACAGGGTGATATGCTCAAGATATACCGTTTCGCAAGGCTTGCCCGCTTGCTTGATGGTAACTTGCAACGGCATCGCCTTTGTATTGGTCAAAGTTAAAAATGTGATCTGCTCATCAGCATGCACAAGGGCAACCGGATCGGCTACACCGTACGCCGTCAAAACGCTTGTTATTGCGGCCTTGTGCTTTGTTGGTGCGCCATCATATCTCTTTTCGATGTCGCGCGTGATTTTATAGGCTTTGAGGCGTTGTATCATCTCATCAAGCTCATCATTGGTCATTGACTCAGGTTGTATATCAAAAAGTGTTGGCTGTATTGATTCGGTACGAATTTGATCACGGCTGATCTGTGGACCTGCGTTTGTGATGCTTGCCCATTTCTCGCGAATCTGTACATTTATATTTTGATCTTTGTGCCATACTGCGATTCGTTGTCTTAGAGGTAGTTTTTTCAGATCTGGATGTGATGCAAAAACGTGGTATCTTCGATCCGCAAATCCAATTTTACCCATTGCGGCAAGGTCATAAGCGGCGGGCCATGTCATTGGACTTGATTTGCGCATCTGCTCTGATATCACTGACAGGCTACAAACTTGTTTTTTGTTGTGATGTAGATACGCCAATATTTGAGCGGCGTGCTTTGGTGATGGATATGATCTTTCGATTAGATCTTTTCGTATTTTGTGATTTATGTTCATTGTTTTTGTCCTTTCGGGTTGTGGGTTAGTCCTCATCAAGATCAATGGTTGGCCCATCAATCAAGGTTTTTATTTCTGTATTATATTCGTTGATTAGCGTTTGCACGTCAACATTTTCAGCATCAATCGTGATCTGTACAGGCGGCGGCCCGTCCTTTACATATCCATGGCAACGCTCAAGCAACCAAGCAGCGGCTTGCCATTGGTCAGATGATGCCTCACGGATCTTTTCCAGTAGCTGATGCGATCCTTTGGTGCGTGCTTGCTCAAGTTTGCGATAAAACGATCGATACGGTTGCCGCCCTTCTTTTGCAAGGTTGATCCATCGGTACAGCGTTGAGGGATCAATGCCGGCATAATACGCACATTGATCGCGCGTGTGGCCCTTTGATGCGGCTTCCAACAAACGAGCAACGATTTGATCATTTAGAATCTTTGCAGGTTGGCCCATTACTTGATCCCCATCGCCTGAGCGCATAATCTGCGCACTTGCTCACCTGTACTAATGCCGTTTTTTGATGCTTGCTTTTGTATTTTCTTAAGCATTTTTGGTGGAAATACAACGCTCAAAGTTGGTGATCTTTTGCGGCTGCTGTATGCGTTGCCGCCTGCGTTGAGTATGTTATCGTTATCTTTCATGGTTTTGCTCCTTTGGTTATTGTGGTGGTAATTCTTCGCGTGCGGTCATACCGATTCCTGTGTACAATCTTAGAGCGCGGCAATACGCTCTTGTCTCACTCATTCGTATAAATGCGCTTTGTACCATTTTGCCCGTATTCTCAGGTGTACTATCACCATACGCAACAAATGTGCCGCGTGTGCCTGTTATGGTTGCTTCAATCACTGCGTATTGTTCGACCATCGAATAATCGATCAACTTGCTTGTCATGCTTTGCAAGCCGTTACGATGTGCAAGATTCAACAGTCCTGAAAATAATACATATTCTTTGCCTTTGAGGTTTACGATCTGATCATTGGCCCGCAATAGATCGATCTGTGTTGGCGTATGTAAATCGCATGTGTAAAAGTGCTTGCCCCCATGAATCACGGTATTTGTTGCAATCTCATTGCACTTGCAACATGGCTTTTTTTCGTTTGTTTTTATGATTCTCATTGTCGTTGCTCCTTGTTTATTGGTTGTTGTTGTCGTTAAGGTGTTGCTCATACATTGCATCAAGCTCATCATCACTGAGGGGCTTTTGTGCGAGTACTTCATCAAGAAATTCTATTAGTTCTATTTGCTCGTTTGTTGTCATGTTGTTGCTCTTTGTTGTTTGTTGTTATTGTCCTAATCATTATATGATAATGTATTGGTACTGTCAAAAAAAAAGACAAAAAAAATGATTGCACGGGTACAAAGAACAAATGACAACAACAAAACCCGTGCAATCAGAATCATAATATCAAGGATGTTGACGATCCGCAATACATCGCTTGATATATCGATCAAGTAAATTATCAACGCTAATTTTGTGCCGCTTTGCAATTTTTTGCAGCTGATCAATTTGCTCATCACTAAGCATGATTCTCACACGCGTTTGATCACTTCCCGTATTTTTTTTGTAATCGTATTTTTTTGGCATTGGTTAATTCCTCCACTAACTCATCAATTGATTTTTTATCTTTGCTTGTTGACTGAATGTCCACAATAACACCGGCCCGCTCCTCATCGCGTTGCTTTTTCATTTCCTCAGTTGGCTTGAGCGTATCGATCCTTACATTTTCGTGTGTACGGCCCATCATAGGCACGGATAACCTACAATGCACCTGTGATCCGTTTATTTGCTCAATGTAGCCCACAACAGGCATGCGCATCCATGTAACACTAAAAATAACCTTATCGCTTATTCTGTACATACATCACCCCCTATATCACAGCACATTGTATGAGAGCGGCAAAATCCTCGAGGTTTGGATCGGCTTCAATCTCATTGCGGATCTCTTGTGTCAAGTTGCCACCGCGCACCCAATCAAACACCTCATTTGCACACTTTTCATAATCGCCCGTATTTGCGCGAAAACGCGCCCAAAGAGTTTGCGCCTTGCCGTTGCCATCCATTGCGGCCGCCTGCGCCTTGTCGATGCTTTCAACGGCCTGCAATGCTTGTTCTTTTATTTCGTCCACAACTAGAGGATCAAGCGTTATCGTACTGAGCCTCATTTTGTTGTTGTCGTATTTGGTTGGCGGCTTGTCGCTCTCTTTGAAAACCCAACGCTCACGAAACTTTGCGGCCCAACTGCGCCCGACATACATGCCGTTGACATTATTCTCGATAATGTACGTGTCAATCTTGCGCACAGCCTTTGAGACTTGCAACACGGTTGCCCCTGCCTTGATGCCGTCAAAGTCAGCTTGTATATCTACGCTTTTCCATCCTTGTGCCGTTGCATGTTTTGCCCATAACTCACCCAACCACAGATCACGCAAATCAACATCATCATTGATCAAAGGTTTGATTTCCTGCGTAGGCTTAGTACTCTCTTTAATTGGATCTATTTCTTGTATCTCTTTACTGGATCTACTTAGGGGATCATTTTCGATCCCCCTATGGCTTAGAAATGATCCCCCTAAGGATCGTTTTTGATCCCCCAAAGGCTTAGAAACGATCCCCCTTGGCTTAGAAATGATCCCCCCTACATCATAGATATTTGATGATGTTCTCTTTGCGCTTTTGAGATTGATCGCGCCCTTTTCGCGCAACTCTTTGAGGCCCCGCTTGACGCTTCCCAATGATAGCCCCGTATTCTCAACAAGTGTGCCTTTGGATGGAAATGCACGCCCATCAGCACCCGCAAAAAATCGCATTTCGATAAGTATGAGGATCGCGGCCTTACTCAAATCTTGAAAAGCCCGCGTATCGTCTTTGGTGATCTTGATAAATATATCTGACATATTGTGTCCCTTTGTTTGATTGTTGTTGTTGTCTCAATCAATATAACATAATGTATGATTCTTGTACAACAAAAAGGGGCAATCAAAAACATGTATGTAGTATTAGACACTGAAACAACGGGTCTGTATCCCAATAAGCACGAAATGATCGCATATTGCGGCATCAAACTCAATGCACAGCTTGAAGAAATCGGACGCTTGCACATCAAAATCAAACCGGAAAACATCACAAACGCAGATCCTGAGGCGTTGCGCGTCAATGGCTATTCAGATTATCGTTGGCGTGATGCCATTGATTCAACGCAAGCAGGCAATCAGATAGCCGATTTTATGCGTGACTGCATACCCGTTGCCCACAATTGGCCGTTTGATCGGGGCTTTATTTTGTCACACCTCAAAAAGCATACAAACGGGCGCAAGATCTTGAGGCGCGGGATCGATACTGTATCTTTGGCAAGTGCCGTGCTTTTGCCTTTGGGATACAAAAGCGTATCAATGCACACGATCGCCGATCTCTTTGATTGGCCAACACAAACACATGAGGCCCTTGATGATACACTTTATTGTGTGCAATTGTTTCGCCTGCTATACCCCTACAACGCACGCAACATGATCAAGGTGCGTATGATGCTATACCGTGCTAAGATAGCCATGTATATGAATCCAATGAGGGGCAAAAACAATGGGGCTAAATCTTGATCAAATGCGGTGCGGCATCGCAACCACAGGCATAACAACAAATTACAATACAACCAAAAAGATACCCCTTGAGTATACAAAATATGGATCCTCACAAATCAATGTGGTTGCCTCAATGCTTGAGGTGCAACTTTCGAACATATCAAGCGCAACAAAAATATTTGCATCGCTATCAAGAGATCAGGCGGGCGATTCTTTCGTAATGACAGAAACTAAAGCCGATATCCAAACCGGACTAACAACCGACACAAAGGGCACAGTATTGTATCGTCTTGATATAATTCTTAGAGATATTCAGGATAAGGTGCTATATTTACATTTGAGGACCAACACAGGCACAACTGATGTAAGTGTGGCCGCTTTGACGTATCAATACTAAGGTAAATCATGGCAATAGCAAACGTGTACAACGATGAAGGCGGCACAGGTACAGAAATAGGCGCGGTTACAGGGCAAAACATACAGATCGATGATTTTACAACCCTGTGCAATGGTTCAAACACACAATTTACAACAACAAAAGACGTGACGGCGGGATCTCTATCGGTGTATCTCAACGGGCTGAAACAAAGAACAACACAGATCAGCATAATCGATGATCGCAACTTTGAGTTTTCAACCCCACCGCTAACGGGCGATAGCCTTGAGGCGGTATACAACACCACAGCGGAGTAATACCCCATGTCAATAACAATCAGAGGCTCACAGATTAAGAGCCAATCAATCACATCGTCGAACCTTGTAACCGGCATCATCGACAATTCAAACCTTTTGGGATCAAGCGTTGTTTCAAGCGCAGCACTTGCGGCCGATTCCATCGTATCTGCAAAAATTGCCAATGGCGCAATTGATAGCGTTGCATACATTGCGGACGGCCTGATCACATCTGCAAAACTTGATCTTTCAGGTACATTTAATTTTGCATCTGGATCGGTAAGCGTTGCCACACCGACACAAGACGCGCATGCAGCTACAAAGGCGTATGTAGATAGCACAGCGCAAGGCGTACATTGGAAAGAATCAGCCATTGCAGCATCAACCGCAAATGTTGACCTATCAAGCGCACCATCAGCGATCGACGGTGTAACACTGTCAGCAAATGACCGCGTATTAATCAAGGATCAAACCGACGCAAGCGAAAACGGGATCTATGTTTTTGCAAGCGCAGGCGCGGCGATGACACGATCATCAGATGCAAGTACCGCCCTTAAATTGGAAGGGGCTGCTATATTTGTACGTCAAGGTAGTTCACAAGCCGACGGCGGGTATATTGTCGTAACTGACAACATTACTCTTGGATCAACAAATATCACGATTAGCCAATTCACTGGTTTGGCTTCCATCACTACAGGCGATGGAATACAAAAAGCAGGAAGTACTTTAAGCGTTGATCTATCTGGCAATGCAGGTCTTGAATTTGCAGGCGGTGAGTTGCAAGTCAAAGCGGGCAACGGTGTTGAGCTCCAAAGCGGATCATTGCAGGTCAAACTCAACGGATCAACGCTTGCCCTTAGTGGTAGCGGCTTGAGCGTTGGAACCATCACAAGCAGCCAAATGGGATCAAACTCTGTAACGGGCGCAGCCATTGCGGACGGTGCGATCGGTGATTCTAATCTTTTTGGATCCGGTGTTGTCAATGCGGCGGCGATCGGTACAGGTGCAGTAACATCGGCCAAATTGGGATCGGCATCCGTTTCAACGGCAAAAATTCAAGATGCGGCCGTTGATGAAAACAAATTAGCCTCAAGCATTGCGGGTAATGGTCTTTCAGGCGGTGCGGGCAATGCTCTTGCCGTGTCTGTTGATGATGCCACAATCGAGATACACAGCGATACACTGAGACTAAAAGACGGCGGAATCTCAAATGCGAAATTATCAAGTGATTCAGTTAATTCGGCTCAGCTTGTTGCCGATTCGGTCACGGCGGCAAAAATTGGCGCGGCATTCTTTCAGGATGTATTTCAGATCTCAGGATCAAGCACAAGCAGCGTTGATCTTTCGCGCGCTCTTGATGCTGGATTTTTTACCTCTGTAATGGTATTCAAAAACGGTTTGAACATGCTCAACATGACAGCGGCGGGCGATACCGCAGCCAACAACAATGAGTATCAAATTTCTAATAACGGCGCGGGATCTGTGGGTCGTGTGTCCTTTGGTGGAAACCTTGAAAACGGCGATGCACTCGTATGCGTCTACTTTACCTAATATCTACAAACAAAACGGCTCCTTGAGTTTTGTGCCCGCATCTTTGCGGGCTTTTTTGTGCAATAAAAAAGGCCCCGTGTGGGGCCTGTGCTTAGTTTTTGGTTGTTGTTTGTTTCGGCTATGCGATAACTATTAACACTCCATATCTTCTAGAATGTCATGTGCTTTCTTCATATCTTCATACATATCTTCTAGAATGTCATGTGCTTTCTTCATATCTAGAGCCTCTTCAAGATTTTCAGGAAAAGGTATAGATTCCTTGATAAAATCAACAGTCTCTAAGACATTGACAAAGTACCAAGAGTCCGCATTATCATAAAGCCATTCCATCAAAGCCCATACCGCATTTTCTTTGCTTATATTATCAGGAACGGGTTCGCTCCAGTTACCGGACATGTAGTATTCAACTATTTCGGGGATGGTATCCGCATTAAAGTATGAGTAGACTTCAAGTTCTTTTATGTGTTTTTTGTAATCCATTTTGTTGTCCTTTGTTGTTGGGTTCTTTATCAATATACTATATTGAAAAGAGAAGTCAACAAATCTTTATGATCTTTTTTGTTTTTTAGTGCTTTGAAAGCTCTTTTTTGACTTGCTCTTTTAATCTGATCTCGTGTATTTGTTCTTTCAAAGGCTCTAAAATAGCAAAAAGTTTTCTTTGCCCGCGCTCAAGGCTATCAATGCGGCCTGAAAAGGATTCAACAAGTTTGGTGCGATCTTTGTTTAGATCACCAATTACTTTTTCAAATCTATTGCGGATCTCTGTTTCTTCGGTGCGTGCTTCCTGTCGAATCTCACGGGCCTCTTTACGGCTTTGTTCGCGTGTCTCTTTAAGGTCCTTCTGTGTTTGTACGTAGCTGTAAATCATCCAACCAAGAAACGGGCTATTGGTTGCAAGATTTACCCAAAGATCATGGTATGTAGTTGGATCCATTTTAGTCCTCAATTAGCGTATAGGTAAACGTATCACCCAAACCGGCAGCTTTTTGCATATTGCATAGCATCATCAGGCGGGCAAAATCTGCGGGGTGTTGGAGCACTGTGCAACCGGCTGAAAACTTACCAACCTTTTGATTTGTTAAAACCTTGTCACTATATGCCCTGTGGCAGTTGATCCCAAAATACCCCGTTTCACTTGCTCTTTGATCTTGTATTAGGTCTTTGTTAGAGTCGCGCCATACTGTGACAGGCGCATTATCTTTTTGACATAACGCTGAGTACGATCCCCTGTGCAGGTCAATAGACCATACACCTCTATATTGCCCCGCCTTGAGGATTGCACAACCTTCCTCTTTGTATGGGTTTTGCATCCAATACGCACCCGCGTCAACGGTGCATTTGTATCGTTCCTCAACCCACATGCCGCCCTCTTTGTAAAAGACACAAAAATGATCATCAAAGCTGTCAACCCTACGATTTTTCGATCGTACACCGACAAGATTCAGATCAAAATCTTTTTCATCAAAGGTTTTGTATCCAAGTGTACGCATTTGATATATTCTTGGCGGTGTCCTTGTGTGGGGTATGTATCGCATCAAAAACCTCAGAAAATCGGCGGTACACCGATCACCAGATCACATGTACGATTGTTTATATTATAGCCGATTTCAAGAACCATTGCAGGCCGTCTAATGTACGTTCGATCCGGTTGAGTATATTGATCAACAATAAATCGACTTGATAGCTCTATTTTATCGCCTGCGCATAATGTGGCAAATTTCAAACTTACCCTCATTGAGATTCGTGCCCAATTATAAAAATCCCAAATGGCCATCCTATCGCGATCCGCTTGCCCCATTGACTCCTCATCAAATGACGGGTTGTAATAAAAACCAAAATCACGATCGATCGATCCGTTCGTAGGTAGCGATTTGGAAAATGAGTTTGTGCGCACTGTGCTTGTTCCCGATGTGTTGTAAATCATTGACGATTGCATAAAAACGGCTTTGAGATTGGGATCAAAAAAGTCAACATCGTCAAGATCAATGATGTCAAGATCTGTGATGTGTGCAGCGGTTGCGGGCTGTCTTGCAAATCGCCCCGTTGGATCAAAACAACCACGCCACGAAAAAGAGTTTTGACGCATCACGGGCCATTGACCAACCGTGGAAAAGATATCAGCGATCGATCGCAATCCATTATCAAGCGGTGCAATTGCTGAAAAATCCAACCCATACGGGCCGCCGCTTGCATTTGTGATGTATGTATTTGTTAGTTGAGCATCGGCCGCATCAAAAAAGCTGTGTGGCAATGGTACGCCCGTGCCGTAACTATTCGGTAATACATCATTTGATCCATTTGTGCCCGCACCTGTTGAGCTTACAATCTGAGCAAATAAAGCATGTGGAGCGGCCGCAATACGTACAGCATTTCTGATCTTATCGCCAACCTGCAAAGTAACACTTGATCCTTGTGTTGGATGAACGCCCGTTGTACTGCTCAATGTAAATCTTTTGGTACTGTTGTCGTATGAATCCCAACCAAGGTAAAACGGATCCCCTGATGACGGTGTGCAATACAACAAACCTCTATGTGATGAGGATTTTGTAAATGATGATCCATCTGCAACATGAAGTGTTGCGTCATTGGTCCACGTACTTGCAACCGTTGTCTCAATGAGCGTATCAAAAAACAGTTTTGAAAATTGTCGTGTGCCTGATGATCTTGTATCAATACGACTTTGAAAGGCTGAAAGTATATCTTTAAAAGTTGCCCGAAAAACTCCACGTTGCCCGCGTATTTGATCAAGTTGTCCGATCCCAATAAGTTCCCTTCCAGTTAGGCCGCGCAACTCAACGGATAGAAATGCAATTGCACCCCTCATGAGGCTTTGCGTATATTGCAATATATCACCGACTAACTCAACCTCAAAGCCACCAAAAGAGACAGACCAACGATGAGGTATCACTTGTGTGCCCTGTATTGTTGCTTTTGTTATACGCAATGATCCGCGATGCGTAAAAAGCACAGCGGGCGATCCAACGCCGTGCGTACTGCGCACAATCTCAAGCCTATAGATCGGCGTGATCGATGATGCGGTAAGGGCTGCAACAAAATCACTTGACCACGCCATTAAAACCGCCCGCGCCGCACCGCATTCATTACATTAGTATTGATATTTGCGCCGTAATCTGTAACCGTTGCACCCTCATTGATAAATCGGCCGCCCGTATCAAGTGTGAATTTGTCATCATTATTCTCAAGATCTCCACTGCTCGACGGCAACGCACCAAGGTTGATCGAAAATCCGACACCGTTGTGAAAAGCAAACAAAGCCTGATAATCAACCACAAGGCGCAAATTTAGCGAAAACAAACGCCCATTTTCGTTTGTTATGATTGGCGTGCCTATGTCGCTTTGTGGCCGCTTGAGCAATGGCCAAAAGCGATAGTAACGCATGAATACGGGCCGATTTGAATAATCAAAGTTTAGTCTTTGCGTAAATGTGACGGATCCACCGCTGGCGGCCGTCACACTGATTGATTGAATCTTTTGAACCTCTCGAATATATGGGGGGTTGTCCGTTTCGATCACAACATAATCACCCGCAACAGGGATCACGCCCGTGCCTGTAATCGCTGAAAATACGGCATCTTTGACGTTGACAGTGAACAGCCCCGCCTGCGGTGGTGATGACAAAGCGGCCGCCCATGCCTTATCATGATTAGTCATAAACATACACGAGTAACCGCGATCAAGATGGTTTTGTAATGCATCAAACTGGATTGCAAGATCTTCACCCAAATTCATGCGATCACGCTGTATTGTTATAGCCTCACCGCCGCGCCCAACGGATCGAAATATGCCGCCGCCTTGCGTGATGCCATCAACCGCATCATGAGAAATATCGCTTTGTAACTCAGCAATTAATTGCTGAAAATCAATCTCAACCAAATGCCGCCCATCGGGTTGTGGGTAATAAAAAAACTTTGCGTTGCCCATCATGTACCCCCAAAGAGCGTGCTTGTACTTTGACCAAAAGATCCAAATCGTTGCTCAATCTTGCGCACCAAGGAATCAATAGCGGATCGCTCTGTGATTGCACTATTGATCGTAATGTTTACGCCACCGCCCCCGCCCATTTGTGCCGATACATCACGCGCAACATTTGACGACATTTGACCGGATCTTGGTACAACCATTTCACCCTCATGCAACATTGCAAGTCCTCTGTTTGCGCCTGTGAACCTAAGCCCACCTTGACCGGATAGCATACGGCCCCCGCCCATTTTAGAGCCACCAAAAAGCCCCTCAAACGGTGCAGTGATAAGCTCAACAAGCCGCTCAAACATTGATCCAATTGCATCACCTATGGCATTAAAAAACCCTTTGCCGCTGAAAAAGTCTTTGATGCCATCCACAACAGACATGATCAATTTGCCAATGCTTGCAACGATTGCAAACGGCAATTGTATGATCGCGTCAACTATAGATTGTGCAGCCTCAAAAAGTATTGACGGCAACGCCTCAATCAATAAAGGCACAAGGATCTTGATCCCTGTTGCGATGCCCTCAAATGTTGCACGAAACTGTTCTTTGATTTCCTCAGGATCTCTTTTTCCTATCTCAGCAATTGCGCCAATGCCGCCCGCTATTGCGCCGCCTATCGGACCAAAGGCATTTCCAACCGCAGCAATTAAGGATGTGGGATCGGTGGCCGCCTGTATAATCGTTTGTGATACACCTACACCGCCCGCAATTTGTTGCTGCTTTAATGATGCACGTTCACGCTCTGCACGTGCTTTGACGGCTTTTTTTGCCTCCTCAGTATTGATCCCCTGTTGCTTTGCAATTTCCTTTAGTGTTTCAAGACGGCTTTTTTCAGCTTGATTGATTTTATCAAGTGCAGAAAGTTGATCCTCACCGGCTGTTTTGATTATTGTATCAACTTGTTTTTGTGCAGTGACTCTTTTTTGTAGCATCTTGCCAAACGTTGATCCTATTTTTTGCCCGCCTTTAATTTGTTCTTTTAGTGATTTTGTTGAAAGATCAAGGACCTTTTTTTGTGCGGCAAGTTGTGCATCAACTCGCAATTTTTGAACGTTTGCAAGCGCGGTTTCTTTTTGCGCTTGTATTTGTGTTAATAAAGCGGTGTCTTTTTTGGTTTTTGCAACCTTCTCAGCCTCGATAAATTGCTTGATAATGCCTTTGTCAATTGCATCAAGATTGGATATTTCTTTTGTGTACTCTGCATTGATTCGTTCAGCCGGTTGCATGCGTGATATTTGTGATGTCAACAAACGATCAGCAAGGCCCGCCGCTTGTGATTGCAGCCCGTTAAGAATCCCCTGCAATTGCGTTTGTCGCTCTTTTGATCTGGCTATTGCATCCTCGATCCTTTTTTGTCGTTGCTGTTCTTTGGATATTTTTTCCTGCAATTTGATAAATTCATCGGCTTGCGCTTTGATTCTTTTTTGTCCATCCGTTCGAAGATTTAAAAGATCACGATTTATCAAACTAATGTTTCTTTCGATTGATTCTTGTTTTTTTCTCTCAACAATACCTTTTTGTGTGAGTTGCCCATTACGGTTAATAAGATTTCCCTCAGCACGTAAAAAATCAATCCTTTTATTAACGCCCTTAAGATTTTCTCGCTCAACCTGTAACAATTTTTGTTTTGCTTGAATCTGATTTGCTAATTCTGTTTCAAGTTTTGACGCTGCTTGCTCTGCACTAAATGCCCGTTTTGTTTCAGCGGCCTCAGCCTTTGATATGTCACCAGATAAAACAGCATATTGCAAACGTAATTCATTGAGTTTGCCCGCACTTGATAGTATCGCCTTTTCCGCTTTGTTGTATGCGGCTTGATTCTCTTTGATCTTTTTGGTATTTTCCTCAAGTGCTTTGCTTAATGCTTTTTGTGATTCTTCCTCACGCTTTGTTGCGGCATTAAATGCCGCAAATGCAGCGATCCCCGCTGTGATTGCAAGCGTCAACCCAATAATAATAGGGCTCCCACTTGCAAGAGCTCTACCAAAGCCACGAAAAGATCGCGCACCAACTAAGGCAATTTCCCCCAACCCTGCTAATTCAGGGGCCATAAATCCCGCCGCTTCTCCAACGGCTTGAAATGATCCACTCAAACCCCTTGCCTGCATCCGTGCTGATTTGATCGATTTGGTTGTTTTTTTTGCCGCTTGTCCGGTTTTTTTCAAACCCGCCTGTGCGCCTTTTGCGTCAACATCTAAAATGTATTCGACTGTTGTGCTCATAATATATCCGCAAGATCAATGATCGATATGTTAGGAAATATAGTATCCTTTTTTCGTTTGCGCTGCTTGAGTATGCGTTTGATCCGATCGCCTCTTGCCCGTACACATTGCACATTGATCAAAAGATCCGACCATGATAATTGCGCAACGTCCGATGGAAGCACGCCATATGTTCGACCAATTATATCATACATGTGTACAATTTCCTCATCAGCTACGAAACCCCGCAAGCCGTGCGGCCGCCTCCTCATGCCCTTTCATGGCACGATCAAGGATGGCTTTGCGATCTTCGGTTTTTAGCATACCAACCCACAACTTATTTTGTTTTGCATTTTGCTGATCAATGCCGCTTACAAGTTGCAAGTTTTCCCACGTTGCGCCCCCATCTTTTGAGCATCTACGCACACAGCGAATCAACAATCGATCCTCTCGCTCACTCATGCGCTCAAGTTGATCAGGCGACATTTGATTAACCATTGACAAAAGATCGTCAATGTCATCAACCTCACCACGCTCAACCTTTTGCGCCATCTCTTGCGTTTTTTGTATTTGCTCTTTCGATTGGCCTTTAAAAATAGCACTTGCAAGCAATGCACTTGCAAGCCCTGCGGCCTCAACTTCGGATGGAGACAAGATCCGCCCCTCTATTTTGATCAAGCCGTCAAAGGCATCAACCTCAAAAGATGCGGATGTAATGATCTCCTCAAGGATATTTTTATCCATCATTACACCTCTATTGTATGGGTTTGTAGTTTATTGATTAGTTTGATGTAGCATTTGCCGCATCATTGACCATTGTAATTTTAAAAGCGGTTTCTGGTACACTGAGATCAGCCAATCCAAAAAATGTTACTGTTCTTTCAATGCGGCCAAATGATGTGACGTCATCGCTGTATTCTGTAATTTTTGCATTACGCAAAAGAAAGGTCAAAGAATCTGCTCCGCCTGTGAATGTAAGCTCAACATCACTTTGATCGCCTGCGAGTTGTGAATTGTAAAGATTGTTATCCTCAAGATCAAGCGTTGCCGTAATTGTCACCTCTCTCACATCGCTGATCTGTGGTTGCCCTGTGAGTTTTGATCCTAGGTTGTTGACGCGCTCTAGTTTGTTGTCAATGGTAAATTCAAAAGATCGTACTGTATATGTATTGCTGTTGAATGATAACGTACCCGCTTGATGATGGAACACTTGCGCCCCGCTACCAAAAGACGGCGTTATCGCTGTTGTTCGTGTGCTGGCTGTCTCTGCGATTACCTCAAATGATGCGCTTGCCTCAGCACCTGCCTCACATGAGATCGTCATGGCTGAAACCATAACACCCTCGAACTTTTCAAGCGATCCCGTACCTCTTTGAAAATCAACGGTCAAAGATGGCAATTCAGTTGTTGGCTCAAAAACATGTGTGTAAGGCCCTGCCCCTGTTGTTACAGGCGTGCCCCCTATCGCACAGCGGAAAAGCTGCCCCATGCCTTTGTAAAATAGCGGCATTTCGATGGAGCCGCCTGCTTGTTCAAAAGCATCAAATGTCAATTCGGCAAAGGCCGCGTCACTTTGTGATAGATGCGTTGTACGTTCTCGCTCTTGTGATCTACCAAGTGAAACAGATGTCACGCGGTTTGATATGCTCGTCGTTACGGCTGTGCCGTACGTTGATTCTTGCTCGTATTTGATGAAAGCCGATCGGCCAAATTGTAAAGGCATTATATCCCCCTATGATGGTAATTGATCGCGTACCTGAATCAAGCACCTAATATCGATCTGTTGTAAGTTGGTAGTAACGATCCTGCACACAAGTGCATAATCAACATTATTTGAGCCGCCCTTTGCACGTGCACGAACAAACCCATTAATAAATCTTGTTTTTGTTTCGTCATATCGGCCCGTATCGTTTGATCCGCTTGAATCAAAAGAGAAAATATTAACGTATTTCACACCTTCCAAACCTAAGCGATCATTGAAAGGATTTGCGCGAATGTTAAACAACCCGCTTGTTGCAAAATATATATCAATCTCATCTGACGACGCTTTTACAAAGGCGGTTTGTGGTTCGGTTGATGGCGGGCGTTGTAGGGGTTGCGAGACAAGAAATGCGGACGGACGCGATAAATCAATTGTACCAAAAATGAGACCTGATGGATCAAAACTTCCGCTAAGATCTGAGGTTTGATTTGGGTTTTGAAAGTACAAAAATAATCTATTGATCGCCTGTGTTTTGGTGCTCACTTGACTGACTTGCAAGGTTAATGATCTTGTGGAAAAATCTGCACCTGACTTTCTTTTAAACGTAAGCTGATCACCGCCATTATTTGCAATCACAACGTCAAACATATCCGATCGTATGTTATCCCAGAAAAGATCCCAATCATTGGGGATCACGATTTCGATGTCTTTGTTTTCCGTCGATCCTGATCCGGTTGCACTCGCATCAACTGCGATCGGCTTGCGTTGTTTAAAACTGCTATTGTACCACGTCATAATTAGATCCCTGTATCGCTTTGGCTATAAACCTGAATCTCAATATAACCGATCCCGATTCCTTCTATGCCATATCGATCGCCATCCTCAGCAAGAAAGGCGCATTTTATGTCATCAACGATCGAAGACAGCCCTATTTGACGATCTGCACAAAGGGCCTCAACCATATCCTCAACCAGATCCATTGCGTTAACTGTACGTTCTTCAACATCAGCCCCGCCAACAAATGCGTATATTTCAAACGTATTTGTGATTCTATACCGCCCTAATGATTGCCCGTATTCACTTGCCGCCTGAGCAAATGAGACGCATGCAAACGGGACATAAGGCGGCTCAATCGTTGCCCCGATCTGAACCGTGTTTTGCATATCGATCCCGCTCTCTTTTGCGGTAAAATCAACCGCAACAAGATCCCGTAATTTTTCCGTTATTTGTCTTGTACGTGAGGCCATTATCGATCCTCACTCAATGCCAATGAAAGCAAATCTTTCAATTCTTTTGTTACGTCATTTTGTTGTATTTGTTGCATCGCGCGCCCTAAAAACAAACGAGGCACAATGTTTCTGCGGGGTGCTCCAAATTCGATAAAATGCGCATATCGTACAGGCGCACCGCCTGAATTACCGCCTGCACGTAGCAACATTCTTGGCTTACCTTCCTTTGTATCTACAAGGCCCGTAATAGAGGATCTAAGCCGTCCGGTGCGCACACGCGGGTAATCAGTTGCATTTAATTTGCCTTGACGTTCGGCTTTTAATGACAAGATTGTTAATTTTTCAAAAAGACTTTTTACAATCCTTTGATCTGCTTTTCTCATCCTGTGCTGAAATTGTGCAAGCGATATTTTTTTTGACATGAATCACCTCACAAAATTTGATTTGATTCACGAAAAGGAGCAAGTATTTCTTTGACCTCAGGCGGCATGTTTTTTGCACTGATTGAGATTGTTGCCGCTCTTTGTGTGATGCTGTCTTTGCCTTGTGTTGCTTTGTTTCTGTGTAGCTGTGATGCCCATACACAAATCCCGTGCTCAAGATCTGCGGGCAATGCTGAGTTTGCAAAGCCCGCCTCACAAACAACCTTGATCGCCCTGTATCCCCTTTCAAAAACATCAGTTGCAACAACAGGCTTGAGGATTACACGGCCCTCATATTGGTCAAGCTCATAATCACCCACATCCATAAGCGTGTCAGATCCATATTGACGATCAATGTCAATATGGATTGACGTGATCGATTGCACGGGCCTCATTGGTAATTGCAAAACTTGTGGATTCTCGTACGTAGGACCATCAAGAAAAAAGTCATAGGTGGCCGATAGCATACGAGGTGACGCAAGATTTTTGGGCTTGCGCCAACCCATATAGCGACAGGTCACGGCCTCCACACGATCAAGCAACGCCTCAAGATCAGTGTTGGCATTGTTGCCCGTGATCTCAGGAAGGTATTGCTTGAGTATGGAAACCGTAACCATTGCCATGATTAGAATTGTCTCGCAGTGTCAAAGACAAGTACAAGATCACAATCAACGGCCAAACCTGATGCACTAAAATCATATTCAACATTAAGGCATGTTGATGATGTTACATCACCATTTGACACGGCTAATTCTTCATTTGTCAACGCGGCAAGTGATACAGCATTAAACAATCGTACTGCAAGCGTTGTGCTTCCTTTTTTGACCGCTATTTGGCTGTAATTTGTACCGTCGTGTGTAATGCCCGCACGGCTTGAAATCATAACCTTTTTGAGTGTTGCATTACGATCACAAGGGATTGAGTGCAATACTGTGGTTGTGGTTAAGTTTGTGCTGTGCTTTGCGGGTACATGTATTCTATATTCCATGATTGTCTCCTTAGCTGATTGCCATATTAAAACCAAATGCAACGTTTTTGGTTGCATCTAAGTCAAGTGTATCGAAACTTGCGCGCATTGTAGCGACGATTTCGGTGGCCCCAACATCAATCTTGCGATCAGTTTCAACGAGGATACCGCGACGCTCAAAGATTGTCCATGAAGGCGCGTGTGCCATAAGCAAGCCTGTTTTTGTTTTGGTTACATTGTCATACAGACCCGCAGTATTGAGATCAGCACTGAGGAAACGAGACATGATAATCGGCATGCCCATAATTGCGGCAATTTGTCCGGTTCTAACTGTCGCTTGTGGCCCAAAGACATCGATTGTCTTTACTTCACTAAGTGCAAGAATGTTTGCAAGTACAGCCTCAGGCGATGCAAAGATAACAACGTCTTGCATTGCCAACTCACCCATTTGCGCTTTAAGACCTAGCAACTTAGCAAAATCCAACGCTGAAAGATCCGCAGTTGATGAGCGATCAAATGCTTGCTTACGCATACCCTTGAATAATCTACGGTGATCGGATGATCCGCCTAATGCGGGTGTTGTACCCCAACGGCCGCGTATATTCCAGTCAGCAATTGCGTCTTGATGTGTTGCGGTATCATCACCATTGATTAAAGCGTCTTCCATTGCATCATTAAGATCCGCAACAATTTGACGTTGCAATGATGGAATTACAGCGATCGCGCTATCCTCAGCGGCTGAATCATCAATGATAAAACGAGACGCAAGGCCCTTGATTGTGATGCTCTTTTGTGAGGTCGCAACTGATGACGCGGTGTATTGTGCGGGGTTGTCAGTTGATACGGAGCCTTTGAGATAAGGACGCCCGCCACGATTCAAGCGAGGTATCAAGATTGTGTTTCTCTCAACTGCTTGCTTTTGAAGATTGTCAGCAACTACACGGGGTAATTGGCTTTGTTCTTCGATGTTAAAATAAAGGTTTGCGGCAAATTGATCAGGGATCCACTCTGCGCCCTGTGATGCTGAATCATTAAAAGCTTTTTGGATCAATGGTTGCATAAATCTTGGAGCCTTTTGCATGTGTTTCCACAGCTTAAGATCGCTCTTTGGCGTGTGGGGTGAGGTCATGATCATACGAGCAAGTGATCGCTCTTTGTTGATCTTGATGAGGTCAGCATGCCATTGATTGACAGGTGTATCACTGTCAAGCAAACCTTTTTCCTCGATGCGTACAGTACCACGACCCGCAATTTGAACATCTTTGTTTTGTGTTTGCCAACGGATCCCTTTTTCACCAACAAAGCCCTTGAGCGCATAGTCAGGCGCGTTGAGGTGTTCCTCAGTTGCCACAGGTTGCGCGTTGGCCTCTTGGATCAAGCGTTGTGCCCGCTTGAGATCTCCAAGTTGCTTTTCAAACTGAGAAAATTTCTCAGTTGATGTTTTTTGATGAGTCTTGATCCCCTCAAGGATCGATTTAGCCTCATTTACTAGAGTTTTGTCACTCATGGTTTTACTCCTTATTAGGATAAAAGAGCAGCTAAAAAGGCGCGCTCTTGTGGGGTTAAAAATTGCTTTTCTTTGTCCTTGTCTTTGTCGTCATCATCATGATAACCTTTGTCATCCTCAGATGATTCATCATCGTCATGATAACCTTTGTCATCCTCAGAATCGTCATCATGATCCATCATATCAGATTCAAGTTCATCATCTTTGGGATCAAGTTTTGATTCTTCCATCTCAGCCATATCGTGCCGCGCATACGTTACGATCACGGTGTCATCATTCATTTCAACCTCAAGGATGTGCTTGAGGTTGGAGACTTTAAAGTTTCTATTTTGCATATCATATCCTTTGGCGGCAACTGCATCGCCGTTGGCGGGTATTGTTACGATTGAGATTTCGAGAAGTTCAGCACGATCGAAGTATTGCCCGCTTTGACCGTGCGCGGGGTGTGACTTTTCAAGCATTGAGCGAGGCGTTGAATCGATCGGATTAAAGCCCACACTAACAGCGTTCAAGAATCCCGCTTTTGTTTTGCGCGCAACCTCTTTGGCCTGTGGATCGTCCATATCAAATTCAATGTCAACCATAAGCTGACCGTCAACAACGTCAACGATGCCCTTGCCGATCGGCAAAGCATTTGAGTTGTGATTCAAAAGGATCACGGGGTTTTGACGAAACTTTGAAAGATCCCAACCGCCTTGATTGATCACGTCACCATATCGATCCGCGTTTGCAGTACTTGCCACAAAAGACACAAGATCGCCTTTTGATGTACCTTCACGCAGTATTTCACATTGTAGGTTTCTTATATACATAAATGCCTCTATATGTGTATATACATCATTGTACACCTAATTGCAATATATACAAGAATTACAAGTATTTGGGGCAAAACAAAAAAAAATAAAAATATTTGTTGCATGTGAAATCAATATACTATATTGTATTGGTGTGGGGGCAATGAAGCAACCGCAAAAAACAAAGGACAAACAAAATGATTAAAGCACTTGAATTACTTGAAAACGCAACACAACAAAACGAAAACCTTGATAACATTTATGATTTTGTATTTGCAGCATTTATGAGTAATGAAGCGCAACAATTAGCAAATGAAAAGCGTGTTGTTGCAGCTATGAAACACTACGAAAATCTATAAACCAACAACCCAACAACCCGCCCCTACGGGGGCACCCATCACAACCAACCAACCAACCAATAGAGGAAACCATGAAACAAGAAAACACAAAAGAACAAGCTTGGAATAACTTTACAGCCTCAAAAAATGCTTTGTGGAAAGAGTGTACACAAGAATGTAATAGTTGGGATTTCTTTCCATCCACTATAAAGTATGCTGAATGGGATGTACGTAACGAAGAAGGGGATATTGTATCTTCTGGAGATAAAAAACCCACAAAGCAAGATATCATAAAGTGGGGATTGATGGGTATTACAATCCGTCTATCCGCTTTTAATAAACATGAAGAATGGACAATAATTACTTTCTTTGATGGGAAAGAATGGATTTACGAAGAAGCAGTATAAACAACCCAACAACCCGCCCCCGTATGGGGGCAACTTCAAACCAAAGGACAATAACCATGAAATGCGTAATCATCACATATCAATCAGGCAAAACAGCCGTATACCTCAAAAGCGATCCCGCGTTGCTTGATGAGATTCTTCACTCCAGTGACTGGATCATCGAAATGTATGAGGCTGAATTTGTACAACCAAAGACAATCGAAACAAAAGGGGGCAAGTAATGCAAAC
>CAACVD010000185.1_pt1 | contig 28739 bp, 21 predicted proteins | sample 2381771 | NCBI WGS metagenome assembly CAACVD01 (sample SAMEA5211965, study PRJEB30684) | marine metagenome | biome: Marine; feature: Epipelagic; material: Water | collected 2015-10-15 | depth 15 m
ACTTACCACCGCCTACAAAATCTGAAAAATTACAAGCTAGATTACCACAACCACCTCCTATAAAACTACATGTTCCTGAGCCTGTGTTTAAAGTACCTCCTACAATAGCAGCACAATCACCTGCTGATGTTATTAGGTTTTGACATCCACCTCCAATATTTGAATTACTACCAGAGTTAATACTGTTTCCTAAAACGGGAAGAATTGAAGTACTTTCACTACCTGTTGAATATGGACTAGCTCCTACACCTGATGTACCTACTGATACTTCAAATGTTGTACCATCACCTTTTGTAAAGGTAATAGTTGAACCATCTGCAGAAGCTTCAATTACGTTTTTAGTAGCATATGAAGATGATATAGCATATGAAGAAGAAATAACACTTCCGGAACCATGAGGTCCATAAACATCTGAACCTGTAATAAATGAAGCTGTTAATGAGAATGAAGCAGATTCTACACTGTTCATTCCTAATGGGCCATCTACATTTGAAGATGAAACATAAGAAGCTGTATCCACACTACCTACACCAAATGATAAACAACCATTTCCATCTGTTACTAATACTTGGTTTGCAGTTCCATCAGAAGTTGGGTAACATATACCAGAAGCTGTTAAAGCTCCATTAATATTAAGCTGCATATTAGAAAAATCACCACAAATTAGAGGAGATCCTTGGGTGTTATGTATAAATAATTTATTTGATACTGTTTGGCAAGTTGAAGGACCAGCACATCTTCCTAAAAATACGTTTCCTGTTGATGAATTAGCAGCTAAAGTTCCTGCATTCCAACCTATAGCTGTGTTGTGGGCTCCAGTACCTATAGTTTTTAAAGCTTCATGCCCTATAACAACGTTACCTAAACCATTAGTTACTTGATTTAATGCTTGGAAACCTATACCAATATTTTGTACTCCTTCATTAGCGTTAACAAGGGCTCTAGCTCCAATACCAATGTTACATCTACCTGTTGTGTTAGTATATAAAGCACAACCACCAACAGCTACGTTATCTTGACCACATAAACTACTAAATAATGCTTGGGCACCTACTGCTACGTTGTTTGATGAAATAGATTTGTTTAAAGCTTGATGACCTATAGCTACGTTTCTTTCTGATGAGTCTATATCATGTAATGCTTGAAAACCAACGGCTACATTTAATAAAGCAGAATCACCACACTGCATAGCGCCCTCACCTATTGCTACGTTATTTATACCTGATGTTAGAATTGGGAGAGCATTTCTTCCTAAAGCAACGCTACAATTTAATCCTGTTTGAGCAATTTGGCCCGCTACCTCTAATGGAAATTCTGAATAAGAACTTGTAGCTATAGAAACATACCCACTGCTTTGGCTATATACAAAATTAAATGCTCCCGCTAATGTACCTTCATTATTATATTGAATTTGAGAATTTAAACCTACCATTTCTATGCTATCGGATTCAATATAAGAAGCAGTTTTTGCTATTTTTACATAAGAAGCTGTTTGGGCTGTATTAGTTCCACCTGAAAATTCTGCATAAGATGAGGTTAATGAGTAAGAAGCACTTGTAGCATGTGATGAAGAAATAGCACTAAATGAACTTGTTGCAAACGAAGCAGATAAAATACTATTTGATCCATAGGGTCCATAAACATTTGATCCCGTTACAAAAGATGCTGTAGATGAAGTTCCTAATATATAGGAAGCGGTATGAGCAAAAGATGATGTTTGAGCATATGAAGCTGAGGTTGTACCTTCTGCTGTCAAAGCAAAGTCTGCTACTAAAGAAGAACTAGCAGCCTGTGCAAAAAGTGAATATGATGAGGTTACAGCATAAGATGAGGAAACAACACTATTTGCTCCATGGGGACCATCTACTCCCGAAGCTGTAATATATGAAGATGTTATTCCTGTTAAGCGCGAACCATCTCCACGGAATGAACCAGAAAAATCTGTTCCTTCTACTGCCTGAAAGCTAGAGGTTCCTATTACATCAAATGAACCGGAAACAGATATGTCGTATGCTTCTAATCCAGTAAAGGCAAGTATTGATTGGGATACGTGTTCCGCTTCTACTACTTGACCCGTAACGATGCCGTTAAGTGATAATGTTTTGGCCATGAACTATAGTTTGTCTGTTATAAATATATGTTTTTATTACTGTGTATCGAAATTTATTAAAATTGTTGTATCTGTTGTTCTTGAAGTAGGTAAAGGTTTTGCTAATTTTCCTACTGCAAGTAGTTCAAAATTATCATTATACAATCCTACTGTCGTAACATAAGGAGCAAAGTAAGAACTTGTAGCAAATCCTAACATGGATCCATCACTTCCTGTTACAATTGAAGGATTTTGTGAATAATTATATTCATCAGACCCAATTGTTACTTTATACTGTGTTTCATATAAAGTATATGAGCTTGAAAATGAAGCTGTTATAGTACTTCCTATAGCATATGTTTCAACAAAATTAGTTGTAGGTTCAAGACCACCCCCACCATATTCGGCATCCCCATATATTGCTGTACCATAAGTATCATCTCTAGAAATTGTTTGCACATCATCATTTGTAATAGCAATTATACCATGAGGATATATAACATTACCAACATATTGTTTTTGTCCTGTTAGCATTGTATACAATCTACCTTCACCATCATCTAAAATAGAACCACTAATTTCACTATTTATAATTACAGAACCAGGTTTAATTCTATCCCCATACAATTTTGAAGGAATAGAATATACAGCTACAGGTACTATGGGTTTAGCTTGGCTTGCTGTGGGGAAGGTTTTTTGAGGATTTAAATCTGTTTGTTCATAGTTAAAATAATTTGGGTTATAACTAGAACCAATTATTGTCCCATCAGGTAAAAAACTTGCGGTATTAACTGTAGATATTTCTCCTCCACTTCCAGAAATATAATTTGAATAATATAAACTTTTTACAGAATCATATACTAAAACTTCAGATACTCTAGTATTTTGGCCAGTCAATGTACGATCCGTTAGGTAGTTTCCATTTCTACCTAAGTATCTTTCTATTTGTACATTTGTGTCTGTAAATTTTATCATTTTATTATAAATATTTTAAAATGAATATGTTATAGTTTCTGGTTCAATATACCATATAAGTCCATTAGGTAAACCTGAAAGGGCAGGTGGAGATGATGTTATTTCAAACTTGTATATATTACCTGGAGAATAATCATAATCAGTATTTATGTTAGGATATCCTGATGATCCTAAAATATTGGTAGAATATGCCGTATTACTTGTTGGTATAGTTGGAAAAACAAAAGCCCCACCATCTTTTACTAATTCAAAGTTAACATTATTAAAAGTTGCTGTATCATTATCATCTACATTCGTAATAGTAAAAGAATATAAACCCTCTAAATCATCAATATTAGAATATGAAGTTTTATTAAAACCAAAAGTCCAATAATCTCCAATCAAAGAGTTATTTTTATTTAAACTTACATATGCTAAACCAATATATGAATTGCCATAGTTTTTACTTTGAGGGAGTTTTGTCCAATTAGGGCTAGGGTAAATAGCTATACTACTCTGGGCAAATCCCATATCATGAAAAAGACCTGGTGAAGTAGATGGGTTTACTTCGCTATAAACACCACTTGCGGGAGAATAATATGCTTTACCCCTTATTAGAGGATCCGTTGCTTGGGAATAAGTAGAGATAAAAGAGTTTTGAAAAGGCACACCCCCTCCTGATGGAGTTGGGGTTGGAGGAGGAGTTGGGGTAGGGGTTGGAGAAAGTGGTACTTGTTGTGCACATACTTGTTCTAAAATTGATTCTGCTATAAATTCTAAGTCTTGGAATGTTGAACTAAAATATTCATCATCCGAACTAGCTAATCGTATTAACTGGGAATCCATATTTGTGGTAGTATTTAACCCTACTACTACCATTCTATTTTCATACCCATTAAACTGTCCGGCATTTTTATAATTTGTTGCGGCTGTTCTCTCATCAACACCAGCTCCTGCATCTGTAAGGAGAATCATTTTAGTATCCGAATTAGACTGTTTGGTAGAGGAGTTGGTTACAACAATTGACCCTTGAGCAATACCTATATCGGTGTTGGTAGTACCAGAATTAATAGTTCTTGCTCTTCCACTTCTACTTTGGGGTAATCCTTCAACCAAATTTGATATAGTAGAATAACTTCCATTTTGTCCTAAAAGCCTTTGGGCATTACCTCCATAAGCTACAAACCCAAATTGAAATCCTTGGGGTACTCCTATTCTAGATTGTAAACGGTCTATAATATATCTAATTAAATCTACCATAAACCCATATTCAGTATTATCTACACTACCAGATTCATCTATCACAAACACAATATCAAAGAAACCGTCCGTACAATCTTCAGGAAGAATTGTTTGTGTTGGAGTTGGTGTGGGGGTAGCATTAGGGGTCCCTGTTGGGGTATTTGTAGGAGTTTGGGTATTGGTTGGTGTGTTTGTTGGTGTATTAGTGGGAGTTTGTGTAGGGGTTGGGGTTGGAGTTGAAGTTGGGCTAGCCGTAGGGGATGGTGTTACATCTGCAGTTGGGGCAGGTGTTTGGGTATGGGAAGGAGTTGGAGTATTTGTAGGTGTATTAGTTGGGGTTTGAGTTGGTGTACTAGTATTTGTTGGTGTTTGAGTTGGTGTAGGGGATGGTGTTGAAGCAGGTGTACTAGTATTTGTTGGTGTATTAGTTGGAGTGGGGGTTTGTGTATTTGTTGGAGTTTGAGTATTAGTTGGAGTAGGGGAGGATGTAGGTGCGGGACTATTGGAAGGTGATTGGGTTGGGGTAAATGTAGGTGTTGGAGAGGGTGTAGCTGTTGGAGTTACACTTGGAGTAGGTGTATTTGTAGGTGTATTTGTAGGTGTATTTGTAGGTGTTGGTGTTGGAAATTGAATTATAGCTGTATTATCATCACAATTAAATCTGATTATTTCATTTTCATTAAAAATAATAATTTGAGTAGCAGTAGCAGGTACAGTTACAGCAACCCCATCTCCTGTTGTTAATTGAGATAAAGTTAAATTATCTGCTGCTTGATCAGTACCAAATAAAATAGCAAAAGTATTTTCACTTACTCTATCATAATAGATATCGTATGGGCCTTCATTCTCCCCTGCTGTAATTTTTACTAAAAACGATTTTAATTCCATCTTATAATTTTATTATGTAATTAAATTCAAGTACCAAGATTGAGTTTCAACTCCTGAACTATTTAATTTAACTATACCTTTTCTATCTCTATATTCATAACTCCCGTTAAAACTCCTAGTATCAGCTACTTGGTTAAAATTACCACCAACATATATGTTATCTGAGGAATCTACTTTAATGGCATAAACTGTACCATCAATATTAGATATTCCCACACTTCTAAAACTAGTTATAAAGTCTGTATCCCAAACTCCAGTTGAAGATAATTTAACTATATCATTTCTATAATCTATACCTCCAAATTCTATAGTATGTCCTCCAGCTATAATAGAATCGTCAGATAATACATCTACTGCTCTAAGTGTAGTTCTGTAAGGAGAACCCAAGTTTCCTTCTCCTATATTATCTGTAAAAGTTGTATCATAAGTTCCATCACTTGCTAATTTAACTATCTGCCCTACTGATTCATTATTCCACTCACTAAAATTTCCTACTACTATAATAGAACCATCACTTTGGAATGCTATATCCCTAACAGCTGCACGTGCATCATAAACATATCCTTTATTTGATTCAAAATCTGAATCTAGTGTGCCATCACTTTTTAATTTAAATAATAATGATCTACGTAGACCATTAAATCTATTAAATTTTCCCCCAACTAATATACCACCATCACTAGCAATAGCACAAGTATTTAAAATACCTTCATTTGTTTGTGGTTCAAAAAATCTAGTACCTATTCCTTGGTTTTGTAAAAAGTCAACATCTACATTACCATCATAATCTGTTTTAATTACATAATAACGACTATCAAATGGGTTTACAATAGCTTCAGCGACTATATATACATTAGTACCATCTATTTGAATATCATTTACCTTCAAATCAACTAAATTACCAACAGAGTTTGTTGGATTAGATGAAGTTCTATTTCCTGGATATGTAGTTGCTAAATTAGTATTAAAGGATTCATCTATTACTCCATTGCTATCTAATTTGACTATACCTTTTTTACCTAAATTTGTTGGGTTTACTACTACATTTTTAAATTGACTAAATCTACCACCTATAAATTTAGTACCTGTGGATTGATCTATGGCTACTGTCTTTACCCAGGAATCCCTAAGAAATCCTGGGCTTATTTCATTCCAAAAATCTGTATCTTCATTTCCATTTGCATTTGCTTCTACAAATCCATTTCTAGTTGATTCATTTAATTTTGTACCAAATAATCCAATTGAAACCTTAGAAGTACCAAACACATCAATTTCAGTTACTTGTCCAGCAATTCCAATATTTACTTCTGGAGTTGATGGAGTAGGTGTTGGGGTAATAGTTGGTGTTGGTGTAACTGTTACTGTTGGGGTAGGTGTTGGAGTAACACTAAATGTTTTAATTACAGTATTTATACCACATCCTGCTATAACATTAGCATCTGCATTATATAAAATAATACTAAGAGAATCGTCTGGAATATATACACCTACTCCCTCAGCGGAGGTTAAATCTGTCCGAGTAATATTTTCTGCTGGGGAATCATTTGATGTTAAAGTAGCAATATTACCTGCATCTACAGAATTATAATATACAGTAAAGGGACCATCACCATATACTTCTGTAATCTGTATGTTAAAATATCTAGCCATATCTTTTTATATACCAGGGGTTGTTGTATCATTATTATCTAATAGACCTGCTCCCGTTGTTAGGTTATATTTAAATGTTGCGATCCTTTCTGGGTTATTATATCCATTTGTAATTTGTTTTCCAACTGATTCTACTACTAGAGTTTCTGTTGCTGTTGGGTTTGTCCAAACATATGTACCTTTAACAGGGGTACCACCTTTCCATAATGTAGCTTCTACATTAACTGGGTTAGTACCAGTAGTTCTATACCAATGTGCTCTAAGATCTACAACCATTTCAGTAGCTGATGGGTTAGCTGCTTTAAAGTCATTAACATCAAGTAATACAGATTCAAATCCTGTTCCTGTATTATCCCCACCCCAAGTTAGGTATTGAGTACCTGATAATGGCCAATAGCTTCTACCACCATATCCTAAATAATTAGTTGATGTAGTTTGTCCTACATTTGGAACTCTTATTCCTGTTCTAGTATCTAAATCTCTACCATCAGTAAATTGATAGGTTACCATTATATAATCAGCAGCATAATTAAATGTTGTTTGGCCTAAAGTAAATTCAGATGTTGCTCTACAACCATTAGAATCTGTTAGTACTACAACATAACTTTGGTTTTCACTTAAGCCTGTAATATTCAATGGAGAGGTCGCCGTTCCTTGTGGAGAACCATTTAATGTATATGTTACTGTACCTGCTCCACCACTAAATGTTATAGTTGCTGTACCATTATTACCTGCTTCATTTGTTGGATCCGTAGTATTAGTACTATTTACTGTTAGGCCACAAGATACTGATGGTGTTAGGGTTGGTGTAGGTGTATTTGTTGGTGTTGGTGTTTGTGTACTTGTAGGAGTTGGTGTATTTGTAGGTGTGTTTGTAGGTGTATTTGTTGGGGTTGGAGTGGGTGATTCCTCTGGGGTTGGTGTAATTGTTGGGGTAGGTGTATTTGTAGGTGTATTTGTAGGAGTAACAGTTGGTGTAGGGGTACTTGTAGGTGTAACAGTTGGGGTAGGAGTTGGAGCTGCTACTTCAACTATGTTAGCTTTAAATGTACAATCAATATAAGAAACTGCTTGACCTTCTAGTAAACAATCTACATCTAACGAAACAAATGTAAATGCTTTATTTACCTCTAGTGGAGATATTATTATATCGGATGAATTGAATTGTTTGAAGGCACCCATTCATTCTTAAAAATCTAGTTTTACTCGGATTAGAGCTTCTTTTGTAAAATCTTTTAGTAAGGGTTTTGATAATTTCGCAACTCCTAATAATTCATTTTGATCATTATACATCCCTACAGTTGTAATATAAACTTGAGGGTTATTAATTGATGAATTATGATATACTTCACCTGTTGTTCCCGCTAAAAATGAAGGATTTTCAGTATAGTTAAATTCACCGTTTCTTACTCTAACAAACACAAAATCCGAAGATAATGTTTCTTCACAATTTAATTTAAATGAAGCTCCATCTCTAATTACTTCAAATAATTTAGATGGATTTAAAGCTTCTGTGTATGTTGTTTTATCAGTGTTTAAGCCAATCCCAATATTTGAATTAGTTGAGGAAGGGGTTCCTCCAGCTAAATCTAAAGCATCTCCATTTAAAATAATTAAGCCAGTATCTGGTAGGAATAACCCATAGGATCCTCTATTATTTGTTTCCCCATTATTAAATGTATCAGGAGTTCCAGGTGATGAACCTTGTCTAACAACTTGAAAAGCTCTTTGAGTCCCGTAATAAGTAGGGATAGTAGTAATACCTGAATTATCAGTTAGGGTTAGAGTATTATTTCCATTTCTTAATAATAAACTTAAGGATCCGGGTAGTATTTTTTCTTTATATCTAGCTCTTTCAAGGGAAAGTACATATATTGAATCAGATGTATACGGGTTAACAGTCCCAAAACTAAAAGAAGAATTTTCATCCTCTAAAACTAAAGTTCTAAATTGCCCATATACTGTTTTAGTAGGAGAATTAACGCCAACACTTTCATTATATCTTATAGAACCATAACCATTTAAATTACCATAAGAAATATCAAATTGTGGTTCAGCTGAAATGGAAGTTGATGCTGTTTGATATACAGCTAAATAATATTCTCCTGATACCGAAGCTTGTTCCTGTGTTGATGAAGTAAAAAAAGTTGAAAGTGTTAATACTCTATCAGTCCAAACTGTTTGGGACACAGAATCTGAACTAACTAAAAAATCCTCGGCGTCTAATCTTTTAAATCCCATAGCTTATTATATTGTTTTATTAATGGTTACAGGTATTGTAATTCTAGCACCACTATCTAGCCCAATTACTGTTAAAGTTGTTCTTAATGTTGTATTACTTCCAAATAAAGTATTTACTGTAGTTGCTGTTAAATTAATTTGAGTACCTATTACTGTTTTAGAAACACTAGTTCCTAATGTTGTTGTTGAATTAGCATTAGTAGCGGCTTCAGTATTAATTCCAACTCCATTAAAAGTATTTAATAGTCTTACATCAGCAATTGTAGCTGAATATCCACTGGTTTCAAATCCTTGGCTACCACCTTGATAATTTAATGTTTGTGGAGTAATAGCTAATTGAGCCCCTTGTTTTAATGTAATAGCATTATAACCTAAATTTAGGGCAGGTAATTTAGCCGTACCTCTTGGTAACGTAACCAATTTATATTTCATTATTTGATTCTCATCTGGAAATGCTTCCAATAAAGGCATATTATCTATGGCTTCTCCATAATATGAAGAACCAGAGGGATGTTGGGGGTTATATAGAGTATAATCAATTTCATCATCGGACAATGCAAATTGTGTTATTCTAAAAGAACCATCATTTCTAGCTAATGCTTCTCTACCTTTTTTAGTTAGGATAGCATCTACGGTTACTACTGAGTTATTTAAATATCCCATTTTATTATATAATTATATGTTATAAATATGTTTATATTAAGTTTCTTTCGATGAGGTTAGTAATTACCTTATCTGGATTATTTTCTAATTCTTGGTTTTGGAATTGGGTTTGTAAAATTCCAGGTGAGCTTGATTCAGCTATAGGAACTCCATAGGGTTTTTGTTGATTTAATATTACAAAATTATTTGCAGGTTTAAATCTTCTTATTAAAAAGAAATCTAAATTAATACCTGAGGTTACATTTCTATCAAGAGTTAATATTAGTCTTTCACCCGATGAAGTATCAATTTGTCTAATAGAAATTATACTATAACTTTGTGTTTCGGAATTTTCAAATCTAATTTGATCCCCTATTTCTATTTCCCATGGATCCGAAGGTGTTGGTATATTGATAAAATCTGGTTCAAATCCAAAAGGGAAAAATGTACTAGGACCAGGTTTATATTCACTCGGAATTTGGAAATAATTAAACCCATATTGATTATTTAGCAAGTTATTTACTAAAATAATTTGGTTTCTTGAATTTTGATAAAACTCCCAATATGGAGCAAATGCTACACCTTTAGTTCCCTCTCTAGGTGTTTTTAATCCTCTTAAATCTATTTTTTCACGTACTACATTTGCACCATCAATTAAAGGAGGGTTAAATTGTCGGATTCTTTCAATCCCATTTTCTGTTACGAAAAGTAAGTCATCCCTAGAATTATTTGTATTAATATTGGATTCAAATGTAGCTTTAATTTTTGCAGGAGCAAATTCATTTATTACTTTTTTAATTTCAAGTTTCCATTCTAAATAACTACCTTTGCGATAATCAATATATGGAGGATTGGTTGGTGATGAATTATTGTTCCATTCATTTATAAGGTCTCTTCTAGTATCTTGATATAAATAAGAAGGTACATTTCCAAAACTATTATTAAATCTATTATAAATTTGAACACTATCAAAGTTAATTTCTAAAGCATTTTCGTTATTTTGACTAGTTGTTAGAATATCTACAAGTGGATCTACACTAGTACTTTGGCCGAGGTTGGAATTAACAATAGGCCTATTAATTTGGTTACCATCTATAATTACTGTTTGAGATAAACCTTCTCCAATACCTTTAGGTGTTTCATCCTCACTATACCAACGAGTTATAGTTAATTTTATATCACCTGGATCGAAGGGAAATTCATCACCTGTAATATCATCTTCAATTTTAAACTTAATAGAACCAAATTGGGTTTGGAAGCGTACACTTGGATTATCTTGGAGTGATACAATTACTGGAGGTAAATGGGTAGTATAAAAATTAAAGTTTAAAGTGTAAGTATACTCATCTGTTAAAGTTTCTGGGATGGTTGCATATCCATCTTCATATATTTTTTCATTGGGGGTAGCGATAAATTGTATATTTTCACTAGGTTTTATACGTCTGTCTCCAAGGGATAAAAGAGTTGGGTATAATTCACGATCGTAAGTTTGAGTTTCAGATGCTATAAAAGCTAAATTATCATAATTCTCATCATCAATATCAAATTCAACTAAATATTCTCCCGAAGAACCTGAAAGGGTTATTTCTCTAGCATAATCGTTACTGGAGGTTTGAGAAAATAAAATAGGAGTAGGATATGCAGCTGTTTTATATACAGTAGAAAAATTTTCTAAATCTTTTAACTCTCTAGCTTCATCAATGTTTTGAACGGAAGCTTTAACGGAAGTAGGTAAATTATTTACATCATTTAATTTAAATGTATTTTTTAAATTATTTAAACCTTGGACTGTTACTGATGGATCTAATACATCTTTATTTTCATCAATTAGATATTTAACAAAATAAGCCGTTTTACTATTTAATACTGGGTATGGGTCTAAAATCTTTTCAAAATATCCTATATAAGAATTTCTAGATTCAACATTAGGAAAAGATCCTAAATTATCCGTTGATATATAAAAAGGAGAAAGCTTTAAATCATCATCATTATTAGAAGGGTTTACTAATGTATCGTTAAAAGAAATAGGAGAAGATAAATTTACTCCTGTTCTATTTGTTTTGCTCCCATAATACTTAGGTATTATACTTGAATATTGTGTATAATTAGAATCGGGGACTGTTGCTTTAGTTGCTTTATTACTTAATATTAAAGGTAAATTTTGAGGAATTAAGCTACCTGATCCTTCGGAAGAGATAGAATAATCTACATCCTGTATAAATTCAGATTGTCTTGAAACTATACTATTATTTAATGTGGGTTGACAATCAAAATCTCTTTCTAATCCTATGTTATCATTAAATCCTAAAAAAGTATCAGGAATAACTACATCAGATTCTGTAGTAATAGACATTGTATATGAAGTAACTAAAAGTGAATCATCATGTGTACTAGGTTGATCTGCTACTGATATGCCCATTTTTAATTCGTCATTAGGTGCAATAGCAGATTGGGGGTAATCAACTAAAATAGTCATTCTTTGGGGCAAAGTAACAGTAGTTAAATCTAATTCCTTATCAGCTATTACTGAATTGTTAAAGTAAAGAGCAAGATTGGCTGTTTCCCATGTATTACCATTATATTTTTGATCTAATAATATAGAAGCTGTTATACCTATATCTTCAGGGGGTGTGGTAACAAAAGTATATACTCCACTTTTATCATCTTCTTCATCAGCCCTATATACAGTAAAGGTTTCTCTAACTTTTAAATCAAATATTTCATCACCCGTTGTAGTAGTTTCAGTATTATTATAGCTAACTATTAAGTATACTCTATAATTTTTATGAAAATTTTGATCGTAAAACCAACTGTCAAGATTATTATTAAAATCCTTATCTAAATTAAAATCACCTGTATAATTATGTGAAACATAAAGTTCTTCATTTTCTCTTAAAGTAATTACTTCACCATCAACTGTTGTATATTCTTGCCCATTTGGATTTTCTTCACGTTTTACTAAACGGGTAGTTCTACTTAACTGTTCATTATTTAAGTTTAATTCTTTAGAAATGGGTAAATTTTCTTGACCTTCTACAAATATACTTCCATTGCGATAATAATATATTAGATCATTATTACCATCAAATGTTTCTATATTTGTAAATTTTAATAATATGTTATCTGATTCTACCATAATATTTTATTAAGCTGGGGTAAATCCTAAAATTTCTACTTTAAATCTATCATTACCTGCAAACCCCGAATTACTTCCTCCTAATAAATTGTTTAATTGTTCTTGAGATACAATGCCACTTTCTAGAGTCAATTCTGCAATAGTTTGTGATCTAGGGGATGAATTTGGGGAGTATGGGCTAATTGGACTTCCATTATTATCTACACCAATAAATTCATATTCAAGGGTTTGATCTACTGAAACTATCCGCCCGTTTTCTGAATCTATTGTGTTGGTAAAATATTTTCTTGGGGAGTTTGTTTCTGGATAGAATTTGGGCATATCTGTGTCTGTTCTAATTTCATTGGGGCCAAATTCATGTGTATAAGTATCATTATACATTATTGTTGCCTCATCACTATCATTATAATATGTAATTTTAAATTCATAATCCCCTTTTAAAATGGTTTGCCTACTTCCTCCTACCATATATAATTTAAATTGTAATGTAATACCTTGACCAAATGATTCTATAATTCTTCTAGGTATAAATTGCATTAAATATAATTCCATTTCATATCGGAAATCATTATTCCTAAAAACTTCTCCCTGAACTGGAAGAACACCAAAACGTGTTGGGACTACAAGATCATTTATTTCTTCTTCTTGGGTTATTGTATCATTAATTACTTCTCCAAATTCTTCACCTTGACGGAAATAGACATTTGTCTCTTGGGTTTGGGTAATTTGATAATGGTAAGCTTCAACTTCAACATATCTACCTTGATCAGGTCGATCATTAGTGTTCCATCCAAGTTCACCTAATGCATTATAGTTTTGTATTTTTTCACTATATCTGTAAAAACCACCAGTTTGAACATCATCAGATCCATCCGTTGCTTCTACAAGTTTATAATATTTAATAAACCCAGCTCCTCCTCCCTGGGTTTTATATTGGGGAATATTTTCTGAATTAGGTGCAACATAAATTCCTTTTCTTCTTTTAAAGTAATCATTATTTATATCGGAATTCTCCGGGTACTTTGTATCTATATCATATTGAGCAAAATCTTCATCTCCAATTCTAATATACCACGTAGCAAATTCTTCCCCAACAGCTTCTTCTCCAGGGCACCACCTAATAAATTCAATCATGCCATTTTCCCCACTGGATTGAAGAATAGCTTTATCTTTATTTACTATTGAATTTTCATGAATTGCATAATCTCCCTCTGGGAGTTGGGTTGCCATTGTACCATTTTTAAATAAAGACTTATCAGCCCAAACATAAGGGTTACCATTAGGAAATGAAAATAATTTAGTTTTTCCTATTAGTATATCACTTCGAGGAGTATCATATTGATTAGGGTTAGGTGGACCTTCTTTTAAACGAAGTTTACCCCCATCAATAGAAAATGTATCTTTATTTTCATTATACAGTAGGGCAATAGTTTTACTTTCGCTATCAACTGTAGTATTATCTAAATTTTCACAACTACTATCATAGTCATTATTTGTACTTATAAGTCTAATTTGTATAGCTGCTAATTTAATTTGTCTTGGATCCGGATCATCTAAATCAATAAAATTGATTTGTTTTTTTATACCAGCAATTGCCTTCATAAACCAGGGGTGTTGTGATATACCTTGAAGTGTGTTTTGGTTAGCTAGGATTGAGGTAGAATTTTCAACAAATCCTTTATTAAACCCAACAGCGTTTGTTGGAACAATAGTACCTGTAGTATTTATAAGATCATTATAGTCATAAAAATATTTTGCATCAGCCCAACCTCTAAAAAATTGATTAATAGGGTAATTGCTATTCGCAGGTGGAAAATATCCTTGAGCATAAGAAGAAGTATATGAATCTGCAAGTATAGGTTCAACAGGGTCACCGGAAGCCGAAGCATGCCAAATCATATCCCCTGTTGCCTCAAATGTTATATTTCTTTTAGTACTATTATTAGCGTCTATAATATTTTCAGGGCGATATCCTATTACTTTATAGGATGTAAAATTAGATTTTTGAACTGCGTTTTCTAGAATCCAAGTATACACCCCATCAGGGGCAGCACTTCCATTTTCTTTTATAGGGTTTATAAGGTTTAGATTTAATTCAGTTAAATTTTTTAAGAAAGAAGTTATATCAATATTATTAAGACTTATATTTGATATTTTTACATATTGAACTCCAGTACCATCACTCCATAACCAAACTACTCCTTGTTCGGGGGATGCAGTATCTTTTACAAATTCTTCCTCAGTAAATTGAAATTGATTTAAAAATACAGGAACAATTATATATATATCAGAAAATTTAGGATTAGAAAATTCTGAACAATCTACTCCATATGAATCTTGTGTTCCTACTTGTATTAAAGAAGATCCACTACCAAATTGATTTGGAAATTCTCCTGTATAAAATTCACGTTCATCATTAATAATTTTAGTAGTAGGACCATTCAGGGTTTGAACAACTTCAGACCAACTTTGTGTTAATTGAAATTGAGAACCACTAGTTTGATATCTATCTAAAGAACCCCCAGTACCTCCTCCAAATCCATTTACTGCATCTGTTGAACCACTATAAGTTACATTCTCTCTAGTAGGAAGAATTCGTTTTCTTCTATTTCTTTCTAAAAGATGTTGTTTTATTACAACACCAGAGGATAGGGAAGCATTAGAAGGAACAAAATCTTTAACCATTTTAAATAAAGAATTATCATAAAATTTAATTAATCTAACAAAATCAACTAAATCATAAGACTTTATATATTTTTCAAAGTATGAATCCCTTAATCTATCTAAAGCTGGGTAATTTGTCCCATCTTTATCCATTTCTCTTACATCTCCTATATATTCTCCAATATTAAAATATCCAATTTGAGATATAATATCTTTATTAATTTGGTCCTGAGGTGATAGGGCAATTTCAACATACCTTACATCAGGGTCTTTAGTGGTTAAATTTTGTGCTTGTTGAACTGTTCTATATGGTGATAATGTGCTACCTGCCGCTATTTGTGAAGATACAACTTGTATCTTATCTGCAGTATTAGTTTTAATACCGGCTGCGACTTGGTTTTTAGATATAATTTCAACGTTGTTAACGTAAGTACCATTATATACTGTATAGCCACTTCCATTTTCAAATGATGAAGTTGTAGCTCCTGAACCTGATACCTTGGGGTGAATAGAAAATGAAGCAGTAAATAATTCTCCACCTAATGAAGCTCTAAAAGCTAATTCATTGGGGGAGGAATTTGTGCTATTTCCCTCAGTAGAGTTAGGATTTAAAACATAATCATTAAATATACTTTCTGATATTTTAACATTATAATACCTTATTTCTTGTAATGATCCAGAAAAATATTCACGTGTACCTATTTCACTTCCAAAATAAGCAGTGGAAGATCCACTCCAATAATTATATTCTGATTCAACACTACTATTTGAAGAAAATTTTACTTGTTGTGTTAATTGGTCATTTGAAGATTTATTAGAAGCAAATATATTAAACGTATCATATTTTACAGTATCATATTGGATCATTACTGACCACCATCCGCCATCAAAGAAGGGTAAACTAATTGAAGTACTTACACCATCACTTCCTGATGGGTAAAATCTTAAGTTACCATATTGATATTCTGGATCTACAATTGACCCACTATATGAACCTGAAGTCCCTGCTGTTCCTGTATATTCTAAGGATAAAAGGGCACCTGTATCTGTTCTAAATAAAGATTGAGAAGTAGCAACAGGAATATAAGTGGAGGGTACTTCTTGAGCTTTAAATCTAAAAATCATACTAGCCGGAACATCATTTCTAGAATCCCAATTACTATTTAATTGCCAATCTGTTTCTACATAAGTACTTGAACCATTTAAGTTTAAAGAATAATTAAATTCTTCTTCAGGTTTATCGTACACACCTTCTTGCTTTTTTCTTCCTCCAAATTCTTTAGGTTCTAATATAGTAGAAGGAACACCAAAAGTAGAAATTAAAGCTTTTAAACCTTTCATTGTACCTTTTGATTTTAAAAGAAATGGAAGGTTATGATAAATCTTTTTATATATTCTTTTATTTACATCATTTAAAGGAATAATTTCATCTGAACCACTTATATATGTTGTAACTATTTCTTGGCCTTCTTGTGGGGAAGAACCTGTAATATTAGAGATGGGGAATATAGAGCCACTAGGGGTAATTCCTAAAAATGCAGCATATAAATCTTCTGTACTATAATTATTTTGGTATAATTTAACTCCAAATTCTTTAATAGCATCTGCTACTAAATCTTTAGATATACCATACTCTAAACGGTTGTCTGCATTAAATCTATTTGTTATGTCTTTAGTATATAACCAAATATTATCAAAATGTTGAGCTATCATATCAACAAATAGTTCATAATTTTGGTTTTGGGGGTCTTCTACTAAATACTCTGGTATAGTGTTATATAATCTATCAAGATTATTTTTATCATAATTTGAAGCAGAAAGTGCTGTACCTCCATATGTTGATAAAGATTCATTTGCACTTCCTAACCAATTTATAACTTCATCACTACCAGTAGGATATAAAGTATAAGGAGGAGTTGTATTAGATTTGGGCCAACTAAAACTAGAACCACTATTAAAATATAAAAAATACTCATATCCATCAAAACCTTCAATAGTGGAATCTATTGTTGTTTTTAATGAGGCTTTAGATGAAGAATATGATACTGAAGATGTTGTAGAACCTGATATAGGGTATATATAGGTGTCTAAATCATTTTGGGTATTTTCAATTACTTTGGCTTTGTAATAAAAGTTTTCTAACCTTGTTAATGCAGAAGAAAATTTAACAAATTCACTAAAATTTTCATAATTAACATTAATATTAATGCCTTTTTCTTCAAGTAATGACTTTAATTGTTGTAAAGAAGAAGTTTGTGGTGTTGAAAGTAAGGATGAAAACGATACTGTTTCTGTAGCTTCTCCTACTTGTTGAACTATATCAATATTATAGTTTGGGCCCTTAATATATTCAAAATCATTAACATCAATAATTTCTTCAGGGAATTCAATTCTGTAAGCTTGAGGATCACTTAATTCCTCTACTATCCATAATTGGGATTTCAAATCAAATTCGGATGGTAAGGGATCATATAATTTAACTAATATAGTAGAATCTTCATCTTCATCTTCTAATTCAATATTATTGGCTATAATAGTTTTATTTGAACCAAAGTTCAAAAGAAAATCTACAAAATATGGCTGTGCTTCACGATATGAAATAAAATCATTTACTGAACCGCTTATACTAGAAATTTCAAATTCAGAAGAATCTAATCTAAGTTCCGTTCTATCTGATGATATTTCTGATATGAAAAATTTATTTTGAAAATTAGAACCACATCTTTCTCTATAGAAAGAATATTGTGAAAAATATACTCCCTGATCTAGATCTATTTCTTGGAGACTAGCAACGGGATCAAATAAAATATCTCCCTCTTTTACATTATAATTAATAAAATTTGAGGGTGGTACTGTAGGGTATATTAAATTTTTATTAGCATCGTAAACATGATATTCAATATAATCTGATGAAGCAGTAAAAGCTGTGTCTAAATCACTTAAAGCAATTAGACCAATATCAGAAGATTGATACTCCTGATATTCAAATGTATTTGGGTTTACAAAAATTACTTGTGCTTCCATATATTAATATCCTCCTCCTCCTGTTGAACCTCCTGTTGAAGTTGATGTTGAACCTCCTGTTGAACCTCCTGTTGAACGTGTAGTTGAACCACCAGTAACTAAAGAACTATTTGTGTTTGTGTTATTAGTTGAATTCCGAGAAGAAGCTTCAGCATCATTGGTTTGAGCTTCGGCTTCTCTAACTAAAGCTCCTACATCAATTTCTTCACCAGTTTGGAATTTAGTAATTTCTACTTGTAATTCCAAATTTTCTTCTCTTAAACCTGTAATTTCTTCTCTTAATGCTTCAATTTCTTCTTGAACTTGATCATAATTAATATATTCACCACTAGTTTTAACTAAAAATTCATGTGAATTAGTTTCACCATTAGATGGTATTTCATAAAACAAATCATTATATAATTGAAAAAACTGAGTAGTATCTATTTGGGATGCTAAATCTTCTTGTAAAGTAGTAACACCCAATTCACTAAATTGAGTATCAATAGTTTTAGTATATTGACTTTTAGAAAATACCTTTTTTTTAAGATCTATTTTTGTTTCTGCCATAACTACCCATTTACCACTTTAAAATATAATTCATCTTTATATACTAAAACAGAATTATTAATTTCAGTTTTTATTAAAACTTGATAATTTCTTTCTGGTTCTAAACCATTCATATAAATTGTAAAATAGTTAGAAACATCATCAGCTGAAATTTTAGTGTAATTTTCATTAAAATCTATTACATACTCATTTGTATCTAAATCTTTTACAGCATAATACGAAGCAGTAGGGAGTAAGAAATTTTGGGTATATAAACTTCCAGTTTGGTATGTCCTTTCTGGGAATTTAGGCCTTACATTCAATCTGAATCTATTAATTGAATCTTCATAAAATATACCTGGGTTTTCATCTAATGAAATAAATATATCTTCCGTTTGGATTTCATCTAAAGAAGAACTATAAATTGTATCATCCCATCTAAATTCAAGTTGTGGGGGGTAAATAGTATAAGTATCTGTTGAATAGAACTTCATGTCAGGGGTATAGGTATGAGAATTATTAAATTCAATTGAATCTTCCCATTTAACTAAAAACCCATAATTATTTAAACCAAAATCTTCAAAGTAAGAACCACTTACATATTCAGGTAAGACATATCGATTTAAACCTTTGGAAGTAAAATACCATTGTTTTACTATTTCCGTTACATTGGCATTTAAATCTTTTTCTGTTCTTACGTCAAAAGATTGAGTAATAGGTAAAACTAAGTTAGTATCAGAAAATGAATTCCACCATACGCCTCCTCCGGGAGTTGATGGAGTAAAAGAAGCGGTAATATATTTTTCAAAAGAAGATGTAGGCCATTTATCATCACTATTTCTATAAGCCCAACTTACTCCATCTGTTGTTTGGGGGGAGTTTAAGTAATACCCTGTTCCATTTATCCAAGAAGCAGCCAAAGGAAATATTTCAACTTTTGATTCTTGATTTATACTTTCTGCTGTAGCAACAAAATTTCTTAAATTAACTTGGTAATCTTTTTCTTTTATTAATTCATCAAAAATATAATCTATTTCATTTTGGTCATATTGTGACACATATCTTGAAACTGAGGTGTTATTTGAAAGAGAAGTTTCAATATTCCTAATTTCAGTCATCTCATCTAACCCAGTATTCATTAAAGGATATTCTGAGTATAATGTAGCGTCTTTGGTAGGAAATATTTTATATATTGCCATTGTTTACTTGATTAGAATTTAACTACTCTTCCGGTAATATCTTGATTAGGATATTTTACTTCAAATACCATAGGGTCAATTGAAGGATATATTACATTATCTAATGTTGCTCCTTCTACACTATAAGCATATTGTGAATATCCTAATGTTGTACCAGTTTTATTGGTTATTGTTACTTTTTTAACTGTTTGAACCCCATCTATTTCATCTAATAATACATTTATATTTCGTAAAATAATAGGTTGATTTATTTGCCATTCATCTATATTAAAATAGTTAATTAAGGCAACTAAACATTTTCTTAATACTTCATTATTATTGTAATTAGGTAAAGTAATTATTTCAAAATCTACACCAATATTAATAACAAAAGCATCTTTAATAGTTAAAGAATCACCTATCATTTTATATTCATTAAGATAGGTTTTTAGATTTTCTTTTAAAGCATTTGAGGGTGTTCTAAGGTTCTTATTTAAATCATAAGATAGTACATAAATATCTAATGTACTATTAGAATTATCCTCAATATTAGGTTTTTGTACATGCGCCTTTGCAATTGCTCCATATCTTGAAGGTAAAGATAATGCACGTACTAAATAATCGTCCGCAGTTACATTTCGTAACTGGGTAGATATATTTGAAATAGTGTTTTGTCTTAATTCTTCTATCGAATCACCATCTTGTCCCCCAGTTGCAGCCTCGGGATTTTGAATTTCTACGGAATCAAAAATATATTGAGCTGTTGTAGCATCTAAATTATTATTTTGGAATTGTATATTAGATAAAGGAGTAATTTGGGTTAAGCTATTGGCATCAATATTTGATTCAACTCCTCCTCCTGTCAAATATCTTATGGTTAACGTAGTATTACTAGGGGCAATACCATAGGTATTTGTAAATATAAAATTAGTAGGTGAATAAGCAGTTTTTAATCTATCTATTTCAAATGGTAATCCTAAACCTACATTAGTTGGATTTGGAACTATGGTTTCATCTGTATCATTAACATTACCATTCCCAAATTGAAGTTGTAATGTTGTATCATCTAAAAATCTTGTAGCAAATCTACGTTGTACTTTTTTTAGTTGTAGAATATAGGGTGTATCACTACTATCAGAAGAATTATTGGGATCATTTATATTAGTATTTTTAATATTATCATAAACTGATTCTTCTCCTAAATAGTCCACTTCATAATATTCATTACCATCAGAATCCGTTACATCTAAAATATAAGCTATATTTTCTCCTGTTATTTCAATAGTAGGAAATTCTTCATAATCTCCAAAGCTAAAAGTTGTTGTTTGTATTTCTCCTGAAATTGCTTTTCTGGTTTTCTTTAAAAGATAATATGTTGGGGTATTATTTGAGATTTGAGCTACACTTACATTAGTTGGGTCTAATGATGATGATACTTTAAAATCAACAAGATCTTCTACAATAAATTTAAATGGTGTTCTAGCAATTGAAGATAATTGGGTATTTTCTAATACTTGAACTGCATAATCATAATCTGGGACTGTTTGGGAACCATTAAATTTAGCAGGTAATAATTGAAAAAAATCTACATCAACAGTTGATAAACCTGTTGTTTTAGGTTTATACCCAAACATATAAGATAAATCAAATAAATTATTAGTCTGGCGAGCATATTGTAAAAATGTTTCTTGGACTTGATTATCTAAATAAAAAGAAAGAACATCTCCTACATATGAGGCTTGTTCCATAAACATCATCCCAGGAGATGCAGTAGAAAAGTCAGTATAAGTAGTTGGAAAATAGGTTTTTGAGAAATTTATTAATTGATCCCTAAAATCACTAAAATCTTTACCTAAATAATTTATATTTCTTTTAATTTGAGTCATTATGAAAAGGTTACTTCAATTTTATCCTCTATATTAGTACTTGGTAAAGCATAAGATAAAGATATATTTACTTGGTTTTGATCAGGATTACCTGTAATATCTAAGGATACTATGTTTATATCCGGGATATAGTCTTGTATCTGTGATTGGATATTTTCTTGTAAACCTGACAAATTTTCAGTTGAGATTTGTTCAAAAATAAAATCTCTTAATCCTAACCCAAACCCAGGATTTGCTATACGTTCTCCCCTATTAGTTAAAAATATATTTAATAAATTAGCTTTTATAGCATCTTTTGTTTGATAATTAGATCTAAACACACCAGGAGCATTAAATGGTATATCTACACCAATTGCTACTCTTGGTTTTAAATCATTAGGAAATATTTGTTTAGATCCAAATGCCATAATTATTTACTATTCATTAATCCCATTATTTGATCCATTGATACGTTGCCTTGTGGTAAAGCACCATTTGGGCTGGTAGTATCTGTATTTGTTACTTGTAAAGGTACATTATTAGTATTAGCACTTATAGTACCATTTGCACCTGGCATCATACCACCTAAAACTTTCATATAATTTTCTCTAATCTCTTCTTTTGATTTTTTTGCTACTGGATTAGTAGGGGAAGGTATTGGAGGTGCTACATCTGTTGTAGGGGTACCCATTCTATTTTCATAAATAGTTTGCTTGGGTGATTTAACTGCTTCTAAGAGAATATCCTTGATTTCCTCTTGAATCGCTTCTTTTACTGCTTCTTTTACTATTGTTTTTAATTGACTAACTTTCATACATGTATGATTTATTATAAATATTGGTTTAATCAGCTTTTAAATTATTTACTTGTATATAAAAAGATAATTCGTTTAATAAAATTTGATCTGAGGAGCTAAATGATGGTTCTCCTTTTAATAAAGTAACTTCATCTCTATTTTTAGCTATAGCTTGTCTACGTTGTAAACTACCTACATTAGCATTAGGTACTGTAATTACATCTAAAATAAAACCATTTATTTCAGTAATTACGGGTTCTCCATCACCTTCAGCTTCTTGAACGGCAGCTAATAAATCGGCAGATAGTTGAACTCCACCAGTTCCATCACCTATACCAGTACCAGTACCAGTACCAGTACCAGTACCATCTCCTGTATCCCCTCGTCCTGCACATTGAGCTATTACACTATCTAATCCCCCTAAAAGTTGAATACATAAAGCTAATATAGATTGTAACATAGCTAATGCTGCTAAAATGGGAAGGGAATACCCCGAAAATTTAGCTAATAGACGATCAAATTTTTTAATTGCTTCTTGTATTCTATTAATAGTAGAAGCGGGTATTGAAAATATAACACCACCCGCAGGTCCTGGAGGGAGACCAATTGTTGTTGGAATTGGGATATTAATTAATACCCTAGCCAATATTCTAAAAATAGAAATTAATCTTACAGTGGCATTAACTGCTTTTGTAGCGGAATCTATTGTTTTATATATATTATTTAATTGTCTTACAATTTTGTTTTTTTTATTAACAGACTCATTGATTTTATTTTGGGGTGGACAATCAATTTCACTACGATCTCCATTTAAAAAATCTCTTAATCTTGAAATACCATAAGTAGCTAATAAAGATAATATTATAGGAATTAAACTATCTTTAATCCTTTTATATTGGGCTATAATAATATTTTTTAAAGCTTGTCCTGGATCTTTAGGAACTAAATTTTTAATCCTTTGAACATTTTCTTCTATATTGGCTTGGAGTTGGGATTTTTCTTGTTCTAATCTAGATGTTTTTATTTCTAATCCTACATTATTTAATGTAGTTAAAATTGTACCATCTGCACCTATAATAGGTTGTCTTTCAAGTGCATATCCTTTCTTTTGATATCTTAAATTATAATCTATATAATAAGATTGACCCGTTTCTTCATCTATTTGTAATTGAATGTCAAATTTAAACTTACCTTGATTATCAGTGCGAGTTGATCTTAAACCTAAAGCTGCTTCTCCTAATCCTACAGATATTTTAGCTTTTTCTAAAAATTCCCCAGTTTCAATATCATTAACTCTTCCAGCTACTGTAAATTTTTTAAATACAGGGGCTACAGATTGATTAATATTTGAGTTAATTACAGCCATTATATTGTTTTACTTACTTGCGATAATAAAGAAGGAAGTTCATTTTTAATATCTCTTAAATTATCTCTAACAATGGGAGCTACTACTGAAATAGTAGGGTGGGGTCCTATTTCCATTTGACCTGTTACTCCTATTTTTGCAAAAGTTGCTTGATCTAAAGTATCACATAATGATATAAGATTTGAAAGTAAAACATCAAACCTAGCTATAAAATCCTCTCCTTTTACTAAAGATTGGTTAGCACTATTACTACCTAATCTTACAAAATTACCTACTAGGGAAACATCTTTATTTGCTGTTAAACCTATATTCATTTGTGAAGATAAAGATATATCTTTTTGGCTACTCATTAATATACTGTCAGTAGAGGCATTAAACACTAATCTCCCACTGCTTAAAAGTATTTGATTTGATGTATATAATCTTGGTCTTTGGGGTGGGGTTCTAAAAGCAGAATAGTTTTCTGAAGATGTAACTATAGGTATTTTTTGGTTTGAGGTAAGATAAATAGAAGATTTATCATTGTTTATATTTTCTGTTGTGGGTAACCATCCTTCTTCCCCTATATCATCAGGTTGACCATTTTTTATAATAGTAATAGGATTTCCATCTTCCCCTATTTCACTCCAATTATTTTTATATGTTGAAGTAGTTTTTGAAGTATTACCTAATCTAATAGAATTTCCAAATCTTCCCTCTACAATTACATCTCCTGCAAATGGTAAAATTGATTTTATATTAGTTTGTTCTACAAATGTACCTCCACTTTCTCCATTTAAACTAATATCCGTATCACCATCAGTTACTCGCCTTACTAAACCTCCTTCTATTTGCTGGTAATCATGGTTTTCAGATGGTTTTTGGTCTCCTTGATTTGGATTTGGATAAGCATTATGATGAGGATGATTCCAAAGAGCAACAGTATTTACATAATATAAACGTTCAGCATTATCGTTTTCACCTATTCTAGTACTAGGTAGGTCTATAATGTATACTATCTCATTTTCTAAGGGGTATTGTTTTTGATTTGAGAGTAAAGGATAAGCAATTTTAAAACTTTGTTTTTGTCTATTAACGGCTGTTTCAATATATTCAAACTTTATAGCTCCCAAAGAATTCCATCCTTGTAAATTTTGAAATAATTCTGAAGTTTCATCTAATACTATATCTAAAACTCTAGCAGGTTTTAAACTTTTTGTATAAGAGCGTATTAGATTTAAAACCTGTTCTTCGGTTAAACCTTGATTAGCAGCTATATTTACTGCACTATCCCATCCATATTGATTATCATATGGCATTATTCTTTATCTTCTTTGGGAGGGGTTAGTTTATCCAATTCTTCTAATAGTTGTTCTTTTTCTTCATCAGTAAGCATTACACTATCATCTGAAGTAGATGCGTTTAAAGCACGTTGAGCTATAGTAGCCATTTTTACTAATACTTCATCATTTTTTACTCCAATTTCTAAATAATCCTTAATTAAGGGAACAATCAAAGTGGCATCCCCTATATCGGCAATTAAAGGTTTTAATTCTGCAATTAAACCTGAGATTTGAGTTTCTTTTTTCTTCTGATTATCGTATATTTCTTTTAAAATATCAGAAAACTTTTTCTTTCCAAATATATTTGAATCTAGAGTACTCATAATATAATTTTGGTTATAAATATAAAGATTTAGAATCTTACATATCCAGTTTCTAAATAATAGATATAACTGGATTTAAATATTTTATGTAATTGGTCAGCAATTTTGGTAATTTTGGGAGTCTTTACATCTATCATTTCACGAATATAAATGTAAAGGGCTTTTTTATTGAAAATATCTAAACTTTCCCTTTTTCTAAATAATTCAAGTATGGCATCGGCCACAGCTGCGTCATTACCCTTAGGAAACAACTCAAATAAATTTTCAGATACATAATCCACAAATATATCCATATATTTATCTAAATCGCTTTTAACGTTTTCTTCACCCATACTATAGGTATGAGTTGAATTATCACTATTTAAAACATCAACCTCTACTTTTTTAATCTTTTTATTATAATTTTTAGTATTATATAAAATCAACCAACGTTTAACTATAGTACCAAAATATGAATATGCCTTTGCTCCTCTAGTGGGATCAAACAAATGCATTTTGGATAACAAAAAAGTAATTATTTCATGTTGCAGATGTTCTAAATTTGTTACCTCTGTATGGTAAAATTTAAATGTATGAATAATATTTTGGGTGAGTTTAAAGAAAGGATAATGGATGTGGTCTTCATATATCTTACTTCTTATTTCTGGGTTAGGTTCATTGTTATATTTTACAATGTTATCCTCTGTTTCTTGAGTAAAATAGTTTTTACTCTTTTTTCTTCGTTTTCTTGGGGCCATTATTATTGGTCGATTTTAAATCGTGAAAGTTCATTTTGTATTATTTTTACTTCGTTAAAAAACCAACCTATTTCATCATCACCTTGAAATGTTCCCTTTTCATCTATCTCTTCTAAATGTTTTTGGGATTTATCTATTTGGGAAGATATACTTTCAATAAAAGTATTTTGGGAAATAATTATATCCTCTGCTTTTTCATTCTTTCTCAAAAGGTTAAAAGTCGTATATCCAAAGATAACGACTAACAACCCTAATACTCCTATTATAATTTCTAATATCATAAACTGTCTAACATGTTCTTTAATCCTGGGCTTGTTATAGTATTTAATGCCTTAGATTTAGAACTAGTTTTTGATTTCAATGTATAATTTTTCTTTTGGGGCTCCACGCTATCTTCTCCTTTTAGTTTGGGCAACCATTCTCTTTCGAATTCTATACGAGCAGACATTAGATCTGCCTGATGTAGAATAAATGGAAGGCATGTACGTGGTTTTTGTTCTGGCATAAAGGCAAATAGATATTTTTTATTTCCTTCATCATATAAACCATCATGTGTCTGGATGGCTAACATTTCATTAAAACTATAAGATACACTATGGGATTGAAGTAAAAATAGACTTCTATCAGGAACAGAAGCAAAAGGTACCTTTTTATTAAACATATAATCTTCACCTAATTTATCCTTTCTCCACTGGTCAGTCTGAGGGATGTAAGATTCATTTTCTTCATCCCCCATCTTACCCAAGTCATGATTAATAGCGGAGAAAATAAGTTCCTCCAAAGTAAAAGTAGACATATCTGCCCCTTCTTCTTTCCACAATTCGTATTGTTTTAAAGCACAACGAACTACTCTGTTTACGTGTTCTACATATCCTCCTGGAAATGCATTATGGTATTCTTTTTTATGAGCCGCTGGCATTAATATAATACGCTCCTCATATTTTTTATAAAATTCAATTAATTTATCTTTTCTATCCCCAGTAATATAACTTTCAATATTATCAATGAATGTACCCCAATTTGCCTGGATTTGTTCTGCCGTTAATTTCATACCCTTAATTTAGTTAAATTTTATTCATTTCGGTAGGAGCCATAGGTTCGGCCTCTACCATATCTCTTAAATCACTAACTAATCCTTGTGCTTTAATAATGTTAGTTTTATATGATTCAATTGGTGATTGTCTATTGACAATTTGCTGTAAAGTAATTAGTGTAGTTTCTAGATTATCTAGTTTACGGTTGATTAAATTTCTATTTCTCATGACTTATTTATATAACTTATATTTGTAATGTTTACCCCCCGGGTTCCAACCCCTATTTCTATCCCCTTTTTTTCCTAAACCCCGTGGTATAAATATACACGAGGTAAATGGTTATTCCAAATTATTTTCAAAAGCTTCTTCAAGAAACTTTAAAATTTTTAAAAGATGGGCACACTTTTCATATTCTTCTTTTCCCTCAAAATATTTTAATGTAAGTTGTAAACAATAAGATAATTCATATGGATCCTGGACTAATAATTCGTATATATAATATTTATCATTTAGATCTACATCTTTAATATAAAACCATCCTCTATTATATACAACAAAATTAGCATGATCCTTTCCTAACTCATCATCCCAATCTTTATTTTTATCTTTAAAAAAAGTAGTGATTTTTCTTTGAAAATTAATATGATTAGCTATTATTTTTCTAAACATATTTACCTTCCAGCTAGGGGATTCCTTTACTTCTTTAGAAATTTCATTATGTTTTACTTGAGTTTCTTCAGGTGTTTCACCATCATCAAAAAGTCCAAATAATCTGTTTGCATCAATCATGGTTATAAATATGTGCCTTGAGCCGGAGTCGAACCGGCACGAGCTTTCAGCTCACAGGATTTTAAGTCCGGCGTGTCTACCAATTTCACCACCAAGGCATTTGATTACTCAAGTTCTTCAAGTTCCCTTTCAATATCTTCTTTTATTTTTAAAAGTTGGTTGTATTCTTCAATAACATTTTTTTTATTAGGGTTATCTGGGTGGTAATTCCAAGTTTCTTCTAATACTGTGGATACAGCAACTAAATCATCAAGCAAAGATGCTTTTTGTT
>CAACVD010000186.1_pt1 | contig 28709 bp, 20 predicted proteins | sample 2381771 | NCBI WGS metagenome assembly CAACVD01 (sample SAMEA5211965, study PRJEB30684) | marine metagenome | biome: Marine; feature: Epipelagic; material: Water | collected 2015-10-15 | depth 15 m
TAGGCGATGTCGTCACAACTATTCTTAGAGGTTCATTTACTGTAAACGAAGATATCTCTAGGTGATATGGCTATAACAGTTACTTCTAGCGGTGGAAACTCTATCACCACTACGGAAACTGGTGGCACTACGATTACTGTGAGCGAATCTTCTACCTCCGTAACAGTCACCCCTCCTGCTTCTAGCTCTATAACGGTAACAGAAAAAGGAATCAAGGGTGACAAAGGTGACACTGGTGATACGGGTGCAACTGGCGCTACAGGCGCTACAGGCGCTACAGGCGCCACAGGTGCTCAGGGATCTACGGGTGCTCAGGGATCTACGGGTGCTCAGGGTCCGCAAGGAATCCAGGGCCCAGCAGGTAATGATGGAGCTGACGGAGGAGCAAATATTGTTTCTGACACCTCGCCCCAACTAGGCGGCAACCTTGATGTAAATGGAAATGATATTGTAAGTACTTCCAATGCTGACATTGAGTTAGATCCCAACGGCACGGGTAAGGTTGTATTCAAGGGTAACTCTGATAAGGGTGCTGGTCAGTTTGTTTTAAACTGTGAGCAGAACAGTCATGGCATTGTAATTAAGGGGCCGCCTCACTCCGCAGGAGCTTCTTACACGTTGACGCTACCAGACACAGATGGAAGTTCAAACCAGGTCCTAAAGACTGACGGCAGCGGTAACTTAGACTGGGTTGCTCAAACGACAGATACCAACACTCAAAACACAACCACCCTATCTTTTGTAGATAGCTCTGACGATATCATTCTTAGAAATACTACGGGTGGTGCTGGTTCTGGAACTGACGATATCAAGTTTGTCGCTGGATCTAATATAACCCTGACTCACACAGATGCGGACAATATTACGATAGCGTCTACTAATACAACCGATTTAGTTAGCGATACATCCCCACAGCTCGGTGGTGACCTGGACCTGAACGGCAATAAGATTACGAGCGCTTCAAACGCAGACATCCTTATTGAGCCAAATGGAACTGGTGACATCAATCTTTCTGCCGACACTATTAATCTGTCCGATAACGCTAATACAGGTCGTTTCGAAATTGCCACAAATACTATTAAGTTAAAAAGTACCACGGTCGGTGACATTTTTACGGCAACGACAAACGGCAACAAATTTCAAATTCAACAACCTTTAGCTTTAGGCACATCGATTCCGACGTCTAAAACATTGCTTGGTACCAAGCGCGATGACCGCATCCACATAATTTGCGAAAACGCTGCTGGAGATGATAAATTCAAGGTGGACGTTGACACCAGTGGAAACGCAACAACTACTGTTGCTGACACGTTTATTGCGAGCGGACTCACGTACCCTAGTTCTGACGGAAGTAACGGTCAGGTACTAACAACTAATGGGAGTGGTAGCTTGTCTTTTGCTGCGGTTTCCGCTGCTGGGTCTACCCTAACTGATACTGTACCAGTTTCAAAGGGCGGAACCAACGCAACTTCGTTTACAGACAAGGCTGTAATCATTACGCAGGATAGCGGAACGGACACGCTAGCTGCTGCGGCCATGACTACAAATGGGTCGTTACTTATAGGCGGCAGTAGCGGTCCAGCAGTTGGCACCCTTACGGCTGGTAGTAACATCACTATTACAAACTCCGATGGTGGAATTACTATTGCTGCCGCAGGTGGTGGAGGCAGTGGTGATGGAGATATTGAGGGTGTCACTGCGGGCACTGGTCTTTCTGGTGGTGGCGATTCGGGTAGCGTAACGCTGAACGTAGAGGCCGCACAAACAGGCATCACCTCTGTAGTAAACTCTAGCTTAGAGATAGGCAGAGATGCCGATAACAGAATCAAGTTTGGTACTGATAACCAGATCATCTTTAGAGTTAGCGGCGGTGACGGAATCACCATGAAGGCTTCGGGTGAGATAGAGGCCACTAAGTTTGACGGAGCGCTTGAAGGCAATGCTGATACCGCCACAGCTTTAGCTACCGCCAGGAACATTGGGGGTGTTAGCTTTGACGGCTCAGGCAACATAGACCTGCCAGGTGTAAACAGTGGTGGTAATCAGGACACCTCTGGTAACGCTGCTACTGCAACAGCATTGGCTACTGCTAGAAATATTGGAGGGGTTAGTTTTGACGGAACTGGCAATATAGACCTGCCAGGTGTAAATAGCGCAGGAAACCAGAATACTTCAGGTACGGCTGCCATTGCTACTACGGTTACAGTAACGGACAATGAAAGCACTGATGAAGAAAATGTAATAACCTTTGTTGCTGGAGCAGCAGGAAGCGGTAACGTGGGGTTAGAGGCAGATGGAGATTTAACGTACAATCCTTCTACAGGCACTGTAACTGCACCTCGATTAAGCGTTACCGAAAATAAATTTACTAAAACATCAAACACTGATCATAGTCGTCAAGGTGACGTAGTATTCTTTGGTGGAACTATTAGTATGACTAGAGGGGATCTTTACTACTTTAATTCTTCTGGAAACTGGGCTCAAGCAGACGCTGACGCAGTTGCTACTTCTGGTCCTTGTTTGTTGGCTATAGCCCAGGGGACAGCTTCAGACACCGATGGAATGTTATTGAGAGGTATATACACCATGGACTCTAATGCTATTGACGGGACAGAAGCAACTGGAGATGAACTGTATGTAAGCACTACCGCAGGTCACGTAACAAACACAGCTCCATCTGGTAATGGAGATATCGTCAGAATTATTGGGTATTGTTTGGATGGAACCAACGGACAGATTTGGTTTAATCCTTCTAGTGACTTCATTGAGATTACCGCCTAATGTCTGTAAGTAAGGTAAACGCTATAGCGCTTTCTTCTGTATCAAAGATTAATGATGTAGCAAAAGCAAGCATAGCAAAATTTTCTGCTGTAACAGTCCCTGCTGATGGTGATTCTAGTGGAGTTTTACAAACAAACTTGGTCCAGCATTTAGACGCTGGCGATTCCTCAAGTTACAGCGGAAGCGGAAGCACTTGGTCAGATATTAGTGGCCAAGGGGTACACGCTACGCTTTACAACAGTCCGACATACTCTTCAACGGAAGGCGGAGGGAGTTTTTCCTTTGACGGTGTTAATGATTACGCTCTTTTTGATAACTCTGTTGTTGGGCCGATTAGACCCTCTGAATCAGAACTAAATTCTGACGGCTTTACGGTGCAAATGTGGATCAAACAAGATGTCGGGGATTCAGGTTACATGTGGACAAATGCTCTTGCAGATGATAACATTTACCACGGATTGGTGCTGGCCTATGATAATAGGACTTCAAGCGGTGGCCGTATTGTATTTCACAAGATGGACGGCGACGGAGGTGGTGGAACTGGCTCACGTCGTAGCCGTGTTTACACGAATACGGGCAACATTAGCGGTTGGAAGTTAGTAACTTGGAGGTTCGATAGCGCGAGCAATAGCGATTTTATATGTTTTGTGAACAGCACAAAGTACACTTCGGGAAGTAATAGCGGATTTGGTAGTTCCGTAGGTTATGGTACTGGTAGAGATGGTAACCTTGCAGGTCGAGCTTTTGGCACTTCCGCTCAGATTTATGTTGATGTAGAAATCGCTGTTGTTTTGTGCTATAATGTGGCTTTAACAGATCAACAGGTAACGGACAATTTTGATAATACTAAATCTAGATTTGGATACTAATTATGTATTACGCCATTATCGATATCGCACATTTAGATTCGCTTGATTTTTCTGAGCTGTTAACTGACTCAAAAAACACCGCAAGAAAAATCATAGACGGGAGTAAATTTGTCGTAAAATATGAGGGGTCGATGCCACCCTCAATATCCGCTATTGATCCAACACCTTCTGAGCTGTCTCATAGTGACATAATCAACACAATGTTGGAATCTGATTGGACTGCCCCCGACGAAGATCTAGACATCTAAGCGTAATTTTGTTTTTATTATCTTTGCTAGATGTCTAACACCAGAGTAAAAAATCTCCTTAAGAAGCATGGATTATCTGGGGTAAACAAACCCAAGAGAACACCACAGCATCCTAAGAAGTCTCACATAGTGTTAGCGAAAGAGGGAAACAAAGTAAAGCTTATACGTTACGGTCAGCAAGGTGCGAAGACAGCGGGCAAGCCAAAAGCTGGAGAAAGCGATAGGATGAAGAAGAAAAGAGCCAGCTTCAAGGCTAGACACAGACGCAACATCGCAAAGGGCAAAATGAGTGCAGCGTACTGGGCCAATAAGTCTAAATGGTAATGAAAGCTGTTAAGTATAAGAAGGGCGGGAAGTTCACCGTGACAAGCCGCAAGATGTCTATCGACCCCCCGAAGGGCTTTCACTGGATGGAGGAAGGTGGCAGATACTACCTCATGAAGGGCGACTACGTGCCACACCCTGGCGCCGTGAAGAAAGCTACGTTTAAAATGGCTGACCACCCAAAGAAGAAGTAATGGCGAAGTCTCCAGCACAGCAAGCAGCGATCGCTATCGCTATGAAGAAGGCAGGCAAGAAGCCTAAGTCCGCGAAGCAAGGGATGAAGTTCAACCCGAAGTATACTCGTGGTAGTTCTGACGTAGGGAAAAGAAAGAATCTTATGGCTGAGATCAGCGCTATATATAAAAAGCATAGAGGTACAAAAGCTAAAAGGAAAAAGAAAGGATTTCCTCCAGCTGTAGCTGCCAGGCTCAAAAGGCTAATGGCTCAACGAGATAAGATATAACTTTTAAAAGATAAAACTATGGACCACGGTAAGAAGAAAATGATGGCTGGCGGCATGATGAAGCCAGTTAAGAAAATGCCAGGAGGTGGCATGCTCAAGAAGGCTATGATGAAGCATGGCGGTAAGCACAAGAAGCCTATGTATATGTATGGCGGAAAAGAGTTTAAGGATGGCGGTAGCTTGATGTCAGCTTTGTTGAAAGACCCAAAGCAAAGAGCACGAGCGAAGAAAATGCTCGGAATGTAATGAAGGCTAAGAAGAAAAAGGGCGGGGGTATGTCTGGGCTTGACGCTGCACAGAAACAAGTGTATCGTAGAGGTCTAGCTGCATATATGTCTTCTGGAAACAGACCAAAGGTCTCTCAACACGCCTGGGCAATGGCTAGGGTGAAGAGTGAGTTTGGCAGAAAGGAAGCTGCTAAGATCCGTGCTGGAAAAGGCAAGAAGAAATAATTGTTACATTTGCATTTAAAATAAACAAACATGAAACAAGGCGATTCAGACTTAATTGCATTTGGGCAGATTGGCTGCTCATTTACAAATACCAACACGGCGATTACGCCACCCTCTGGTAGGTCTATTATAGCTATTCAGTTTTTAGGTGACACCACATTTGATGAACTTTCCCCTGTTGACGGAACGTCAGGATTTTCTTTTGGGGATGACACTAACGAAAAGGGTAATGCAGCTTCAGGTGGTCAAATCATTAACGCTGGCGCTGATAGTAACCTAACAGTTTTCCCAAAAGGTCTTACTATTTACGGTAGATGGGCTTCAGCTACGATTGACACTGATGCTGACGGCGGTATCATCTGCTACTTTGGATAATAAATCAATCTTAATTTAATGGAAGAAAATACACAACCCGTAGAGGCGATGGAGCAAGAGGCTCCCGCTTCTGCACCAGAATCGACATCTGGCTTCACGTTCGTGACCGAAGAAGAAGTCATGTCAGCACAACAACCTCAAGAACAACAGCCTATCGAGGAAGCTGTTCCAGAGGTACAACAAGAAATTACTGAAGAGCCAACGGATGTACAGCCAGAGGCTCAACCAGAATATGCACAAGAAGATCTCGACACAGCGGTGTTCGAGTTTCTTAGCGAAAAGCTTGGGAGAAACATCGGTTCTTTAGATGATCTTCAAGTGCAAGAGCAGGAGCAAAGAGAGCTCGACGAGCGGATCGAAGCGATTGCGAACTTCGTACAAGATACGGGTCGTGATCCACAAGATTGGTTTATTTATCAGCAGTTGAACCCTTCCGAAATGGATGACATGACTGCTATTCAGGTACAGATGGCAACTGAGTACCCAAACCTTTCTCAAGATGAAATCGGCATGTTGGTCTCTAGCAAGTACAAGCTCGATCCCGATCTTAACTCAGAAGAAGAGGTGAAGCTTTCGCAACTGCAAATGAAAATCGACGCAGAGAATGCGCGAAAGGGTATCGATGACATGCGATTGCAATATCAGGCCCCAGAGCAAGAATCTGTACAGTCGGAGTCAATAATTGATGAGTCTTGGATTTCGGGCATGGCCGAGGAGTTGGACTCTATGGAAGGGATTGAATTTGATCTCGGAAATGGAAGAAACTTCACGTTTGGCATGGACGATAAATACAAGGGTCAGCTTGCTGAGAAGAATGCTCGCCTCGATGAGTTCTTCGATCCATACGTGAGAGAAGACGGAAGCTGGGATTACGATACGCTCAATATGCACAGGGCTTTGATCGACAACGCGGATAAGATTATCCAGTCTGTTTACAGACAGGGTATGGCAGATGCTCAACGATCGGTAGTGCAGAACGCAGCGAACGCAACTCCAACTTCGCCAAATCAAGGAAGCAATCAAAACAATGGTCCAGATCCCCTGGCGCAACAATTAAGAGAAGCGCTGATGGGTGATTCGGGCATTAAATTTCTTTCTTAACACTAAAAAAACTAGACTATTATGGCTACAAGTTTTACAAGTGGAGGCGGCGCAAGCAATTTAGGCGCCTCTTCATTAAAGGCCACTCCAGACAGATATGTTTCTTTGAACGATCTGATCGGAGATTACGCTAAGCCTGACAACAGAGACCTGTTGATCAACACTTACGGTGACCAAGGCATCACTGGATTTTTAACTCTTACTGGCGCTACAAAGAACGCTGGAACTTCTGACGAAGTTCAGTACTGGGAAGAGGGTCGTTTACACCCAGTGATTAACGCTACTGTTTCTACTGCTACTTTGACCATGGATGGCAGTGCTGACGATTCTATCGACTTGCGATTGAACGACGTGCTCCTCTCTCCAAGCAGCGAGCGACTCGTAGTTACTGCAATTACTGACGGTGACACTGACGGTTTCGACAACACTTACACCGTTAAGCGTCTTGACGGAGCTGGTAACCCTACAGGTTCATACGGATCATCAAGCCAGTTTGCTGTTATCGGTAACATCTTCGCTCAGGGAACAGACCAACCAGGTCGTTTCAGAGAGGCTGGAATTACCAAGAGAGTAAACCCATTCATCATCACTAAAGAAACATACGCTGTTAACGGCTCTCAAGCCACTAACATCGGATGGGTAGACGTAGGTGGCGGTGACTACAGATGGTACGTAAAGGGCGAGACGGATACCCGTAAGCGCTTCATGAACCAGCGTGAGATGATGATGCTGTTTGGTCAGCTCGCTGCTTCAGACGGAACAGAACTTCAGGTTCCAGTTGACGATAGCACAACATTGGCTAAAGTTGCTGGATCTGAAGGTTACTTCGCTGCTGTAGAAAACAGAGGTATCGTAGCAAGCGTTACTGGCGGAACTCAAGGAAGCTTTGCTTCTATGAAGGACATCGACGATATCATCTTGGAATTGGACAAGGAAGGGGCTGCTGCTGAGTACGCTATGTACCTCAACAGAAAGACTGCCTTGGACATTGATGACATGTTGGCTAACGGTATCGCTACGCAGGTAACTGCTGGTTTGCCAGGTCAGTTTGGCGCTTTCAACAACGACGCGGACCTCGCTGTACAGCTTGGATTTAAGTCGTTCACTCGCGGTGGATACACTTTCCACAAGCACGACTGGAAATTGTTGAATGACCCGAACTTGGGTGGAGTTTGTGACATCAAGGGTGCTATGGTTCCTTTGGCTAATGTTGCAGATCCACGCACTGGTAACAAGGCTCCTGCGTTGGAGATGAACTACAAGGGTACTAACGGTTACGACCGTGACATGGAGCACTGGGTACGAGGTTCTATCCTCGGTCACAGCAACCTCTCGAAGGATGTGGCTGAGTTCTACTACCGTTCTGAGTGCAACTTGATTACTCGCGCTGCTAACCAGCACGTATTGCTGAAGTAATTAACCTGAAGTAAAGAGTGAGAGCCTTCGGGCTCTCGCTCTGATCTTCACAATCTTTTCAATTATGGCGGATAAACTTTTTCCCCTGCTTTCTCAAACAGCAAGCGCTACCTTGACTCTTGAAATTGCAGCAACTGCAACTGCAAAAACTGTAAACTTTGAGGTTGACTCAAGAACAGTTTTGATCAATGCTCAAGGGGCAGATTCGGCACCTACATACACGGTAGACTTGATTGGCCCAGCGGGATTGATTTTCTTTGTTGACATTACCAGCCTCAACAGCAACACAGGTAGTGCTGCCGCTGCTGCAGTGATTTTCAGAAGAGGCTCAAACACTCTTACTTTGAATGCTGCAAACGAAGCTGCTTCTGTAATGCTTACAAAGCATGGACTTCAATCAGCAACTGACTTGGATATTATTGGCACTAACGCCAACTCTCCAATTTTTGCTTAATCTAAATCGGTAACTGAGAGGAGAGAATAGCTCTCCTCTCTTTTACTACCCTTGTAAAAACATTTAATTTAATATCATTATGAATCAAACAACTAAGCGCCCTCCAGGGCGACCAAAGAAAGCTGCAACCGCAGCACAAGAACAGCCTAAGCCAAAAGCTAAAAGAGCTGTCAAGAGAAAAGACGTAAAGTATGAAGCTAGAGAGTTCAAAGCCCTTCAAAGCTCTGGTACGTTTTTGCTAATGCAGAGCGGGGTTACAATCTACGACGAAGAGAGAGATTCGGTTCGAGAAATCCGTTATTGCGAGAGAGAAAACTCAATCTTTAGAGATGACCAACACGCAAACTCTGTAAAAACACCAATTACATTTCGTATGGGCAGATTGTTCGTCCCTAGAACGAAGCCCAACCTGATGAACTACTTGACTGTTCACCCAGGGAACAAAGCGAACGGTGGTAGCTTGTTTGCAATTATCGATACGGTGAAGAAAGCAGAAATTGACATTGACCAAGAGTTTTTGGTCAATGATGCTGTTAACCTTATTCGAACGAAAGATCTTGATGACTTGCTAGCTGTATCTTTAGCATTCAATATTGATGTAGACCGTCCGATCGCAGAGATTAAGCACGATTTGTTGATCAAAGCTAAAAATTCACCTAAAACGTTTATTGAATCATTTGACAATCCAGTTGTTTCAATGAAGTCTTTGGTTAAGCAGGCTAAGAGCTACAACATTATTAGCTTATCAAGCAAAGAAATAAAGTGGGTTGACACAAATAAGCACATAATTTCAGTGCCTGCTGGTCAAGATCCCGTTGATGTATTTGTACGTTACTGCATGACCGAAGCTGCTGCTCCATTGGTAGCAGAAATTGAAAGACAGTTAGCGTAACATTTTATGTATTTAGTAGAAATAGCCTCCGAAAGGGGGCTTTTTCTTTTTCGTATATTTGCTTCATGGCAAAGACAATGGGAGCTAGCGTAGTGACTGTGTATGAGGCAGTGCGTGATCTTGCTAACAAAGATCAGCAAGGCTTTGTTACAGATACCGAGTTTAACTCGTTTGCTAGGTTGGCTCAACTCAACATATTCAACGGTCTCTTTGACGAGCTAAAAGATTCCAAGAGGCTGTCCAGATCAGCTTTTAATCCCAACAGGGATAAAGACAGAAGAAAAAGAGTGCTCGAAGATCTTTCGGCCTTTTCTACTTCCACGACTGTTACCAAGGCGTCTGGAGTTTTTAACATGACGGCTGGGAGTAGTGCGGACATGTCTAGAATTATTAGCATCAGCACAGCAGGCAACATACTGTTGGACCAGTCTACTACTAAGCCTATCGAAATCTGTTACGACGAGGAGAAGATTGAAAGAATACTAATCAGCACTATTAGCGCCCCTACAGAGGACTTTCCTGTGGCTCTCATTTCAGATGACATCCACGTCTTTCCTACCTCTATCAACAAGATCAAGGTTAGATATTACAGATATCCTATGGGTAGAACGAGTGCTGGTGAGACATCTACTACCGCTGTAACTTTCACTACTAGTGGTTCTAGCATTGATTTTGAGTTGCCAGAACATTATACATCTGATTTGATATATGAGATAGCTCGCATGATTGGCATCAACTTGAGAGACGGAGCTGTGTCTCAGTATGCGGGTGAGGAGCTGGCTGGTATTAAACAATCAGAGACATTATAATGGCTAGAAATACAGTACCACTTAACCAAGTTATAAATGACTTTATCATCACTCTCGCTGATGATGATTACGCTGGACACGCTTCTGATGTGCAGGTCAGGACTCATGCACTGCGTGGAATCCGTGAGATGGGTTTTGATCTATCGAAAGTCATTAGGTCATTAAAGATTACCGTTGACTCTACAAATGATACTGTTGAGTTGCCAGATGATTTTGTCGATTGGTGCAAAGTCGGTGTGGTTGGGTCAGACGGTATTGTTTACGTGCTTGGAGAGAACAAAAACATAAACTATTCTCAAGCGTATGCTAACGCTAGCGGTACAAAGGTCGGCAACTCAGCATCTGCAACAGACTCTGACGGTGACGGGGTTTTTGATAGGGTTGATTCCAAAGGCGCTACATCAGGAACCGCTGCTAGCTCAAATGATATTACTCAGGGGTTTGACTCTTTCATATATAGAAATTATGTATACGGGAATCACAATGGCTTGTACGGTATTGGGGGAGGTCATTTACAGGGCGGTTTCCGATTCAACCTTGATCAAAACAGGATTGAGCTAGAGTCTAACGATTCTATCTCAGAGGTGGTGATTGAATACGTAGCAGATGAGGCTAGGTCTAAGAACCCCTCGATCCATGTGTACGCTGAAGAAGCCTTGATGTCTTACATGTACTACAAGATTATTGAGCGTAAGTCATCTGTTCCTGCAAACGAAAAAGCAAGAGCAAGGCAGGAGTATTATAACGAGCGAAGAAAAGCTAACGCTCGCATTAAGTCCTTCACGAAAGAGGAGGCGCTGAAGACGATTAGAAAGAACTACAAGCAATCACCTAAGTTCTAATGGCGATTGACAAGATTATACCTCGATTCCTTAATACAGATAAGGACGAGCGTCTCTTGGCTGGAGACGAGATGACCGATGCGCTAAATGTTGTGATGTCCTCTGTGGGTGAGGGATCTGATGAAAGCGTACTGAAAAACATAAAAGGATTTGAAACTGTGGCTAATAATACTATTAGCGACATTTTTGATTCTACCAAAACATACACGGCTATAGGCTCCGTGGTTGACCATCAAAACGAAGACATCTATTGGTTTGTTCATGGAACTAGTAGCGACCATCTTGTCTTCAAACATGATGTATCTGCTAACAGTATTACGGTTATTTATAGAGGGTCTTGGTTGAACTTTGGCTCAACAGATTATGTAAAAGCTAACGTAATAACCCTGAGTATAGCAGAGGAGAAGACACCTCAAACGATCCTGTACTTTACTGACAATAGAAACGAGCCAAGAAAGATCAATGTAACTAGGGCCACTGGCACTACCTACTACAACGACTTGACTGATGGTGAAAGAGATATTGCATTCTCTTCCATGAGGGCAGCTCAAAATAAAGTTCCCACGTTTGTTTTTACCACAGACACTTCGTACACGGTAAACAACTTTGTTCACAACCCATTTCAGTTTGCTGTTCAATACATCTACAAAGACGGTGAGGAATCAGCTATCTCTGTTTATTCGAAGATGGCTATTTGTCCTGTAGACTTTACAGAGGGGTTTGCTTACGAGGCCAGCGCAGACTTTATATCGCCAAACAGCTTTAATGTCTGTGAGGTAAGACTAAATCTTAAGGATGACATTGCCGATGTAAAAAGAGTAAGGCTTATAGCAAAGAGGGGTAACGATGGTTCTTTCTTCTTGGTCGATGAGTTTGACCCGTTTGTAGATAAAGAGGCTGTTCATAACAACGCGGCGTTTACTATTTACAATGCCGACACTGAAACCTATCAGTTTAGAAACGATGTAGTAGGTCCAGCCATAGATACGAATACTGTCAACAAAATGTTTGACAACGTTCCGTATTTAGCCGAAACTCAAGCGATTGCTTCTAACAGACTAATATACGCAAACTACACTGAGGGTAGAGAAAACTTTGATATTGTGTCAAACATTAGGGATGTTACATCTAACGCTCCTACTATTCCAACTATTCAGGTTGAGTACAATGACGCTAGTCTAACAGGAACATCATACTTAAACACTACCGCCACCCTATCCAATGAAATAGCTGAGCTTGGCCCAGCTAGTGGCGATGGTTTTTATGATGGAGTCATACTGAAGGTAAAGGTAAATATCCCTGGGCTGTTAAACAACGGGGCTACGCCTACAGTGCCAGCCAGCACGGTAACTACTATATCTTTTGATTTCGCCCCAGAAACGCCCAGCCCCGACGGAAAGGTGCAGGCGACGGACGGTCAAAACTTTATAAGCGCACAGGTCCAAAAGCTTACCTCAAACTTGGGGGGTGGGAACATTTTCGTAAACAGTGTATTTCAAACGGTAACCTTAAATGCGCTTAAATTATACGAGGTAGATGCGGCAAAGACGGTTTCTGTTTCAGTCCAAAATGCGCAAGATGTTACTCACACCGAGTTGGCCGATCAAATTATTGCTGCGTTCGAACAGGTAGAGGTAGAGCTAAAATACAGCTTGGGCGGCACCAACGGACATGCGAACAACATCACTGTGGTCAACACAGATGAAAGCGCAAACCAGGTTGTCCATGGCGATTTGCACGTTACATATAAGTTTGACAGCGCTACAAACTCCTCTGGAAACATAACTCTTCACCCCAGGATATCTAAAGTTGATTTCAGGGACGCCCATATTGCAAACCCAGCTGGTTTTACTGACGGTTCATATCAGTTTGCCGCTCAAGGTAGCAGCAACTTGCTGGCTAATTTTGACACCGCGGCTGAGCAAACATTTACGCATTTAGGTGGTGCAACCAACGCTCACTATGTAACCAACGAGGCTGCCTCTTTCTTGAGGACAAACAGACTCGGAAGCTTCAAGGCTGGTAGCTCTCACAAGTTTGGCATTGTATACTTTGACAAATACAACAGATCTGGATTTGTAAACGATTTAGGGTCTGTGTATGTGCAGTGGCCTGGTGAAAGATCTGCTGGAGCAACTGCCCTTACAGACAAGGGGTCAGCTTCCGTTAGAATAAACCTAACAGACAGCAATGGATTCCAAGTTGCGCCAGTTTGGTCTGATAGATATCAGATAGTTTATAGCGGCGCAGTTGACGTCTCTGATTTCGTACAGTACACGGTTGGGGGTGCTTTTCCTGTCAGGTTTAACGATACAGGAAACTCAGTCAACAACGGGGGGTTTGTAAACCAACAGTACATAAACGTCACAACCGAGCCAGGGGTTGGAGAGCCTGACTTTGTTAAATGTCAGTTGTTCGTAAATATAGACACCCTTGAGCTCTACAAGTCTGAGAAGGATACCCTTAGAGATTACTCTTTTACTAAAGGCGATAAGCTAAGAGTAGTTAGCTACGACGCAGCATCTTACGGTAGCAACGTAACTACATATACTACTACTTATCCTGTAGCTTCAGACGGGAGCATCATTGAGTTTGATGTTGTCGGGGAAGTTACTCTTACTTCGCAGACCGCAGACCCAACTGAAATATCAGCTGCAACTGACTCAGATCAAGAGCGGTTCACGGGTAGGTTCTTGGTGCTTGAACAGCCAGCCATCGCCACTGGTGCTACGCACCTCGACGGGAGTTCAAATGTGGTTCCTTTGGCATACGAAGGTTTTGATTTCTTTTCTGTTGCTCAGACAAAGGTTGCAGGAGCACCAAACGGCTCAAACAAAGCGGACTCGTACAGGTACAGAGGGTCTGGCGTAGCTTCGGGAGCTAACTCACCTAGCTACCTAACTGCTGGCCTGAACTACTGGGGCAATAGATGCGTGGTTGAAATATACAGCCCAGCCCAGAAAAACGCTCAGGAGGTATATTACGAAATTGGCGTTGGGGGTCCTACAAACGTGGGGCAACAGTACAGCTCTACTATAGGAAGAGGCACCTACGATGGAGACGGGACTGCTCAGGTGTCTAAGATTTTAAACTCTGGAGATATAACGTTCAGGAAAATCCCTATGAAGTCCCCTGTTGTGGTTAATGGCACAACGGGTAACTTCGATAACAATGCGCTAAACAAATCGGAAGACTTCATTTATCATATGAGAGCGATTGAAAGCAAAAGCCTTTCAGACTTTTATGATTCTGATTTCTGGGATCGAGGTAGACCGCACGTAAAGTTCTTGTCTGCTTCAGAAAACACCATAGGGAACTCATTGATATTTAGCGAGGCATATACACAGGGCTCTGAAAACCTAAAGCTGTCCTCGTTCAATCCTTCGCTAGCTAACTTCCACTATCTAGAGAGAGGCTATGGGGACATAAACTTTATCAACAGCTATAACGAAGACTTAGTTGCCATACAACAGAATAAGTTCTCCATAACGCCACTAAACAAGAATATCATTGAGTATGCTACTGGCAGCTCTAATCTGGCGGTGTCTACAAATCTGTTTGGCACCACTAGGTATGCTGCTGGAGACTTTGGATGCGGCAGCCACGGGGAGTCTGTAACTATTGTAGATAACGACATAGCATTTATTGACCCCGCAAAAGAGAAGGCTATGCTCTTTACTGGAGGGCAGCTTGTGCCGATATCTGACAAGGGTGTTTCCTCTTTCTTCGGAGAAGATTTCATAACGTCATCCAGAACTAAATACATCACTGGTTATGACCCCGACATGGACATATTTTATTACACGGCATTGGGTGGGTCTAACGAAAAGACTATAGGGTACTATATGGGCGCTGGAAAGTGGCAGTCCTTGTACTCTTTCCTTCCTGACGAGTATGCAAACGTCGGGAACATTATGGCTGCTTTCAAAGCATCTACCATAACCGCAGATGGTGTAACCAAAACAAAGTATCTATTTACACACACCGATGAGGTTAACAGGAACTCTGTGTTTGGACAAGCTGTAGCGTCAAGTGTTGAAGTTGTTTCAAAACTTTCTCCTTCGCGTGTAAAGGTGTTCAATGCGGTATCTTACGAAGGGACTTCTGCGAACTGGACCACAAATCAATTTACTACAAGTCTCGGTCAGACGTCTGCTTCGATATCTTCTTTTGGAGACGACAGAGAAGGAGCTTACTATCAAGTAATGCCTAGAGACACGTCTTCCAACAGCACAAGTGAAAATGTTTATTTAGGCAACCTGACAACTTCTGACAACACTACGTTTACTTCAAGTAACGTCAGGATAGACAGATTAAACCTTCCTCTAGGTGTTGCTGTTACGATAAACTCTCAATCTGTTACTATCAACTCGGTTTCTAAAAACACTTTTACTTTATCTGCTTCAAACTCAAGCGTCGCTGGTAATAACAGGACTATGGATGGTCCTTCAACAAACGGAGATCCAATGAGGGGTAACTGGATTAAGGTGACATTTAGAAACACTGATGCTACTGAGCATGAGCTATACTGCATAAACACTCACATCACCGACTCTAAGTATCACCATGCGTTAGGCGAACAATAACTATATTTGTAAGGACATGATCGATTTTATAGTAGACTTATTCTCATTTGAACACCCAGGGCTTAGCTATGCTATTGACCCGCTTACTGCTGCTATGCTTTTGAAAGCTGGTTCACAAGCGGTTTCAAGCGTGTCAAACACTATCACAGGAAGAAAGGACGAGAAAGAAGCCGAAGAGAGACTGAAAGAGTTAGGGGCTGAGGAAGAAGCGCTCAAAAAGAAGAGGACGTATGGCATTGCAGATACGTTCAACAAGTATCTGGCTGCTTCTAGACAGGACAAGGCTTCGGACCTACTGAGACAACAAGAGAAAGAAAGGTTTGCCACAAACGTAGGCGCTTTGAGCGGTGGTGGTGCCAAGGCTCTTTTAGGCGGTTTGGCGGCACAGTCTAGACAATCGGCCATGCAGCAAGCTCAGATCGAAGCTGGGGCTCAAGAGAGACAGCTAGACGCCTTAAAGCAATACGCGGCTGTTGAACAAGCCGCAGCAAATAGAAACGTTGGGCTTGCCGCTTCAGACTTGGCGAGGACACAGGGCTTGCTTGACGATCAAGAAGCAGCAAGGATTGCAGCAAGGGCGTCAAAAAGACAAGGAATTACTGATACGCTGCAAACTGGTCTAAACATTGCTGGAGACTTTGCTGACAAAGAAGCCGAAAGTTTAACAGTAAAACACGGCGCTAAGGTTTACGCACAAAATGGTGGTAGTGGTCTAGGTAGCTTGGCTTCTGAGCAAGCTCAACTCAAGGCTTTGGCTGCTGAGCTCGCTCAAGATAAAGAAGAAGATACTAGCGAAGAGAAAGCTCCTCGCCTCACAGCGTCTGAAGCGGTCGCGAGAGTTCGCTCTAAAAATCTTAACGAAGCAGCTATTGAAGATATTGATCAAGACGATGATGCTGGTGAGGAGAAAGTTCCTCGTCTTACAGCTTCTGAAAAGAAAGCTTTGAGAAGAGACAGAAGGTTTGAGGACAAGGAGGAACGATACACAGCAAGAAGAAAAAGGCTCAAAAAGGATAGAGAGCTGGCTCCTAACGTGTTCGAAAGAAGGCAGCGTCTTTTAGACGCTATTAAGGGCAGAGAGCAGATGGCTTTAAGTCAGCGTCAGCTTGAGATGTTGAATAAATCTAATCTTACAGCCCAAGAGAGACAGGCGTTGATTGACAGGGTGATAGCAGGGCAAGGCGAAGAAGAAGAGGCTGAAGTGCCTGACACTGCCCCCAATCGGGCATCAACTTCTGGTACGACTGGAGCTGCTCAAAGAATTGTTCGGGTTGGAGGCATGGGAGTTCCAGGTCTGAAGATTCCAGGTCTTAAACACGGAGGTGTTAAAAAGACTCCTGGTGAGTTCTCTCACTCTAAGAATCCTATCGATATCATGAAAGATGGGGCTAAGATTGGTGAGATGACTGGAGGTGAGTACATCTTCAATCCTCGTCAAGCCAGCACCTTGCAGTCCTTGGCATCAAAGGGTGGTTCTCCGCTGCACAAGTACGTGAGAAACCTCCTGAAAGAATTTGATAAGCGATGAACGAGGTCTACGAAAAGAAAAGGAGGGAACTTATCAAGTCTATGGACATGTCTGACTCCCAGACTATGTTTCAGATGCACGAGGCTATGTCAGCTGAGTGGGCAACAGCCTTGGCTGATAAGATTGACCACTTTGCAGATATGGGCAACAACGGCGTAGTTATGTTTGGTCAAGTAGCGTCTCAGCTTGCGCAGTTTATCGATCAGAAAGAAAAGTTCTTCAAAGAAAATTTCGGTTCATTTGAGTCGGCAACAGCCTCTTCTCCAACGTTTATGGGGGCTATGCTCAGATCATTTGGCAACGCTCCTAACCCACCAGAGTTCGAGGCACAGGGCGTAAAAGACGCCAAGGGTCAGATAGATTACGAGAACGCTTTACAGTCTGTAAACTTGGGTTATACGTATGGATCGTTGACTATTGAGCCAGAAGGTGTGTTCGTTGTATTTAAGGGCCTACCATCCAACATTGTTGAGGTGCAAGACCCAGAGATGCCCTTTGCGCCTAGCCTGGTGGAGCTACCTATTGTAACTGGCGATCAGTTCGCACAGGAGAAAGCACCCGAAAGCGCAATGACTTCGAAAGAAGCAATCAAAACGTGGACGGCTGGTCAACTAGAGAAAAACCCACAGGCTATAAGTAACTCCGTAAGAGCTTACATAGCAGCTCAATCACAGTCTGGGAAGAAGCTCACCATGGAAGAGGTTGCTGCTGATCCTCAGCACATGAAGGCAGCGACAGAGATGTACATAAATCAAGCTGCATCAGCTATATCTATGGAGGATATGCCTGAGCCAACAAAAACAGACGCAGGAGCTTCTGTTTACATGGATGACGAGGAGGCTGTTGAGCTCTCTTTTATGGGTGGAGGTAAGTTTGAGTTTACCATGAAGGACGGAGGAAAGGTGCCTGCCCAGATCTTTAGAAAGGTGGAGGACATGGATGGTCCTTCAAAAACTATCTTCTCTCGCTTCGAGGCCAGGTACGGTAGCGGTTCGGCTAGAAAGATGGGGATGGCGCTCGGCAAAGCCTAATAACCGTTTTTGGTTATCTTTGCTGAAAACGCATTCGCATGAGTCAAGAGTTCGAAGAGGTATTTAATCAGATACAGTTAGACAACCCAGACATTACTCCTGAAGAGGCTAATAAGCAAGCGTCTGTACAGCTAGCTGAAAAAAAAAAGAACGAACTAGACGATCAATCAGAAGAGAGTACAGATTCACAATCTTCGGATGGCACGTTCAGATTTGTAGGTGAGGTACTTCCATCTGACCCCTCTTTTGCCGTAACGGGCAAAAATCTTCTTTTAAATTCAGAATTTGACAAGCTTCAAAAGCTTGCCTTTGAGATGGATAGCGCTGAAGACAGAGCTAATCTATACAGTCAATTTTCAGAAGAGACAGCTGTACAGTTACCCCAGGAGAATTTTGAACAAATAGAGTCCTCTATAGCTAGGGTTAAAGAAAGAGAGGATCAGTTCAATTCTGACTTCCAAAACGCTTATGGAGAAGCTTTTGAGCAAAGAGACTTTGATATTGTTTCTTCTGTTTTAGAGGATTACGATATCCCGCAAGAGCAAATAGCAGATATCAGGGAAGACTTTTTTAAAGAGCAAACAGAGAGAGATATAACTCAGGGTGAGGTTCTAGACTCTTGGAGAACTTCATACTCAACTGGAGAATTCGAAAGACAGATCTCTGGCCTCAACATACCCGACGATCAAAGAGAGTCGCTCGTTCAGGATTATGACAGGTATTTAATAGGCCTGGGGGAAGGCATGTATAATGCCATATATGATAGGGCGTTTGAGCTAGACAACAAGATTCGAACTTTGGTTTCTAAAGGTCAGGAACAATTCTCTGACGAGAATCTTCAGTCTGTAGCTGCTCAAAACTATCGATACGAGTTAAACAGCCTCAAGTTTGAACATCAGCAGGCACAAGACGCCGCCAATGAGCTAGCTATTGTTGCTAGGGATGTACCAGGGGTAAAGCCAGCGCTAGCTATGATAAGTATCGAGAGAACCAGGTTTATGGACTCTCTTGATGATTCTGTAAAAGATCAAGTAAAGTCTGGTGAATTAGATATGTATGAAGCTGCTTGGCTTAGCAGCGATGAGTATCAGCAAGCCCTAAACGCTGGTCAAGTTACAGACAGATATGGCACTCCACTATTAGAGCAGGAAGAGGCTCAGGACGCTAGGATGCAAGACGCAAAAGAAGATTACATTGAGCAAGCCAAGAGAGATCAAAGAACAAGAGAGATTGATATAATCAATAAGTATGTGGCGAAAGACTTGGAGCCAGATGAAATGAAGGCCCTTGAAAACGCCATCATGAAAATCTCTGGAAACGCTTACGACTTAGAGAAGAAGGACGGGAAGGTTGGGTTTGAGACGCCCGCGCTTACAGACGCTATTCTAAGGGGTATGTCCTCCCTTGTTGATCTCGGCCCCGCAATGTTCAGGACTGGAGCGAATGTAAGAGATGCTGTATTTCTTGGTGGAGTGTCAGCTTTAACTTCTGATGAAGATTATTCAAGACTGCTGGATGAGCAAAGAGAAATCAAAACTAGGTCAAGAAAAAACCTATTGACCTTCGGTGCGCTTGAAGCTGCCAGGGATGTAACGACTTCTTACGAAGACGGAATTATGGATTCCTTTAGAAACGGGAATATAGCAGCGGGGATTAACCAGTCTGTTTCTATGGCCTTTGAAGCTATGCCTATTACCCTTGCTACAATGGCTGTTTCTAGTGCTGCTGGGGTCGGAGCTGGGTATGCTTTTGCGAGCGCTATATCTGCGGGCATGGAGTACGAAGAGGTATTCGAAGAAGAGTGGTTTAAAAGCCTGTCACCTTTAGAGAGGTCTGCATACATAGGCGGAGTTGGTGCAGCTGAGGGTTTATCTGAGTCTATTGGTGCTGGCGTTGCATCTAGGTTCCTGAAGGGGGGAAAGAGCAAGGCTATTGGTCAGCTGCGAAGTAAGTATTTAGCAAACAGATTTAAGGGCGTTGCTGGAGATTACATTACCGACGCAGGCTCTGAGGTGGGTGTTGTATATGCTCAGGCTGGTCTTGACCTAGCGTTTAACGAAGGTGCCGACCTGTCTAATTTGACTGATGAGGCTGTTGAGTCTGCTATTGTTTCATTCATAATGAGTGGTAGCATGCAGACTGCGGGAGCTATTAACAGCCTTTCGTCAACAAATACAGACCCTGACGTCCTTTTTTCATCAAAGGACCTTCAGAACAGAATCACCAATATCTTAAATACTACTACGCCTAGATCTAAGACAAGGGTTCAGCAAATTGAACTTATGATGGAGGATGCGTCTATTGCATCTCAAATCAAGGCCGACGCTTTTGAGGTTTACGAGTTTATAAGAAACGCTGACCCAGCTACAGCTAGCGAGATGGCAAGGAACTCAAGGTCGATTGCTTCTGCCTTGAGAACGATAGAGAACTCTACCAACAAAGATGATATTCGTCAAGCACGCGAGACTATTGAACAAATAGTTGTTGAAAACAAGAAGCTAGAGCAGGGCGCTTTTGAGGCTTACGCTCTTCTGTCTGAGGGTGTGACCAAGGATTCTGTAGAGAAGCTTCAAAAGAGAGCAAAAGACTTCTCTAGACAAGCAAACAAGCTGCAAAGACAAGGGAAAGAATCGGCAGCTGCATCATTGCGGTCCAGGGTTGACAGAATCAACGGGCAGTTAGAGTCCATTGATATTAGAGAGTCCATAAAAAACAATGACGTAATCTCCTCTGAGGGTAAAAACGTGGACGATCTCTCTAAAAAGATTGGGGCTATGGCTCGTGTGGCTGTAGTCGATTCAGCTTTGGCAGAAAAGATGTCTGAGATGGGCTATGCTGTTGTTGAGTTTGATGGTACTACCGACAATGTAAAACTCGTCATCAAAGACGCTCAGGGGCTTGAAAGCTCTGGAGGAAAGATTGAAGATGTCATTAAAGAAGTGAACTTTAGAAATCTTGAGAGAGATGGTGTTAGAGATTCGGAGATAGTGGCCTACCTCGGAAAGGCACAATCGGATTTGATCAAGGAAAACAAAGGTAAAAAGGACTATAAGCCCGAAGAAAACTTAACAGATTATCAAAAAGACCTGTTAAGTAGAAATGAAAAGTTAGCAGATAAAATAACAGCGTTTAGCCAAGATCTTGCTACTAGAACTGCGGAGGATCTTACGAGGCCCGAAGAAGAACTAGATACGACCGAAGCACCAGAGCTTCAAGGCGATGCAAAAACCGTCTTTGATAAGCTTGCTGCTACCTTCGGTTCTGTACCAGTCAAAGTGGTTAGCCAAAAGGAGTTGTTTAGAGCGGATTACGCCTCCAAGCAAACAGCTAAAGAAAGACAGGACGTATTAGACAACTACCTCGACGGCACCGAGCAAAAGGGAGGGGGATACGTGAGGCCCGTAAATGATAAGCCTGGCGAGATTTTACTTACCGACACCTCCACTGTAAAAGATGTGATCGAGGAGTTCGCGCATGCCTACATACACGACAGCCTCTATGGGGTGGACAACGTGTCTGTTAAGTTCACAAACTCTCTCATGAGGGTAATGAGGGCAGACCCATCCATAGCCCAGGCCGTTAATGAAAAGAGAGCTTTTTACATAGAGAAAGGCTTTAGGGGCTCTGACTTGCAGGAGGAAATGCTCGTAGAAATATTTGCTCAATACGTTGCCAACTCTAATTCTGTTTCAAATAACACTAAAAGCAAGCTTCGCAGCTTAATTGAAGGGGTCTTCCCTGCATTCTCTTCTTCTGGGGGTGATGTGAACTCTGTTATGAGCAAGCTCTCTAGGACGCTCCTAGAAGAGTCCGACGCTAACGATGTTAGGGGAAGCTTTGAGGAATTGTTTGGCAAGCTGTCAGCCGAAGAGATTGATGCTATCAATGAGGCGCAGCAGATGGACTCAGCTGAACAACAGAAGATGAACGCAGAATCATCTAGACGGCCTTCATTTTTAGATAACAAAGTGGTTACTTATAAGAGGACCGTGCTCCCCTACGAAGACGCTCCAGAACCCAAGATTATTGGTGGACCAATTGAGAAGAGGTTTAACGACTACTTCCACTTTGTTAATTGGTATCGTAAGATGACTGGAAACGGTCGGTTTACTAGACTGGGCTTCATGACCTACGTTGATGATAACGGAAATGTAAGAAGTCTCAAGCCGCCTAAGCCACTTTTAGACAAAGAGACTGGACAGCCCATTTATATGGAGCCTGTCTTGAAGTCCCCCACACAAATGAGAGTTCAACGAGGGGCCAGACTTGAGAGAGAAAGGGTAGAAAGAGTGAAGGTTGTCAACAAGACAATGCAAGTGGTGGGCGACCAGCTGCACGACATCATAGAAAGAGAGACTGGCAAGCTAGGTGTGCTTGGTGATTCAAGACAGATCATCAAGGAACTTATGGCTGACTTTACCGAAAAGGGAACGGTCAACGAGGAGAACCTAGATGCTTACGGAAGGCCAATCACAGAGAAGCGGACAGGAACCCCAGAATATCAAGAGCAAGTTCTTGAAAGAACCAACGAGTGGCTGGAAAACAACTATCCAGGCAACAGCATTCTATTCTCCTCTACGTCGAACAAGCGAATGATGAACGGCATGTTCTTGGCGTTTGGTGAGAAAGACCCAATCAGGGCTAATCAAAAAAGAAAAAACCTTGAGGCGCTTTTGTCAAAGATTTTGGGTGTTAACGACCCTGCGGTAAGAGAGTTGAGAGCGCTCATAGACAGACAGGAAAAAGGAAAGATTGGAGGATCTGTTCCAAGAGCTTTGATTAACGCAGCTATCAGCGCTTTTGACCTTCATGTCTTGGGTCTGGATCCCAACATGACCACCGAGGAAAGAATAAACAGCGATGAGCTACACAACGCCTACGTAAAAAGGCTTGTTGCGATAGACAAAGTTTACGATAAAGCTGGTAGAGACTTCTACAAGAACTATACGGAGGCTATTGACGACCTGCTAACAGAGGCTGGAACTAGAATCGACTCAGAGGGTAATCCCGTCGAAGACAAAGAGTTTATGCAGCTAGCAAAGACTCACAAGGACTTGTTTACAGCCATCGTAGCAATTACATCTAACGGCAGTAAAGCTGAAGTAAACTTGGCTGAAGCCCTTGCTGTGTACCACGTATCGCTCGATGAGTACAGCAGAACAGGCGCTGTTGGAGTCAGAACAAAAGCTAGAATAGAACTGATAAGACGTCAGTATGTATTTACCAACTCAAGAGCCACACCATCTAGGGGCAAGAACATAGCGATGTCTTTGGAGAGGCTGTTCGGTTTTGATGAAAACCCAACTCCGATGGTTCAGATGGCAACCATTGAGGGATTATTCGGAGCCTCCATGCAGACTCCTTCGCGGGTTGATGGTAAGAGAACCCCAAGGTATCACTTTGACAATCCTGGATACTTTAGAAGCAGGGTGGCATTGAAGAATTCTGGCAAAGCAGGCAGCGTTAAAGAGGTGAAAGCTCAACAGCTTTACGGACCAAAGATCGGTGCGTTTATGGCTAATCTTTACGGTAGAAAAGACGTATTCACTCAAGACCTTCACGTATCAGAGTCCTTGAACAGAGTCTACAGACCTTCAGATCAGTATCGCATAAACACCAGCGATCTTCTTGACATTCTTAAATTAGAGTACAACACAGAAGAGGCTTCTTTGGCCTTCCTTAGAAAAGAAGGTTTGATTCTGTCAGAGCAAAACGGCGTTATATCGCTAGACACCAAGGGTGTTGCTGAGTGGATATCTAGAATCACTAGTAGAACAGACTGTATTACTAGCTCTGATCCTTACCTAGGGTCACTCAGAAAATATTTAGAGACATCTATACTTCCCCCAACTAAGCCCTCAAATAGAACAGAAAACATTAAGATAAGCGACAACCTGCTTGCTATACTTCAAACTCAAGAGGGCTATAAGAATGCAACAAAAGCAGACTTAGGGCAGATGATCTTCTTGGAAAACCACGCATTGCAAAACGCCTTGGGGGTTGCTGGAAGGTCTTACGACGCTTTCTCTGGAGAGGTGGTTGAAAACGCAAGACAGGGATTCAGGGAATACTTATCCTATGGGTTTGGAGATATCGGATTAACACCTAAAGCGGCAAGAAGGATGCGGCAAGACGAGGCTATCGTTCAATATCCCGCGATCGATGCTGCCTTGGAGGACATCATTGAGCAAAACAACTCAATGAAGCCAGGAGAGGCGATGGTTATGTTCTCATCTAAAAAGCTTGTGGCTTCTTCTAATCACCCTCAATCTAAGTTTTATATCCCGTCTGAAATCTTCAAGGGAAGACAGGTATCCTCTGCCAAGAACGCTAGATTCAAGCCAGGTAGAATAAACATCAACAAGCTTTTAGAGGGCAGAGCGACAGAAGACGACGCAAAGTACAAGGTTCAGTCATTCGGCGCTTCAGATCAGTTTACAGAGCCAGTATCTGGTGTGATGTTTATGCGTAATCCGCTGTATGCAGATGCTTTCGTAGACGCTTATGGCAACAGATTGAAGTACGCTGATAACGTTGTGGTTTCTGGTGAGATGATCATTGCTTCTGGCAACATAAGAATAGCAGAACCTGTAGCTGAAAAAGGCCGAACCGATGAAGTTTACGTTGAGTCTCCTGAGCACTTTGTTGCCTATCAAAACTTTGTGTCGATAATCGGACAAAGAAATCAGTCTTTGAGAGATATGCCTCAAGAGTTCTTTGAGCAGGCATACAAAAGCTTGTCGTCAAAGGAGAGAGCAAGATTTGCAAACCTGACTATTGACGAGCACGGCAACGTAATTAAAGGGCGAAAGCTTAGAGGAACATCCAAGCGCGTAGCCAACTCCTCTGAGTTCGGTAGGTTTAAGGCTGAGATTGTCAACAACCCAAACAACTACATTGATCAGCAAAAAATAGGTGAACAGAAGAAGCTGTTGGAGGACATGAGCCCTCAAGAGCTTGTCTCTTTGATGAGGGGTGATGCCCTTAATAACTTAGCGACACGCAATGATGACGTCGGTGTACTGGCGGGTATCGAGTTGATCAACAGACTCCAAGAAGAAGGCAACGATATTGGCATCGTAAGCGTCCTTGACCAGTTGGCAGCTGTAGGTACAACGGCTGGACGTGTTTTGCGCCACATGGCGGAACTTAAGACTAGCAGCCCGCAGGGTATGGCTAACGTGATTATAAAGAAATCTGAGGCTCAAGGCAAGATTCTTTCAGAGGCGCAGAAAAAAGAGATTTTAGACGCTACAAAGCGCTACATGGAGGCTTACAGGCTAACTGAAAAGTTTATGGAACGTGGCATTGCTGGTGAAGACGTGGAAAATCTTTACAAGAGGTCTGTCGATGATTTAGATGCTGCTCAAAGAGAGTTGGACACGCTGGCCAACAAGTATGTAGAAAAGACTTGGGCGGAGATTGGTCAGCAGCTTGTTCAGGGTAATCTACTTACTATGATGTCTCAGTCCAGGAACGTTGTCTACAACATAGCCAACATCATCCCCAAGACTGTCATTGATATTATGTCGATGCCAACATCAAAGGCGTTCGAGCTACTTGGATTAGGAAAAGAGCAGCGAAAGCTTTCTTTGGCTGGTTACTTGTACGCCATCAATAAGTTTGGTGGCGGTGTAGTAGAGGCCATGGAGCAGGTGATTACAGGCAGAGAAAAGGACATGGCAGAATGGAGAATGAGCAGAGGTTTCATGCCTATCCGATCGCTCATGCATGCCATGTCAACAGACTTGCCAGAGGGTCAGCGACTGCGAGACGAGTTCAACCAAAGAGCTAAGCTGTTGGTTCAGGGCACGTTTGGAATCCCAGCAGAGGCGATGTTCAGACTTCTTAGCTTGGGTGATGTTCCATTCAGGAGGTTTGCGGAGGGTCTTGAGCTTTACAACTTGGGCAGAGGAAAGGGATTAGAGGGTGAGGCATTGGCTCAGTTCTTGAAGTTCCCAGACAAAGAGAGTGCAGAGCAAGGAGCCACAGAGGGCAGAAAGCTTACGTTCCAGGAGCCCATGGGCCTCGCTAGAGGCAGCATGTGGATTATCGACAACATGGCAAGGGGCATGGGTCAGGCGTTCAAAAACGTCAAGGGCTTCAATGCAGAGGGATTCTTTAAGTTCTTGATTAGGTTGAACGTTCCATACGTAAGCACTATCGCCAACTTCACAGAAGAGACTTTGACTTATGCTTCTCCTGTATTTGGAGGTGGTAAGATGGCTATTCAGATGAGCAACGGTGAGTACACAGAGGCTTCTAAGACCCTGAGTAAAGTGATGGTCGGTCAAGCCGTCAGTTCAACAGCCTTGTATTTAATATCTGAAGGGCTCCTTAGCGGAAGCGTAGACTGGGAGGATGATGAGAAAACAAATCTCATGTACGACACTTTCCCTCCTAACAGCATCAATGTGAGCGGATTAAGAAGGCTGATGAACGGAGAAGATCCTTCACCGCAGGCAGGAGATGAGTTTAGGTCGTATCAGACGCTTGGTGTATTTGGAACCATCATGGGTGCCTATGCTCACTCAACCACTCCAGAAGCCGCAAGAGAGATGCAAAAGCAGCCGTTTACTAGCAACAACATGTTGAAAAAGCTATTTGGCTTTGATAATGTTTCGGTTATTGCATACATGATGGACCAGAGCTTCTTGCAGGGTCTGAACGGAATTACTAGTGTGATTGCTAGCACAAGCGATCCAGATGACTTTGAGAGAGCGTTCTTTAGATATGCGGAAACAATTTCTAAGGCATTCTCTTCCATGTTCTTGCCTAACGTTCTTAGTGGTGTAGACCAAGCAACAAGGGAGCACCTTCCAGACAAGAGGGATGTGGACCTCGCAGACAGAATCAAGAACCACGTAAGGGAGCGGACGTTCAACACGGGTGGTTTGCCAGTAAAAGTAAACTGGAAGGGCGAACGAATTGATCAAGCGCCTGTTGGTGGCAATCAGTTTGCTTACTACATGTTCGACGCAACGAAGAAGAGAACGGCCCCTCAAGACGAAGTTTCTCTTGAGATTTTGAATCTGTACTTAGATACTGGCGTTCTTACAAAGGCTGTTGGGACACCTTACTACGCATCATCTGTGTACAAGAAGTTGCGCCCACCTTCTGTAAAGCGTGGAAAGGCAAAGAAAGCATACGCAAACCTGGGCAAGAGATATCAGTTCCTTGATAATCCGCAAGAAGATTTCTTCGTAAGAATGACTTCTGAAGAAATAAACAATGCCCTTGAAATGAGCAACACTCTTAGGTATAACGACATACAATCGTATATGCAAACCGAAGAGTATCAAAAGATGAGCAACAACGAAAAGATTGAAGCTCTCGATGATATTAACGATAGATACAAATCACTGCTATCCTACAATCCTGATGGAAGCTTCATGGAGCACAGTAAGTACATCCTTGAGATTATGGAGCGCAGATACTTAGAACAATATGGAGAAGATTAAAGATACCAAGTTGGGGAAATGGCTAAAGAGCAAAGCCCCTAACGTACTAAACACAGTCGGAGACCTCCTGCCAGATCAGGGGGCTCTTGGCCTTGTAAAAAACCTTATCGACAAAGACCCTGACGTGGATACCGCAGAGGGAACAGCTATGGTCGATGCAGAGATAGAGTTTCAGAAGAATGTAACCGAAAGGTGGAAGGCGGATATGGGTAGCGATGTCAAACTGGCTAAGCTTATCAGACCCGTTACGCTTATCTGTTTGATGGCTATGTTCATGCTGACTATGTTTCTTGACTCGCTGGATCAGCTGCCATTTAACGTAAAAGACAGTTATGTATCTTTGTTGGAGATATTAATGCTAACAGCATTCGGTGCATACTTCGCTGGAAGGACCATCGAGAAAGCAAAGAAGTAACATGTTTAGATTATTGTTGTTTTTGTTTCTTCCTGTATGTGCATTCGCACAGCCTAGCTGGGTGAACGTCACCATATTTAGCGATCTCTACAGCGGAGAAACTACTTGGGAGATATACAATGGTCCACAGGTTGTGGCTCAGTCCTCTATCCCCTATCAAAGCAACAATCTATCTAACGAGATGGTGTATCTCCCGTCTGGCGATTACGAGTTTGTGATCTATGACGCTTTCGGAGATGGCATTTGCTGTGAGTTTGGAGAGGGCTGGTTCGCCCTTAATAACACATGCGGAGTTGACACGGCTGTGTTTGATTTCAACATCGATCAGTTAACAATTCCGTTTGTGCTTGAACCCTGTGAGCCTCTCATCCCTGGCTGCATGGATGAGTCAGCAAACAACTACAACCCTTGGGCTAGCGTAGACAATGGGAGCTGCAATGTAAGTGAGTGTCCAGAGGGTGAGGCATTTGTATCCATGGAGCTCACGCTAGACAACTGGCCTAATGAAACTGGCTTTACTCTGGTTGACTTAGCAGTTGGTGAGTTCTATGAACAGGTCCTTCCAGGACAGTTTAACTTCGCTGATCAGCTAGCCACGTACACCTATGACTTTTGCGTAGCGCTAGGCTTTGAGCTCATCCTTACAGATACCTATGGAGACG
>CAACVD010000187.1_pt1 | contig 28655 bp, 40 predicted proteins | sample 2381771 | NCBI WGS metagenome assembly CAACVD01 (sample SAMEA5211965, study PRJEB30684) | marine metagenome | biome: Marine; feature: Epipelagic; material: Water | collected 2015-10-15 | depth 15 m
GTTTGGTGGTGGTATAGACAAAGATGCTATAGATAAAATTGTACAAGAACGTATTACAGAAAGTATGCCTATTATAGAACAACCAGACTTTTCACAATTTGTAAGAAGAGAAGATATCCCAACATTAATACCAGACGTTCCTACAGGTAGAGACTTTTCTATAGAAGATATAAGACGTGATTTAGATTTACCTGATTTTTCACAATTTGCTAGACAACAAGATATACCTACAATACCAACATTTGAACAACCAGACTTAAGTAGTTTTGTAAGACAAGAAGATATACCATCTTTAATAACAAGAGTTCCAAATGGTAGTGACTTTTCTATAGATAGAGAAGCTTTAATCAGAGATATAAGAGAAGGTATTAATATACCAACACCTCAACTACCTGATGTATCTAAGTTTGTAACACAAGAAGATATTAATAGAGCTATTGCTGGTATTGATATACCAACTTATCAAACTCCTGATTTATCTGGTCTTGATACAAGACTAGCAGATTTAGAAAAAGGATTATTAAGTTTACAAGAGCCTACAGGCGGTAGATTTTCTGTACAACAACAAAGACCAATGGGATTATTTGCATAATGTCAGTATCACACGAAGAAGTAGTTAAGGCTGCACAAGCCGAGCAAATATTAACAAGCGATGTTTTTAAAGAAGCAATAGAAAATCTTAAAAACGAATATATAACACATTGGTTAAACTCACGGGATATCTCAGATGTTACTGCTAGAGAAGATATCCACAGATCATTATTACTATTACCAGAAGTTGAAAGACATCTGCGTATCATTGCAGAAAAAGGCAAGCTAACAAAAGCTAATATAAACAAAATTAGAAAAATCGGCTAACCCTTCCCTTTTTATACATTATTAAGCTAAAATACCCTTAAATACATTAAGGAGTATTTATATGAGCAATAACGGAAAACCGACTGCTTTACAAACTGATAACGAAGTTGCTGCTTCGATGTTTGAAAGTTTCTTAACCCCTGAAGAGGATAAGGTTGAGGATGCAGTCACAGAAACAGAAGAAGCGGTTGAAGAAGAAGTCCTTGAAGAAGAACTTGAGTCATCTGAAGATATTGAAGAAGATGATGAAGAGTTTGACGATGAGGACGAAGAACTGGATGAAGAACAAACCAATGTTGAAGAGGAAGCCTTGCAACCTCAGACATTTACAGTAAAAGTAGATGGTCAAGAAGTTGAGGTGACGCAAGATGAACTTATCAACGGATATTCTCGTCAGCAAGATTATACGCGCAAGACACAAGAACTCTCTCAACAGCGTAAGACTATTGAGCAGCAGCAAGCAGAGTTAGCGCAAAGAGATGCGATTTATTCGCAGTTGTTACCGAAGATGGAAGCCCAATTAAAGGGCGAACTGGCTAACGAACCAGACTGGAACACTTTGTACGAAGATGATCCTGTTGGGTATGTTCGCGAAAAACAGCTTTGGGATGAAAAGAAAGAAAAGCTTAGTGCTGTAAGTGCTGAACAACAAAGGCTTCAACAAGAAGCAATGGTTAAACAGCAAACACAAATTCAACAATTTGTTGAATACGGCAATCAAAAGCTTCTTGAAATAATCCCAGAATGGCAAAACCAAGAGGTTGCTGCTAAAGAAAAAGCTGCTATTAGTGAATATGCTGTAAGCACTTTAGGTTACACACCTGAAGAGATACAACAGGTTTATGATTATCGTGCTTTGCTTGGTTTAAGAAATGCTTGGTTAAACTCTAAAACAGTTGCAGCCACAAAGAAAAAACCAACACAAAAAGCACCAGCAAGAGTTGCGAGACCTGGTACGACTAACCGACCAAAAACGACAACACCTGTGAAAAAAGCAAAACAAAGGTTGGCCAAAACTGGGAAAACCTCAGATGCGGCTAAAGTATTTGAACAATTAATTTAATTTTAAAGGAATATAAAAATGGCTAAAGTAACTAACGCTTTTGACACATATTCGGCTACTGCTGACAGAGAAGATTTAAGTAATATTATTTATAACATCTCTCCTATGCAAACACCTTTTATGTCATCAATAGGCAAAAGAAATATTAAAAACGTAGTGTTTGATTGGCAAACAGAAGTATTACCAACTCCAAGTGCTAGTGGACAGTTAGAGGGTTTTGAGCTTTCAAGATCAACAGCTACTGCTACATCAAGAGTAAGTAATGTTGCTATGATTTCAAGCAGAGATGCTACTGTAACTGGCTCACAAGACGCTTCAGACCCAGCTGGTAAGAGATCAGAAATGGCTCACCAACTAGCTATTATGGCTAAAGCTCTTAAAAGAGATATGGAAGAAGCTCTATGTAAAAATGGAGATAAAACAACTGGTAACGCTACAACAGCTAGGGTAACTGGTGGTTTTGAGTCTTGGATTGAAACTAACGAGTCAAGAGGTACTTCTGGTGCTTCTACTGGTGGCGGTACTGCTCCAACAGACGGTACACAAAGAGATTTAACAGAAGCTCTTTTAAAAGACGTATTACAGCAAATGTTTGCTAGTGGTGCAGAGCCAAACATGGCTATTTGTGGTCCACACAACAAGCAAGTTATTTCTGGTTTCACAGGAAGAACACAAGCTAGACAGTTTGTTGACGCTAATACAGTTGAAGCTTCAGTAGCTATCTATTCATCTGACTTTGGTGAACTAAAAATCGTTCCATCAAACAGAAGTAGAGAAAGAACTTTATTGTTAGTAGATCCAGAGTTTGCGAAAGTATCTTACCTAAGAGACTTCCAAACTGTTGATATTGCTACAATAGGCGATGCTGAAACAAAAATGATTGTATGTGAGTATGGATTAGAAGTATCTAACGAAGCTGCTCACGGTGTCGTTGCTGACTTAAACGTATCATAAGATAAGTTTAATCAATAAGCTTTAAGGGAAGTTTCGGCTTCCCTTTTTTTTGTGCTAAAATTCATATATGGCAAAAACAACATTAATAGACCATAGAAAAGGAATAAACTCTGTATTTGCTACAGAAGATGACAAGGTTATATATCAAACAAAACAAGATATACAACCAACACTAGACTATGTAAAACAATTATCTGAACATACACCAGGTAAAGATTTTCGTCATGTAGCAGAAGTACCCATGGTAATATATCAAAAAGCTTTAAGAGAAGGCTGGGCAAAAGATTCTGCACAATGGAAGAAATGGTTAAACCATTCAGATAATAAACCCTTTAGAACATGGAAAGGTAAAGTATGACATACGATGAATTAAAAACTAATATTGCAAATTTCTTAAACAGGTCAGATTTAACAGACCAGTTAGACTTTTTTATTGATGCAACAGAAGGTGAATTTAACAGAAGATTAAGAAACAAATATATGGTTAAACGTGCTACTGCTACAGCAGATGCACAATATATGTCATTACCAACAGATTGGTTAGAAGCTATCAATGTAGAAATAACATCAAATGATTTTAGACCATTATTTCAACAATCTATTGAATCATTAGATGTTTATAGACAGTCAATAGATAACGTAACTGGTCAACCTATTTACTATGCAATAGTAGATAACTCATTAGAATTAGCACCTACCCCTGACACAAGTTATACGCTACAATTAACATACTATGGCACTATAGATGCTTTAAGCAGTTCTAATACAACGAACTTTATATCCACAGGATATCCAGATGCTTACTTATATGGTGCTTTAAAACACGCTTCTATCTATCTAATGGAAGATGAAAGAGTGCCGTTATTTACAGCACAATTTGAAAAGGCATTAGAAGAGATGAGAATGGAACAAGAGAAAGCAGAGTTTGGCAAAGGATCTCTAATACAAAGAAGAAGAACTTATGGCAAGTCTGGTAAAAAAATGTATTATTGGAATAATAATTAGGAGATAAAATGGCTGGATTTAGTGATTATTTAGAGGATAAAGTATTAGACCATGTATTTGGTGGTAATGCTTATACAGCACCATCAACATTATATGTTGCTTTATATACTGTAGCACCTACAGATACAGGCGGTGGTACAGAGGTATCAGGCGGTGCTTATGCAAGACAAACTGGTGCATTTACAGTATCTGGTACTAATCCTACCACAGCAACTAACTCAGCTGCGATTGAATATCCAACAGCTACAGCAGATTACGGAACTGTAGTTGCAGTTGGTATTTTAGATGCTTCATCAGCTGGTAATCTTTTAGCTTACGCAAACCTAACAACATCTAAAACTGTAAGCACAGGTGATGTATTCAGATTTGATGCTGGAGATTTAGATATAACATTGGCGTAATATTATGGCCTCAGTAGGCTATGGTTATGGTGGCTATGGGAAGTCTCATTACGGACAACCTGTTTTTCAATTTGGTGATGCCACCATACAATCAACAACAGGTTTTACCGCTGAATCATCTGTAAAAAGATTTGGTTCAGCAACTATTGCATCAACATCAAACGTCACAGCAGTTGGCGTTATTATTAAGCTTGGTGCTTCTACCCTAGCACAAACATCTAATTTTATTGGTAACGGTGAAGTCGTTAAGTTTGCTGCATCTACTATAAGTGCAGTATCAAACTTTAATGCAGTCGGCAGACAAATAGACCGCGGACAAGCGGTTATTAGTGCAGTATCTAATGCTACAGCTACTGGTAGACAGATTGATAGGGGTGCTGCAACCATAACAGCAACATCTGGATTTACAGCAGTAGGTACACAAATAGATTTAGGATCTGCAACTATAGCAGCTACATCTAGTGTAACCGCAGTACCAACTAAACTAATACCAGGAGCATCAACCATAGCTGCAACAAGCGGTATGACTGCTACAGGCACACAAATAGATAAAGCTTTAGCAACTATTGAAGCTATATCAGGATTTACAGCTACTGGTAGGTTTACTATTAGTGCAGCAGCTACATTAGCTGGTGTAAGTGGCTTTGATGCAGACGGTAGACAGATAGACAGAGGCGCATCTGTAATTACACAAACAAGTGGATTTAATGCAATTGGTAGTCTAAAATGGGAAGATATAATTGTTCCTGATGAAATATGGACAGAACAAGATATAATAGCCGATACCTGGACAAACCAAGCGAATCCAGATACATCATGGACAGATTTACAAACAAGTACAACATGGGAGGAGCAATCTAATCCATCGACTACTTGGAATGAATTAGGCGAACAAGACGCAGCTTAAAGGAATTTTTTTATGGCAGATACATTTACAACTAATTTAAACTTAACCAAACCAGAAGTAGGCGCATCTACTGATACTTGGGGTACAAAGATTAATAATGATCTTGATACAGTAGACGGATTATTTAGTGCTACTGGTACTTCAGTAGCTATGAACCTAGACGGAGCAGTAATAGACAGCTCTGTCATTGGTGGCACAACTCCAGCAGCAGGTACATTTACAACCCTTACAGCTAATACATCTATAACAGGCACACTAGCTACAGCAGCTCAACCTAATATTACAAGCGTTGGTACGCTTACAGGTTTTACTTCAACAGGTATTGATGATAATGCTACTTCTACAGCTATAACTATTGATAGTAGTGAGAATGTTGGAATTGGAAACTCATCACCTCAAACCAAACTTTTTGTTGGTAGTGGTTCAGGTACAGAGGGAATAACTATTTATTCAGGAACGACTGGAGAAGGTCAATTAAGATTTGCGGATGGAACATCAGGCTCTTCATTATATCAAGGACGAATTGAATATAATCATTCAACAAATAAATTATTTTTAGGTGCAGGTGGAACAACCCCTGTAGCAATTGATTCTTCAGGCAAAGTTGGAATTGGAACGAGTAGTCCTTCGGTTGCCTTAGAAATATCTGACTCTACAGCTAATGCAATTTTAAGATTAACAAGAAATGATACAGTTATTACTGTTGGAAATCAGATTGGTGCTTTAGAATTTGCAGGTGCTGATGCAGATGATGCTGGGGTTTCTGCAAAAATTATTGCTGAAGCAGAAAGTGGAGCAGGACAAACAGCTTTAGCTATGTATACAGGAACTCCGTCTGCTTTAAGTGAAAGATTAAGAATTGATAAAGATGGAAATATTGGAATTGGAACGAGTAGTCCTGATGATGAACTTGATGTAGAAGGTTCTGACCCTGCAATAAGATTAACAGATACTTCTGCTAGTGGTTATGCAAGACTTTTCGCAAATAATGGAAGCTTATTATTACAATCAGATGAAGGTAATTCTGTAAATAATAGCATTATTGGTTTTGATGTAGATGGCACAGAAAGAATGCGTATTGATTCTTCAGGCAATGTTGGAATTGGAACGACTAGTCCTGCTAGAGCATTAGAAGTAAATACAGATGGCACAGCACAGTTTAGGCTTACAAGAACTGACTCTACTATTAATGGAAATAACACAATTGGCACGATTGAATTTGTTGGAACAGATGATACTTCAGGAACTATTGGTGCAACTATAGTAGCAACCGCAGGTTCAACGTGGGGAGGAGGTTCTTATCCTACTGATTTACGTTTTAGCACTATGACTGGTTCTACTTTGTCAGAAAGAATGCGTATTGATTCTTCAGGCAATGTTGGAATTGGGACGAGTAGTCCTTCATTTCCTTTACAGGTTGATAAAGGTGCTACTGGAGATATTGCACATTTTGAAGGTCAAGGCTCTGTACATTTAAGAATTGGTGAAGCTAGTAATGTTATGTATTTAGATGCTCTTAATGGTAGTGCTTCTATTGCTTTTCGTTCAAATAACAGTGAGAAAATGCGTATTGATTCTTCAGGCAGCTTGTTGGTGGGTACAACATCACAAACTTTTGGTGAAAAATTAAAAGTAACTACATCAGGTAGTGGAAAAAATACTGCATTTTTTGAATTTACAAGTTCAGATGATAGAGCTGTTATTATATCAAAACATGGATTTTCTACAGGAGCTACAAGTAGAACACATTTAGCTATTTTAAATGATGCAAATACTCAAGTAGGTTCTATAGCAGCTACAGGTGTAGCTACTACATTTAATACCTCTTCAGATGGTAGACTCAAAGATGTAACAGGAGAAGCTAGAGGTCTTGAAGTTATCAACGAACTTAACCCAGTAGCTTACAACTGGAAAGAATCAGGACAGGCTGATGAAGGTCTTATAGCTCAAGAAGTTATGGAGATAGTTCCAAATGCTGTAACAGGTTCTGAAGAAAAATACTATCAAATGGATTACAGTAAATTAGTAGTTCATCTTGTAAAAGGCATGAAAGAACAACAAGCACAGATTGAAGCCTTACAATCTGAAATTAACTTACTTAAAGGAGAATAAAAATGGCAATAGGATATACTTGGGATGTTTCAACAGTTGATACTTACCCAACACTAGAAAGTAATGCAGACGTTGTTTATAACGTGCATTGGAGATTAACCGCAGAAGATGATGCTAATCAGGATGCTGATGGCAACAACTGGACAGCTACTGTATACGGAACTCAATCCGTAGACACTTCAGACTTGTCAAGCTTTACAGCCTTTGCAGACTTAACAAGCTCTGACGTTCAAGGCTGGGTAGAAGCTGCTATGGGTGCTGATGCAGTTCAAAGTCTTAAAGACGGTTTAGATGCACAAATCGCTGCAAAGATTACACCAACATCTGTTACTAAAACTATAGGATAAACAATGGCACTATTGCCTGTAACTCCGCCAGCTGGCATAGTCAAAAACGGTACTGACTATGCTAACAAAGGTCGTTGGGTTGACGGCAATCTTGTGCGTTTTGAAAACGGCTATCTTAAGCCGATCGGCGGTTGGTCAAAACTAAAAACTACAGCACTTGATGGTGAGCCTATAGGTATGTATGCCTATAAGGATAACCTAGGTGCATCTATATTAGCTGTCGGTACAAGACAAAAGGTATATGTCTTATACGACAATACTTGGACTGATATAACACCAACAGGATTTGTAAGCGATGCTGATAACGATCCTCTCGGTTACGGTGCATACCACTATAACGTAGAAGATTACGGTGATGCTAGAAGCCAATCTGGACTACCTCTTGCTTCAGGTCATTTCTCCTTTGATAACTGGGGTGAGGATTTAGTCTTTTGTTTTTCTGGTGACGGTAAAATCTACAAATGGAGGCCAGTTTCAGGCGGTACAGCTGATACCATAGGTACAGTCGTAACAAACGCTCCTACAGGCTGTCAGGCTGTCCTAGTGACCAATGAAAGACACTTAGTTGCTATTGGTTCTGGTGGAGACCCTAGAAAAATATCTTGGAGTGATAGAGAAGATAGAAACACTTGGACATCTAAAGCTACTAATACAGCAGGTGATGTGCAAATACCTACAGGTGGTCGTGCGTTATTAGGTGTTAAATACCAAAACGATGTCATAGTTTTTAGTGATACTGGTATAGATAGAATGAGCTATGTAGGCTCACCTTTTGTTTATGGTATTGCAGCAGCAGGCGCAAACTGTAAAGCTGTCAGTAGAAGATCAGTCGTGCAAACAGGAAACTTTCTTGCGTGGATGGGTGAAAACTCATTCTTTGTTTACGATGGCGTTGTAAGAGAAATCAAATGCGATGTGCATGATTATGTATATGACAATCTAAACATACAAGGCAGGCAATCATGTTGGGGTGGACATAATTCTAACTTCAACGAAATATGGTGGGGTTTTCCTGAAGGCGATGGACAATACACACCAAATAAATATGTAATCTGGAATTATTTAGAAAACACTTGGTCTATAGGCACAATGGATAGAGGCTGTTGGATTGACCAAGGTGCGTTTGATTATCCTATTGCTGGTGATTCAAGCGGTTTTATATACGAACACGAATCAACCACTTTATCTAATTCACCAAACCTAAATAGTGACGTTCCATTTTGTACTAGCGGTCCAATAGAATTAGGTAACGGTGATAACTATGTGCAATGTAATCAGATTATTCCAGACGAAGAAGCAAACACATTACCAGGTGTAACAATAAGTTTTAAAGGTAAGTTTACCCCGCTAGGTAGCGAAACAGACTTTGGTAGTTTTACCTTTGAAAATGACGGATATACCGATGCTAGGTTTACAGCAAGACAAGTACAAATGACTGTAACAGGTAGCACAACACAAGATTTTCAAGTTGGTAATATAAGATTAAACGTAAGAACTAGAGGTAGAAGATAATGGATTTATCCTCACAAAGACAGTATATACAAAGAGCTGTAAACGCTAAATTAGATGTAAGCGGTACAGCATCTTTAGAAACTATATATACAGCACCTTCTGGTGGAGATTTTGATTTTGCAATAATAGAGTCTTTATTGGTTGGTGATGATGGCAACCAACAAACCAATATAGATATTGTTATAACATCTGGTGCAACTAATCATTATGTCTGGAAAAACCACAACATTACAGCATACGAAACCCAAGAAATGTTATCTAAAAGTTTAATCTTAACAGCAGGTGAAATACTTAAAATACAAGTAAACCATGCAAATATTAATGTAACAGCTAGTGTAGTTGAATATGCAAAAGGTGACTAATAAAGTAGTTGACATAAACCAAGCGAAAAAAAATCCTTGGGAAATTGAATGGGAAAGGTGTAAACCATGGCTTGTAAAAGCTATGAAATACCAAGATACCTATACAATTGATGACATAGAAGATAAAATAAGAAATGGTATAGCTCTTTTATGGCCAGGTAAAAAGTCAGCCATGGTTACAGAGATAATACCTTTTCCGCAAATGCTATCAATGAACATATTAGTATTTGCAGGAAACTTTAAAGAATTTGAAGAAATGTTTAAACATATAGAAACATTTGCAAGAGAATCTGGCGTTAAACGGTTATACGGTGGCGGCAGAAAAGGATGGATTAGAAAAGCAAAACACTTAGGCATAAAACAAGAAGTGTTATTAAGCAAGGATTTATAGGAGATAATATGCCACAAGCATTACCAGTCATAACAGGAGTAGGAAAAGCGGCAGCTGCTGTAGGCGCAGTTAAGAGTTTAACTGGCGGAGGTGGTTCTGCTGCTGGACAAACAACAACTACACAACAAGTAGATCCGCAAACACAAGCTATGCAACAAGACCTTTACGGAAGGTCTCAACAGATTGCACAACAACCGTTTATACCTTATACAGGACCAATGGTCGCTGGTTTTTCTCCAGATCAATTACGACAATTTCAAGCTACTAGAGGTTTATTTGAAACTGGTATGGGTTTTGACCCAACTAAAGGTTTACAAACACTTGCACAAGAACAAAGACCAACGGTTGCACCAGTAGGCTCTTTGCTTTCAGCTGATATAGGTGCTTATCAATCACCGTATCAACAACAAGTTATAGATGCAACTATGCAAGATATACAGCGACAAGCTGATATAGCAAGGACTGGCGCACAAGAAAGAGCAATTAGAGCAGGTGCTTTTGGTGGTTCTCGTTCTGCAATATTAGAAGCAGAATCACAAAGACCTTTTGCAGAAGTTATGGCAAGAACAGCTGCTGAACAAAGAGAAAGAGGTTACGGTCAAGCCTTAAGAGCTGCTGAGTCTGATATTGCAAGACAACAACAAATGGCTCAGTTTGCACCACAATTTGAATTACAAGCAAGACAACAACAAGCAGGTTTATTAGGCGGTTTAGCTGGACAACAGTTACAAGGCCTTGGGTTACTAGGTGGTATAGGCGCACAACAACAAGCTCTACAACAAAGAGCTATAGAAGCACAAAGAGGCGAATTTGCAAGAGCGTTAGCTTATCCGCAACAACAACTTGGTTTACTAGCAACTGGTGTAAGTGGTGTACAACCAACAATGACAACAATTGGTGGATATAGACCAAGTGGTTTAGAAAAATTCCAAGCTGGTTTAGGTCTTTATGAAACAGTTGCACCAATGTTTAGTAATCTGTTTTCACCAGCACAACAAACATCACAACCTGATTTAACGGCTGGTAAGCTTTTAGGTATGGGAGGCATAAACATTTAAAATGGCAATAGAAGATTTTTTTACAGGTTTAGGTCAAAGAGTAGGCAGAGGTCTAACAAAAATTGGTGGTTATGACCCTATGCAACAAGTATCACCAGAAGAAGCTGCAAGACGTAGAAGTGAAGGATTGTCTGCTTTACAAAGAAGTTTAGGTAGGTCATCTGCTATATTATCTGGTGATCCTAGAAGAGTGCAATTTGCTGAACAGCAAATGCAAATGGCAGAGCAAGAAAAAAAACAAGATGAGTTAAATAAAAAATTAGATGATGCTATTGATAAATCTAATTTACCGCAATCACAAAAAGATTTATTAAAGTCATTAAATGTGCAAACTAAAGCTCAAACTTTAATGCAAGCTTATGAGCCAACAAAAGAAGATTTGACTGCTGCTCAAAAAAATCTTCGTGCTTATCAAGAAATAGAAAAAACAGGAACACCAGAAGAAATACAAATAGCAAGAGCTGCTTTAATTGGTATAAGACAAGGTAAAAGCAAAGAGCAATTGCGAAATGAAGTTGTTGCAAATTTAATAAAACAAGTTAATCCTTTAACTGGTGAGCCATATTCTAAAGAAGATATAGAACAACAAATAAAAATATTAGATAGTTTTTATGGAAAAACTGAAGAAATAGAAGTTGAACAAGATAAGCCTATTACTTTTTCAATACCAGGTTATACAATAACAGAGGGTTAATATGCCCACCTACACAGTCACAAATAAAGACGGAGTAACTTTAAAGATTACTGGTGAACAACCTCCGACAAAAGAACAGTTAGATAATATATTTTCAGAATATAACCAGCAAAAAATACAAGCAGCTCCTGTTCAAGAAACCCTACCTCAACAAGTAAAATTAACAGAAGAAGTTGTTAAAAAAGATCCTAAGTGGATTGAAGCATCTAAATCTATTTATAAATGGAATGAGGGTGTGGATGCACTAGATTTAGAAACAGACCAAGATTATGCTGAATATGGTTTAGATTATATGGGTAGGTTTAATTATAACTTGCCTCAAATGACTGTTGAAGCAACCCAATTAAAAGATGCTACAGATAAACAAAAGCAAGATTTTATTACTCTTATGGATATGTATGATAAAAAATCTGCTAGTTGGTCTGGAGCAGGTAGATTATTAAAAGGTTTAGCTACAGACCCAACAACTTATGTTGGTCTTGGAACATTAGGTGTTGGTACTGCTGGCGCACAAGCTGTAAAACAAGCTATTAAAGAGGGTGTAAAACAAGGCACTAAAGCTGGTTTAAAACAGGGTGCAAAAATAGGTTCAATGGAGGGTGCTGTTTATGCAACAGCTGATAACGCTTTAAGACAGACTGCAAGAATAAATGCTGGAGTACAAGAAAATTTTGATTTAGGAGAATCTGCAAAAGCAGCAACTGTAGGTGCAACAGCTGGTGCTGGATTGGGTGGTGTTATAGGTGGTATTGGAACTAACATAGCTGCTAGATCAAAATTAAACCAAATAGCACAAAGAGAAGAATCAACATTACAAAAAGAAAATGTTGATGTTGAACAAATAGAAAAAGAAACACAGCCGATAATACAAAAAGAAATAACAAGAGAAGCTGAGCAAACTTTAAAACCAAGTACACAACAAGAAGCACCGCTTACACAAAAGTTACAAGAAATAGCAGAACCCATACCAGATACAGAGGTTTCTGCTGAAGAAATAGCATCTGGTTTATTAGGAAAAAACTATCAAAAAGTTGCAACACAAACAATAGATTTTCTTAAAAGACCCTTTATTAAATATAAACCTCTTAAAACATTACCTGACCAAGATAGATATTTAACATTGCGTGGTTTGGCAACTGGTAAATTACAAAAGGTTAGAGATGTTACGAGAGATGTTTATGATACTTTTGCAAGATTAAGTCCTGAAGATAATTTTACTGTAAGACAATACTTAACAAAAAAAGCTAATCTTAAAAACATACAAAATCCTATTGTAAGATCACAAGCAAAAGAGCTAAGAGAATCTATAGACTTTGTAGGTGAGTCTTTAGTAAAAGCAAATATTCTCTCCAAAGATGTAGTTGATGCAAACAAAGAATCATATCTTCCAAAAATGTATCTTAAATATTTAGATAAAAAAGGAAGAATGGATTATACAAAATCAAGAAAAGACCTTGATGATGCAACTGTAGAATTTTTAGGTGAAGTAAAAGATATATCTTTACAAGGTTCAAAAGCAATAGAAGATCCTATGTCTGATATTGTTAAATATAGTTTGTTTGAAAAAATAGCAGAAGACCCTAAATGGACAATACAATCTGGTTTGATTGATTTTCAAGGTAAAAATGTCAGTCCTGTTTGGATGGCTGAAGAAAGAGATAGAATTGCAAACGAGATTGTTAAAAAGATTAGACCCAAAGAAGATAAAAAAATTGTAGAATCAATGGATGCTTTGATAGATCAGGCTAATCTTAATATTAAAAAATCAGATTTACGATTATATAAACAAGTACCAGACGCTAAACAATATGGTTCTTTAAGAGGCTCATATATAAGAAAAGAAATATATGATGATTTAATTTCTGCTGGTGACTTTATAAACCCAAAAGATAACTTTGCAAAATCTGTATTAGGTGACTCTGGAACAATAACTCAAGCAACAAAATTATGGAAAATGAGTAAGGTTGCTTTGAATCCACCATCACAAGTTCGTAACGGTATCTCTAATGTTATTTTATTAAATCTTTCTGGAATACCTTTAAGAAAAATACCAACAAGATTAAGTCAAGCTTTAAATGATATGAGGAAGAATGGTCCTTATACAGATATAGCAAAAAAATATGGAATATTGGATTCAACATTTTCAAGACAGGAAATGATTGATATTAATAAAGCATATTTAAAAGCAAAAGCAAAAGAAACTGGAAACATTGTAGATAGAATCAAATACATTGGCGGTGCTATATCAGAAATGGGAACTAATGCTTATCAAAAAATGGAAATAGTTGGTAAGACAGCAAAAATTATTGATGAAATGTCTAAAGGTGTAGACGAAGCAACCGCTGCTTTAAGGGCGCAAGAAACATTATTTGATTATTCTTTGGTTCCACCATCAGTAAGATATTTAAGAAATGCACCAGTTGGTATACCATTCTTAACTTATTATTACAAAGTTTTACCAAACTTATTAGAAACAGCAATTAGATACCCAGAAAGATATGTGCCATATTTAGCTATACCTTATGGTATGCACGAAATAGTAAAACAATATCAAGGAATTACATCAGAAGATATTAAAACAATAAAACAATCTATGCCTGAATGGATAAGAGATAATGGTAATGCTTTGATATTACCTATTAAAGATGAAAATGATAAATGGCAAGTGTTAGACTTTAGTTATTTCTTACCTTATGCAATGTTTACAGGTATGGCTAAAGACATAAAAGAATTGGAATTGCAAGAAGCTTTATCTAAATCTGGTGTATTTGGTGGACCATTGCCACAAACAATTAGTGCTATACAAACAAACATAGACCCATTTACAAAAAGAGAAATTGTTAATGAGTATGATCCTGAATCAAAACAATTAGCAGATATGATGTTGTATGCCTACAGAATGGCGGCTCCTACATGGCTAACAGATATTGGTTTTGCTGGTAAACTTTTACAATCAATTAATAAAGATGTAAATAAATTTGGAGATCCTAAAGTAACCAAAACACAGGCAGTTTTAAGATTGGTTGGTACAAACATATACCCAATAGACCCACAACAAAGCAGAGCAACCAATATTAAATTTATGCGTAATGAAATTTCAAGAATAAAAGCTAGAAGAACTAAAGTCTTAAAAGATAAAAATTTAACTCCAGAAGAAAGAAAAAGATTGCAAGAAAAATATCTTGAAATATTGCAAGATAGACAAGAGCAGTTAAAAGATTATATTAAAGAAAGTAAAATTACCGAAGGATTAAAATAACCTCATGCCACGCCAATCTGAAAGAGTTGGCCGATCTGGAGAATACTTAGTAGCCTCGCTGCTTTCTTTACATACCGATACTGTGGTTATTGTTCCACATAGCGCAGAAGCAGATATCATCTTTGACATTGATAATAAAATATATAAATGCCAAGTCAAAACACAATCTAAAATACAAAAATGTAGGGTGTCGTGGACATATGATTTTAGACGTGGCGCTTACACCAAAGAAAGGTTTTATCACGAAGATGCTATAGATGTTTATGCCTTAGTTGCACTCAAATACCAATCGGTTAAATTTATTTTTCCAGAAGGCTTAAAACAGATAAGTTTTAAAGACGAAGAGATACAGGCGTGGAACTCGCTAACCAATGTCGAAAACCTATTTAAAGAGCTTCGATGTCAACAGACACCTTAGGTTCTTCATAATGTTTAGCAGAATTAATACCTAAAGATAACAAGTATTCAGCTACCTTGTGTGGTTCTTTCTGCTCACTCTTACAAAAGTTTTTAAACTTTTCTGCAAGATGTTTATTAACATATATTGGTTTTCTTCCGTTTCTTTCTTTTAAGATTCGGTCATCAAATTCATATAAGTTCATAACTACCTCATGGTTATAGAGAAACTTCTACAGAATAATCTCCTATATTATTGCCTTTTGCATCTGTTCCGTAAACCATCTGTAATTCAAGATCGATAAAGTGTTTAGCTTTTAACAAGTCAGTCACCCTATCCTGTTTTTCTCCTTTACTTCTGGTTATATACTTTAAACAGCTGCCCAAGTTATATGACAAATTATTAGCGTATATATAATCAATAGGTTGTATTTTAGCTTTCTTATAATGTGTACCAGCTATTTGGTTGTTGGTTGCAAGAGCATCTATCTCTTGATCCCATTCCTTTTCATTGCCTAGATTGGTATGTGCATATATAGTTGTATTCTTCATAAAATTCTCCCTTTTTTCCTTTTTAGTGTTGTATTAAAGTACATTTACGATTATATTATAACAAATCAAAACAAAAAGGGAGATTAAATGGAAAAAGAAAAAACTTTTCTTGATACTAAACAACTCGCTCAAAGGTGGAGTAGATCTCCAAGAACGATAGAGGGATGGCGCGCAAAGAAGATTGGGCCAGACTATCTAAACCTTAACGGTAAAATTTTATATGATATTGACGAAATCATAAGAGCAGAGGAAGAAGCAAGGGTATCACATGAAGCACGCCAAACTTAGCCCATCAGCAGCTGAAAAATGGACTAATTGCCCTGGTATGCCAACATTGGCAGCCAAGGTTGATTATCAAGTCGGTTTACCAGCCGCTGTTGGTACTTTGATTCACAACATGACAGAACAACTCTTAAAGGGATTCTTGGTTGATGTGACACTTGAAGATTATTGGCTTGGTAAAAAAGAATATGTAGAAGATTTTGAAATAGAAGTCGACCAAGACATGATTGATTGTGCAAAGATTTATGTGGATTATGTACAAGAACGAGCAAAAAGATTAAACGGTAAACTATTGGTTGAACAAAAAGTTAGATGCGAAGAAATATCAGAAGATTTATACGGTTATGCAGATGCACTAATAATCACTCCACATAAAATGTGCGTGATAGATTTAAAAACAGGTAAATATCCTGTTAGTCCAGAACACAACAAACAAGCCATGATATATGCAATAGGTGCATTATCTCGTTATGGTAATGAAGATACTGAAGTAGAGATTACAATAGTCCAACCTCGAGCAACGTGGGGAGGCGGACCTATAAAGACTTGGACCACCACCGCTGAATTTCTGGTGGATTGGGCATACGATTTCTTACAACCGTGCGTGGATGCATGCTTGGAGGAAAACCCTGTATTTGTTTATGGGGATCATTGTCGCTTTTGCAACGCAAGAAGCATCTGCGATTTATATAAACAATATAATAAAGGAGAAACTAATGAGTGAAGAAAATAAAACTGAAGCTGAAGAGCTAACAGTTAAGTTTGCAGACGATGGCAAAGAACATAAGGTTAATGATATGCCAGATGAAGCAAAGCAATTATATGTTCGTTGGCAAGAAAAAAGACGAATCAGAGATGAGTTTATTATCAAAGCTAACAATGATATAGATGACTTAAATACTTTACTTTCATCTTATGAAGCTCGTATGAAAAACATATTAGAGCCAGAAGATGAAGAAAAAACTATTGAGGTGTCTGGATGAGTTTAGCTGATATACGAAAAAAGACTAAACAGAAGCCACCAAGAATTATTGTTCATGGTGAAGCTGCTGTTGGTAAAACTTATTTAGCATCACAAACAAGAAACCCAATCATGTTAGACGTTGAGGATGGTTTAGGTAAGATTCAAATGGATCATATCCCATGTAAAACATATTCTGATGTAATGAGTAATTTAGATGAACTTTATAATGAGAAACATGAATATAAAACTGTTTGTGTTGATTCATTAGATTGGTTTGAACGATTACTTTGGGATAAAGTTTGTGAAGATAATAGTTGGAAATCAATTGATCAACCTAGCTATGGTAAAGGTTATGCAGAGACACTTCGATATTGGGGTGAATATGTAGAAAAACTTAATAGGCTAAGAGATAAAGGAATGATGATATTCCAGATATGTCATAGTGAAGTTAGAAAAGTGGAAGACCCACGAATCGAAGCTTACGATAGATATTCTCTTAAACTTCATAAAAAAGCTTCAGCATTATTGTTAGAACATTCTGATGCGTGCTTTTTTGCGGCTAAAAAGTTAGGAACTATTAAGGTGCAAGGTAAGAGTGGTATGACTACTAAAACTGTGTCTGGCGATAGAATCATCTATACCAACAACGACCCAGCCTTTCTTGCAAAGAACAGATACAACTTACCAGACGAATTACCAATGGATTGGAATGCAATTCGTGAGGAAATGTTGAAGTGAGTATGTTATCTGATATTGATGTGGTACAGAGAGACCTTGATAGGATAACTGCAAGACTTGGAGTATTATTGACTAAGGTTGATTTTGAAAACGAGTCTTATCCAGTTGAAACCTACGACAGGCTTTCTGATTTGAAAAAAGATTGTGAAGATTTGAATGAGTATCTTAATACTTATTCGTCTTACGATCCTGGTTAATCTAAAAGGAGTAAAAAATGGATTTAAGTAATTTTAATGTTGATACCTCTAATGAAGGTAAGTCGGTTGTTGAGCCAGGTAGACACGTTCTACATTGGCAAGGCGAAGATGAAGATTTAGTAGAAGGTAGAAACGGTTGGCGTGGTTGTAAGATGTACTTTGAAATTGACGGTACTAGTATAAGGTTAAATCATACCTTTACTGTTGGTCACGAAAATGAAAAGTATGTTCAAAGCGGTGTTAAATCAATGATGCTTATGGCACAAGCTATGGGTATTAAAGAACCACCAAAAAATACTGCAACTGCATTTATGGGTAAAAGTGTCTCAGCTGAATTAGTCAAAGATGAAAATGGTTATCTAAAGATTAATGAGGATTGGGGTAGAACTTGGCAAGCTACCGATAAAAAAGCAGAAGCCGTTGATGACAATATTAAAACTGGTCCGTCTGATTCAGATTTAGCAGCAATGGGTACAACTACTGTTGATGATGATGACACACCATTTTAATTACAATGGTAAAAACAGGCCTACTCTGTGTGCTTATTGTAAGCAACCGAGTGGGCCACTACTTTACAAAGACGGAGATTACTGGTTGGGAGCGTGCAGTATGAATCATTTAAAAAAGATTGGAGAGGGTAAACGATTACCAAACAAAGCACAATTAAATGACGAAGGTGTTGAATACTCTATTGCACAAACCAAGAACGTCTATGTAGAATTAGCAAGAGAGGAACGTAATGAACCTTTACACAAATGGGATAGAGACAATAGAAAAAGAGTCTTTACTTCTATTGTAAGGGAATATTTAAACTGGGCTAACGCTGTAGCCCAACAAGACGATGAAAGGGCAAAACATGGATCTGACGAAATACTTTCCAGAAGGAAATAATTTAGAACAAAACAAACCAAAAGATACAAGCGACTTAATAAATGAAATGCAAGCACAAGGCTTGCGTATCGATCATTTACAAATAACAGGAGAAATAGTAAGAGTACCAGTTAATGACTTAGCTGGTGTTAAAGCTGATACTAACCAAAAGTCTGGTTATTATGTAGTTAATGAAGTCAATGGCAATTACTTTGCAACTTATGGTAATTGGAAAACAGGCTTTGAAGGTAAATGGTCAAGCGTGAATCATCAAGCTATGACACCCCAACAAAGAGATGATTTACAACGTCAACTGCAAGAGGCTAAGAAAAGGGCCGAAGAAACTAAAAAACAAAGGCATAATGAAGTGGCTAAAAAAGTTGAACGCTGGTTCGAATCTTATCCGAATGTTATTGAACATGACTATCTCACAAATAAAAAGGTTAAAAATTATGGTTTAAAACAACACCAAGATATGTTGGTTTGCGGTGTGTATTCTACAACAGGAAACATACGTTCTCTACAATATATTAGTAAAAACGGTGAAAAAAGATTCGCTTCTGATTCAGAAATAAAAGGCAACATATTTCTCATTGGTGCTGAGATAAAAGATATTCCAAAACTAGATAAAATTATATTAGCAGAAGGTTACTCAACCTCTGCAACTATTTATGAAGCAACCCAGATTCCTGTAGCTTGCGTATTTTCTGCCAATTTCGTCATGGCAGTAGCCCTTCAAATACGCAAGCTTTCAGGTGCTAGAATCGTTGTTGCGTTAGATAATGACGAAAGCGGTGTCGGAGAGAAGAAAGCCCAGGAGTGTGTGCAGAGTGTGACTAATGCGTGCGTGCGTTTGCCGAGCGAACATGGGGATTATAACGACTTATATTTAAAACATGGTTTAGATAAAGTTAAACAAGAACTTACTGAATCTAAATTTAATATTAAAAAGTATGCGATTCGTAATTTAGTTGAGAAACCAGAACCGCAAAAGTTTTTAGTAGATTCATTTATACCATTAGCTAAACCAGGAATATTAGCTAGTAGTGGTGGTGTAGGTAAATCCTTATCATTATTACAGTTAGCACTTGCTATCGCCAAAGGCTCTACTTGGTGGGGTAAAGATGTAAAAGAGAATGGCTCTAGTGTAATCTTCTGTGCTGAAGATGATTTAGTTGAAGTACACCATAGGATTGATTTGTTAGACCCATTCGGAGAAAGATTTAAACATAACAACGATGTATATGTTTATCCAATACCAGACCAAAAAGAGCCATTAATTTTATTGCGAGAAGAAGGTATTACTGAACAAGCAAGAGAGATTGTAGAAGAATTAAAAGGTATAGAGAATTTAAAGTTAGTTGCGTTCGACCCATTACAAGCATTTACAACTGCTAGTGTGTCGCAAAGTAATGAAGCAGGACAACTCTGGGGAAGTTATTGTGCCATGATTAGTGCCAATATTGGTTGTACTACTTTAACAACGCATCATATTAATAAACAATCCATTACCAATGATTCTGATGATCCTTATTCGCACAAAGCAGATATAAGAGGTGCATCATCAATCACAGATTCAGTTAGGTTTGCAATCAGTATGTGGATTCCAAGCGAATCAGATGCAGAGGAGTTATGTGAACAAGCAAACATACCATACGATAGGTTGAGCGTGGTCAAGGCGGCCTTAGTCAAATCTAACTCTGGTAATGTGGATTATGGAGTGCAAACTTTAATAAGAAAAGACGGCATATTAGAGCCAATAAACTCTATGCCAAAGACAGATTATGAAATGTATTTTTAGGAGGAAACTATGAACGTATTAAGTTTATTTGACGGAATGAGTTGTGGAAGGATTGCTTTAGAGCGTCTTGGTATAAAGGTAGATAATTATTATGCAAGTGAGATAGATAAGTATGCTATCCAGGTAAGCCAAGCAAATTACCCAGACATAATACAAGTTGGCGATGTAACTGAATTAGATACATCAACACTACCAAAGATTGATTTGATTATGGGCGGTAGTCCGTGTCAAGGATTTAGTTTTGCTGGTAAACAATTAGCGTTTGATGACCCAAGATCTGCATTGTTCTTTGAGTTTGTTAGATGTGTAAAAGAGTTACAGCCAAAATATTTTTTATTAGAAAATGTAAGAATGAAGAAAGAATATTTAGATGTTATATCTGAATATATGGGTGTTGAGCCAATAATGATTAATTCAGCGTTAGTATCAGCACAAAATAGAGTTAGATACTATTGGACTAACATACCTGGAATAGAACAGCCTGAACAAAGAGGAATTGTTTTAAGGGATATATTGGAAACACAAACAGATGAAAAGCCTGTTAAAGATACAGAAAGAAACCAAAGACATTATAGAAATGATGATGAAAAATCTTTGTGTATGACTGCAACTATGTATAAAGGTGCTGGTAATAATGGTATGACTTTAGTTCAACAAAAACCTCTACATATCGGAACAGCAGTAGATATAAAAGGACATGACCAAATAAAAAGAGTTTATTCAGAAGATGGCAAGTCTCCAACGCTTACAACTTGTGGTGGTGGACATAGAGAGCCAAAAGTTATGGTTGATAAAAGAGTAAATAAACCAGAAACCATATCTGTAGATAAAGAAAAGAAACAACTAACCATAAAAGAAGCAACGAAAAAAGGTTATACCACTATTGAAGATGGAGATTGTTTTGATATGACCTTTCCAAATTCTAAAACCAGAAGAGGGAGAAACATGAAAGACAAGAGTAATTGTCTTACAGCTGCAAACTATGACTATATGCGTTATGAACATTCAGACGAAGATAAAGAAGTTTACTGGCGCAAACTAACCCCTGTTGAGTGTGAACGATTACAAACAGTACCAGATAATTATACGAATCATGTATCAAATACCCAACGATTTAAGATGCTCGGAAACGGCTGGACTATCGAAGTTATCACTCATATTTTAAAGAATATGGAACTGCCCAAATGATCTTATATGCGACAAAAATGGTAGCTGCTTGCGACAAAAATGGTATCTGCTTGCGACAACTTGTCGCATATATCCATAACATACCATGTTATAGGAGTGGAAAAACGCTGGAGGCGTTTTCCCCCTCCACGCGTGCGAGCAAGCGAGTGTAAATGATTAGAAAGTTTGATAAAAAGAATAAAGACTATTGGTGGGTGATACCTAGCGAAGTTCCACGATTGCACGCGTCTGGATTAGTGCCGTTAGCCTGCGTGGGTGATAGCTATATGAAGATGCGTTCGTGTGTGTGGAGAATATTCAGGCGTGAGTGTGGGCGTGAGGATTTATCTGTTAGTGCCAAGTTAGTTCTCTGGGCGGTATGTGAGCGATATAGGTTTGAGACGTTTAGTAGTCATGATGCGGTTAGTTATTATTGTAAGATGATTGGCGTTAGTAGGAGAACAGCGGGCAGAGGCATGAAAGAGTTGATTGAAAAAGAAGTTCTCTGGTGCGTGCTTGAAGGCGTGGAGGGAAGGTTAAGAAAGAGTCAAGCGAGTGGTAAGAAGCATTATCTTCTGGTTGGTTTAGCTAACGAGATTATTAAGGAGAGCTAAGACATACCTGGAGAGGAGTGAAAGGGGGATCGTGGTCTATAGATACGCCTTAAGCTCTGTAGATTCATTATAAGGGTAAAGTGATGCATTACCTAGTCTTTTTAATTTTAATTTAATAGAGGGGCTGAGAGTGGCTCGTGCGTGCTTGCTTTTGTGCGTGGAGTGACTAGCGAGAGACTTATAGGGGGGTTTGTATCTACGGAGAAGATACCTCTCGCTAGTCGAAACTTAGTGCTTGCGGTCTATTATTACTATTGCTAATGAGGTTAGTAATAGCATTAAAAAGAATACTCCGAAAAGCGATAGTATTATTTTAATTATTAGTTCAAGCATTAAATATATTTGGTTATAGTTGAATATACAATTTTATTCTCTTTTAGCATTTTTTCAACTTGGTTATTCATGTCGTTTATATTTGGGTTGCCTTGCATGGTAAATTCAATTGTTACTTCGGTTATTAGTTTCTTTTTCTTTTTACCAAATACGCTATCCCAGTTATTGCGTATCTTATTTATGTCTTCTTTTCTTCTTCCGCTTCCTTTACCTGCCAAGATGTCCTCCGATTATGTAGTTATAAAAAATGCTTTCAGTTATAAATTCTAATATCTCTGGTTTATTTTTATCTTGATCTAAACCATAGAAATAAGCTATGCGTTCTATTTCATCGTCATAGATTCCCTTTTTAGAGTCTTCTATGACTTGGTGATGTAAGTTTTCTAGTTGTTGGTTACTCATGCTCTTGCTCTAAATAAATAGAATAATGCTCTTAGTTTCCAATCTTCAAGATGTCTAAGGTGCTTTGGAATATCGTTTCTGTTCATTCTAAGCCTGTACCTTGCCTTCTTTTGTTATATAGGCTATATGCCTATCATTTTCATCACGAAGCAAATATCCGCCCTCTCCTGTTGCTCTAGAGTGTGTCTCGGATATGTAGGGTAATTCACCGCCAAATCCTTGGTCTCTATAGTGAGCTGAATATTTACCAAAAGCTGTGTTAAATGTCATATTGTTCATGCCCTTACTCTCCTTGCTCTCGCTAGTTTATTATTATGTTCTTTAACCATGGTTATATCTGGTTGTATATCTTCTAAGATTATCTTTTTAACCTCGCTTATTGTTAGGCCGTTTAGATCTTTAGTTATTATCTGGATATCCCTTAATTTAGGAATCCACGTTTTATGGTATTGTTTCTCTCGGCAGTCTAAGTTATAGCACCAATCAACAATATTGCCGTTTATGTTTATTGAAAAAATCATTTTCTTTTATCGTTGTCGTTAATAATTAGAGCTGTTGCATATAAACAGACGGCCATAAAAATTAATATTGGTAATAGTTGAATATCCATTAGTTAGATACCTCCTCAATAAAAGTATCATTTCCCCCTCTGTTATCTTCCAAATCTCCAAGATAGCTATTACCTTCAACTATTTCTTTTATTTGGTCTGCTAACCAATATATAGAGCAATGGATATTATTTTTGTTTGCGTTGCATAAACTTTGTATTTCATTAATCATTTCTACTTTACTCATTATTTCCCCCTTTGGTTGTTAGTTTATATAATTCAAAATCTTCCTTGCTCAACATCTTTTCAATGCGTTCCCAATCTTTAGGACTTCCCACGACTGGCAAGCCTGGATATTTTCTTTTAAGTTTCTTTAACGCGTTTTGATTTTGCTGTGTCATTGTGTCACCTCTTCGATAATATAATAATCAAAGCTTCTACACTTAGGGCATACTACATGGTCTTCTGTATTCCAAGAGGTAATTTCGTTGCCCTCTTTGTTGTATACTTCTCCGTATTCATAAGACGTATAATCACACGCCATGCATTGATTTAACTCTTCGCTAGTTAAAATATCCATTTTGGTTACGTTTTTAGCGTACATTATTTCTCCCTTATAAGTTTTAGTTTATGCCCTTGTTGTTCTAGGCGTTTATATTTATCTTGCATGGTTGCAAGGCATGATCCCTTAAAGGCTATAAAACCTTTAAGAGATCCGTTGTTAATTATTATCTGGTATTTCATTAGGCTACCTCTAATAAATCATTGTTATCTATTCGATAGCATATAGATTCATAAATTTCCTCTACTGAATAATCTATGTATCTATTTCTATATTCAAAGTCATCATCTACATAACTATGCACACTAACTTCTATTAAACTGTGATGTACAGTTATAAACATAAAATAGTCTTTATATTCTTTTTGGTATTCTTTAATAATCATTACGCCACCTCTAATTTTGTGTTGTATTCTAAATTAGCGATGCAATCGTTATAACCAATAACAAAACCCAACATTTCCTCTTTAGTATCAAAAGTTTTTAAATAGTGGCCGTGATAATCGCCTAAAGATATTTTATATTTACTAAATATTAGTCCCTCTTTGGCTACACTTGATTGTGTTGCATAAGAATCATAACCATATTTAATTAAATTCTTTTCAAATTTTACACATTGAAAAGCATAATAATATTTTTCTTTACCTCTTAATTGAAAGGTTATCTTTTCTTTTGCTTTGTTAAATTCACTTTCTCTTTCTTTATGAAATTGATTGTGCATTTCCTCTAAAGTTTTTTGATTATTACTCATATTTTTTCTCCGTAAATGCTAGATAATTAAATCTAGTAATAAGATAGTAGCATTGCGTATACGCAATTGCAACATATTTTACCTTTTATTTTAAATTAATTTAATAAATAGTCCGCAAAATAGCATTTATAAAGTAAAATCTAGCTTATGAGTGAAGTCAAAAAAAGAAAAAAACCAGGACCTAAAAAGATAATGTTTACTGAAGATCAGTTAAAAGAAGCTCAAAGATTGGCTGGTTTAGGATTTTCTGAAGAAGCAATTTGTCAAGCGTGTTTAGGTTGTAGTCCAGATACATTATTGAGAAGAAAAAAAGAATATCCTGAAATTGCGGAATATATAAGGCGTGGAAAAATGAAAAGCATTGAAGAAGTATCTAACGCTCTTTATAGGTCCGCTATTGGTTTACATGGTAAAGAGCCATCAGTTAGCGCTCAGATCTTCTTCTTAAAGAATAAAGGCAAGCAAGCTGGCAATGATTGGGCGGACATTCAACAAGTAGAAACAAATATAAATATTAAAGACGCACTCACGAACGCTAACGCACGCATAATACAAGGCGAAGTAATAGAACCAGAAACGCTAAACTTAAAAGATGCAAAAGACTAAGGCACATACGCATTCATGCGTTCACGCGTTCACGCACAACAGATGTGCTTTCTTGCGTATGCGTACTAATAGAACAGATAGCCCCTTTCATGCGTGTGCGTGTGCTGTTATATAAATATGATAGGAAATAGATTTTACCCCCCCTTTGCGTATGCGTGGGTGGTACGTATATATATACATTGTGGAATAATTTTTTATAGGTAATTTGAATGAAATATAAACCAGAAGAAGAAAAGCTATTAATGACCGAACTATGGTCACCTGTAGTTAAAGATAATCCATTAAACTTCGTCAAATTTGCCTTCCCATGGGGAATGAAGGACACCCCCCTCGAAGATTTTAAAGGACCAAGGAAGTGGCAGGAAAAAATTTTGCGAGAAATGACAATACACATTCAACGTAATGGTGTTAAGGATTTACCAGAGATGTTTAGAATGGCAGTTGCCTCAGGTCGTGGTATTGGTAAATCAGCTTTGGTTGCTTGGATTATTCTTTGGATGTTATCAACTAGGTTAGGATCAACAGTAATTGTTACTGCTAACACCGAACAACAGTTAAGAAGTAGAACATGGGCAGAGCTAGGTAAATGGCTTACCTTATCTATTAACTCTCATTGGTGGTCAAAGACTGCCACAACCATAAAACCAGCTGCATGGTTTGATGAAGCATTAGAGCGAGACTTAAAAATAGATACTGGTTATTATTATGCCCAAGCACAATTGTGGAGTGAGGAAAATCCAGATGCGTTTGCAGGCATCCATTCATCTTATGGCGTATGCCTGATTATGGATGAAGCGTCTGGTATTCCTTCTCCCATTTATTCAGTCAGCGAAGGTTTCTTCTCCGAACCCACGCCTAACCGTTTTTGGTTTACGTTCTCCAACCCACGCAGGAATCAAGGCCCATTCTACGATTCTTTTCACAGCGCAAAATCCTTCTGGAAAAACGAACAGATAGACTCACGCACGGTCGAAGGCACGGACAAGGAACTCTTCTCTAAAATGATTGAGCAGTACGGCGAAGATTCTACCGTTGCGCGCGTGGAGGTGATGGGCTTATTCCCCTCCGCGGATGACGATACGGTTATACCAATGGATTTAATTAAAAGCGCAGTCGACAGAGATGTATCACTAGCCGCAAGCGAGCCTATCATTTGGGGCGTTGATGTCGCTAGATTTGGTGGTGATAGTTCCGCCCTATGCGTGCGTCAAGGAAATCATGTCATTGAAATACAATCCTTTCCTTCTATGGACTTAATGCAATTATGTGGTGTGATAAAAAACAGATACGATGATGCTACTGCCATAGAACGCCCGCAAGAAATATTAGTTGATGTTATTGGTTTGGGCGCAGGCGTAGTCGACAGACTCGCCGAGCAGAACTTGCCCGTGCGTGGCGTGAATGTTGCTGAAGCACCAGCGACTAAAAAAAATTATTTAAACTTGCGTGCGGAGCTGTGGTTTGCAATCAAAGATTGGTTGGCACATAGAGATTGTAGATTGCCAGTTGATGATGAATTAGAAGCAGAGTTAGCTTCCCCTTTATATAAATACACTTCTAGTGGTAAAATAAAAATAGAAAGTAAAGACGAGATGCGCAAGCGAGGTATCAAGTCACCAGATAAAGCAGATGCACTTGCATTGACAATGGCAAGTAGTGCTGCAAGTTTTAGTGGAAGTGGAAGTCAATTCGGCTATAATTTTAGACAACCACTTAAATCAAGAATAATTAGAGTTGGATAAATTTATGGCAAAAAAAATAAAAGAAGAAACAATAAAGGTTGAAGTGCAAGAAGCAACAGACATGGATAACCTTGTTGGTGTTATTAAATCAGAAATGGATGATGCAAAAGATTTCATTCATCAAGTCGGATCAGAAAGAGCGGAGTCAACTGAATATTATCTTGGTAATGAGCCAGAAGGCACAAGCACGCTTCAGTCAGAATATGTTTCTACCGATGTTAGAGAAAGTGTTTTGTTTATGCTTCCCTCAATCATGCGTACATTCTTTGGTACTAAGAAGATTGTAGAGTTTATACCAAAAGGACCAGAGGACATCCAACTTGCAGAACAACAAACCGATTATATTAATTATTTAATCAGAGAAAAAAATCCAGGCTTCCAAGTTTTGTATGACGTTTTTAAAGATGCGTTAGTTCGAAAGACTGGTTTTGTAAAAGTCTTTTGGGATGATTCAGTTACAGCCACCACGCACGAATACACAAACATTGACCCACAATCCTATCAAGCATTAATACTAGATAAAAACGTAGAAGTTATAGAAGAATCAGCCACGCAAGAAACCATTACTACTTTTGACCCAATCAGCGGTGAAGAAGTTACCCAAGAAATACCAGTAAGCTACGACCTTACAATCAGACGATTAAAACCAAAAGATCAAGTATGTATTGAGTCTGTACCACCAGAAGAAATATTAATTTCAAGACACGCACGCGATATAGAAACTGCATCTTACGTTGCTCACAGAATGATTAAGTCAGTCTCTGAATTAATCGCTATGGGTTATGATGCTGAAGAGATAGAGCAGTATGCAGGTTATGGCGGTAGCTCATTAGACCCAGAAAGCTACGAAGAAGAACAAGCAAGAAATCCTTTTGATAACATGGTATATCCAGACAGAAACGATGCTGGCGGTAAAGACGTTTACTATGTAGAACACTATTTAAAATACGACTTTGACGGTGATGGTATTGATGAACGAATCAGAGTATGTACTGCTGGTGATGGACTCCACATTTTAAACGTAGAACCCTGGGATGAATTACCAATATGTATGTTCTGTCCAGACCCAGAACCGCATACAGCGATTGGCTCATGTCCAGCGGATTATCTAAAACCAATTCAGGCTGCTAAATCACAAATTATGCGTGATACCTTAGATTCACTAGGTCATTCAATCTTCCCAAGAATGGGTATTGTTGAAGGTCAAG
>CAACVD010000189.1_pt1 | contig 28577 bp, 41 predicted proteins | sample 2381771 | NCBI WGS metagenome assembly CAACVD01 (sample SAMEA5211965, study PRJEB30684) | marine metagenome | biome: Marine; feature: Epipelagic; material: Water | collected 2015-10-15 | depth 15 m
TTAGTGCTGTTTTGAAAGTTGCTAGTTGTTTTGTTTTTCCGTAGAAATCACTACCACCAGCACCATTATCAAACGATAGGCTATTTAAAGTTCCACTCGGAAATACAGAACCACTTGATTGTGTTTGATACTCTACACCATTTATCCATATAGCAAAATCAGATGCTTTGTATTTTACGGCTATTTTAATAAATTCCGTTGCATCTGTAATTGATTGAAATTTTATATAACTGTCGATTCCGCCAACTGTTAACTGAATTCTTACTTGATTATCAGAATTTGTATAAGCGATAGCAACCCTGTCTGTAAAATTACCATCATTTATTGTAATAAATTTATAATTACCATCATTAGCAAGTGCTGCTATTTCAGCAAACAAAACCCCTTCGCTGTCGTTAAACTCTGCACTTGTTCCTGAACCATTACAAACATCGGCTGAACGTGTTACAGTGCTTCCTGACGTTTTGATATATGAAGTTTTATAACTGTTGTATTCATATTGCATACCAAAAATTAAAATTCCATTTGTACCGTCAACAGTAACAGCACCACTTGAATTATCAGCTACGCCAATAAAAGGGTAATTTTGTGCTGTACTTGAAACGTAAGTAGATGAAATTCTATACCAACCATTTGAGTATTTTTCAATTTTTCCTGTATAGTTTGTAGCTTCGTAGGCAACATTCTCATTTTCTAAATCAAAAACACAATAGTATGTAGAGTTGTTATCACTTCCAAGAATAGCAAAATTTTTACCTGACCTTTTAACAAAACAAGATAAAGTGGCTGTTGTAGAAGTTGCTGTAAGTTTATATAAACCTTTGTTACTACCACTTGAAGATGGGTATATTAAAGTAGCGTTGTTTTCCCCTGTTGGCGAAGTTCCCGCGTTTGCTGTCCTACTTGCAGCTGCCGAAGTATATACGCTAAAATCTTCGCTGTGGCTCATATTATTTGTTCTACTCGGTTCTAAAAGTAAAGCGGGACAATCTTGTACTACGCCATCAATTAAAGGGTAATCTAAACGAGGTACGCCGCTAGCTACTGTTTCTATAAGGCCAGACGCCGCTACTCTAGTGGCTGTTGAACCTCTACTATGGGTGAAATCGCCGTTACCGCTTTCGGGTATTACGCTATAAAGTTTTCCAGATTTGTAACCGCTGGGTATAAGTGCTATACTAGCGTTGTCTTCTATTGCCATACTTAAAATTTACAACAAAAATACAAAATAATTATCGGCGCTTGCCTTGGCCCCGTCTTGGTTTTTTGTAACCCGTTTGCCCCTTGCTAGCGTTTTTACTATGTACCCCTGGGCGTTTCTTTTTAGCTGGTGCTTTGTAAGCGCTTATAATTAGCCTTGCCATTACTTAGACTTGTCTTTAAGTTTTTCGTACGTACGCAAGCCCCCAAGGCCTAACATACCTAACAAAATTGTTATAAGCTGGTCCATTTGTAAAGCTGGCGGCATAATCGTAGGGTTTACCCAGGCCACCAGATCGCGTATAATAAAGTTATATAATAACGCTAACCCGCATACCCAACCGATAAAAGGGCGCCACCCAGCTACAAATATACTACGGTGCTGGGCTTCTATTTTGTTTACTTCGTTTTGTATTTCAATAAGTTTAAGGGCTTTTTCTGGGTCTATTTCTTTGCCCTTTATAGCCTCGCGTAAGTCTTTAGCAAACTCGCCTAGGGCGCTATTACCGCCGCTGTTTAAACCAAGTAGTTTAGCTAGTAGTGCTTTCATATTAGTACGTCCAAATTACGCGCTGGGCTTTACTGTCGTCTACGTCTATATGTATAAACGTGTTAGCTATGCCTATGCGGCTTATATTATGCAGCATAAAAAGCTGTATAAGGTTATGGCGGTCTTGGCTAGTAGTACAGTGTATATCTACAGCTAAGCCCTTTAAGTGGCTAGACCCGCCTATACCGTTAGCGTCTGGCATCTTACCGCCTACTTTAGCGTTATGGGCCTCTGTTCTATAACCGCTGTTTATCACAATAGGCTTGCCGTATACTTCGCGAACGTCGTCTAATATCTTTAAAAGTTTTTCGCTCATAAGTTGCCCGCTACCTTGTACGTCTGGGCTGTCAAATTCGTAGTAACTAAAATGTTTTAATTTCATTTTTTGACGTTTTTAAATATAAAGCTTTCGCCAGTAACACTAAGTTTATCTATAACTTCGGTCTGTAGATCGCGTAACATTTTTTCTATTTTATCTTTTTCGTCTACGATCTGTTTTACTTGCGCTTCTAGGCTTTCATTTCTAGCTGTAAGGTTCGCTACTTCTTCGGGGTTCTTACCTATAAAAGTATATATAACTACGCTAAGGGACCCAACTAACATACCTACAATAACTTTAAAAATATCGTTATTTGAATCTGGTATTTGAAAAAAGGCTAAGAATAAAAGCAAGCCCATAACTAAAAAGAAAATAATACCAGCCCCTATATACCCGCGAAGTTCTTTGTCTTTAAACATATTATAACCTATCTACTACTTTTTGAATTTCTAATAAATCTACATCAAGTTTAAAACTTAAATCTGCGGCCCACTGTCTTACTGGCTTGCCGCCTTTATAAACTATAATTATCGGTACTGTTTGTACTTGTTTTTTAAACCCGCCGCTTTGGTCTTCTAGCCAGCCGAATTTTATAGTACAATTAATAAGACCGTTTAAGTCTATATTGTGGTCTTTATTCCATTTAGAATTTACTTGTAATACTGTAACGTCCGTTTTAACATCGCTTTTAACGTCCTCTGTCAGCTTACCAGGGGTAAACAACAAAAACGCTAAAGCAATAAGTAAACGCATAGTTATCTAAGTTCGTACAAACGCTGTTCTATTATTTCTAATTTCTCAAAGTTTTTTTCTATTAGTTCGCGGTTGTTCATTATTTCGCTACGTATAGCGTTATCTTTTAAGTCATATTCTTGGCGCGTTATAACTGGCGCTGGTTTTTCCATAGCCTCGGCTATCTGACCTTTTAGGTTTACGTAAAACGCTGTAGCTGTTGATATTACTATTACTAAAGTTACAATAGTTTCTAAACTTAGTTTTACTTTAGTTTCTTTTGATATTTCAGCCATAACAATATATTTCTACAAAGATAACTATTTTAAAAACTTAACACTGTGATTTGTAAGTCTTCAACTCTGGCGGTGGCACTATTTTTATCTACTTTAACTTGTATTTTAACGCCAGTTGTTTTAATTGCAGCCGTTACAAAAAATTGCGTAGTTCTACTATAGCGTACTTCGTCGCCGCTACTACTTATAAGGTCGTGTGCAAACTCTACGCTTTTGTTAGTATCTGGAAAATACAGGCGGCTATCCATTCTTGTATTAGCCGCGCCAGTTGTAATATCGTAGTCGTTTCTTACAAGTACTACGCTACCTACTGGTATTTCGTCTAGGTCTATAGTGTTTGTAGCGCTGTCCCAAAGATCGCCAGTAACGTAACTAGGTTTGTAAGTAGTAAGCGTACCGCTACCAGCTTTATCGTTTGTTAAGTCGGTCCAAGTATCGGCCGCAAGGTTTATAGGTGTACCGCTTGTAGTGGCGTCTTCATAAAAAGCAAAACCCCCTAAGGTATCGTAAATAGCGTTTACGCTTGTTTTAATTTCGTTTACGTTTGCCGCCGTAACCTTGTATATATCGGCTAAGGCGCTAGTACTGTTATCTGTTTTATCGGTAAAAGTAATTTTTGCCATATCTTAAAATTTAGCTTTGTAACTCTGTTTGTAGTTCAGCCTGTAACCCACCCTGGGCTTCTCGCTGTTCTATTCTATTACTAACTTCTATAATTACCCTGTAGTAAGTATAGTCGCTAGCGTCTTCTTCTAAATAGTTTATAGTTTCTATTTGAGTAGTAAATACGTTAAAACCTTCGTCGTCTAAATTTATATAGCTAGAAGTTCTAGTACGTACAAGTTCTAGCACTTCGTCTGTTATTAGGTTGCTGTCTAGTTCGCCGCCACTATCGCCAGTAAAGCGTGTAACGATTTCTAAGCGCGTTATAACTTCGGTTATATAGTTTGTTTGGTTCTGGTCTATTTCGTCGTTAGAAACGCTGTAAATACGTATATAAGGAAAACTAGCGTCGCTGGGTACCCTGTTATAAATAGGTACGCTAGCGCCCCTTAGCAAAACGTTACTAGCTAATTTATCTATATATGCTTTACGTACTCGGTGTATTACTTCTTTCATATATTTTGTTTTATATCTTTATCAAGTCTATCTAATAAGCTTTTTAAAGCTATTCTTACACTAGGAAAAAAGAACGGCTGGGGCTTTATATCTACTGTACGCTGGCCTTTACCGCCAAATAATTTTTTAATATCGGACGCGCTAAAACCTAAAAGCCTAGCTTCTTTAGTATCTATATGGCGGCCAGTGCCAAACTCTTGGTAAGGCGCGTACTTCATATTATAACCTACTTCTACTTTGCCCTTACCTTTAGCGCCATAGTAACCGCTTTGTTTTAATTTACCTTTATCTACTGGCACCCTATCTGTAGCTTTGTCTATAATATCGGCCGCTGTTTTTGTAAGCTGGGTACTTAGGTCGTCTTTAGCTATACGCTTTAAACCGTCTAATTTCTTAAACAGTTTATTTAGATCGTCCCTATTTATCTTAGCTTCCATTAATCTACTTTCGTGGCCTTTAGTGTTGTCATATAATCTAGATCAGCGCTAAACTTATTATTTAGTCTATACTGAACAGTGGACCCTTCAACTTCTATAAGGTCGTTATTTTGTAAGTTATCGGCCGAACGCTTACGCATAGTTATTTCAATATCTACGTAGCGCTGGCGTATACCGTTTTCCTGTTTTACTTCGCCGCCTACTTCTTCTATTTTAGCCCAGAACGAACCTACAGTAGTTTCGCCACTGGTCCACCCGCCGAACCCGTCCGCTGTTTTGCTATTACGCTTAACAGTTATTCGTGTATTTAATTGGCCCGCGTCCATTATACAAATGGTTTTTTATAGCTTGCTAAAATATCTTTAGCGCCTGTAGGTATCTTACTTACGATCGTACCCGTTTTAAAGTCGGCGCGGTTATCGTAGTAAGTGCTAACTGTTTGTAGTATAGCTTGCTTTACTAGGCTATCGTCTAGGCCCTCGGTTATATAGGTTACTTTTATTTCTTTAGCGCTACCATCTTTAAGTTCTATAATTTCGTTATTTACGCCTTTAATTTCGTAAGTAGAAGTATTACCGTCGGTGGTTACACTAGATATACTAGCAACTGGTCCAAAGGGTAACTGTAGTCTAGGCGTTTCGTATTCGTCGTAGTAGTACTGGCCTTGTTTTAATTCCTTAACGTAGTACGTTCTGTTCTTAGCTACTATATCGCTACTTATATAGTTTTCGCACCATATACGCGCCTGGGTTATCATTCTAGCTATTATGTTATCGTCGGCGCTGTTGTCAACTCTTAGATAGTCTTTAGCTTCTTGTGTGGTAACTATTTCGTTACCAGTCGTACTATTTATTTTAATTTCGCGCATACTTAATTTTTTTCAAAAATACGAAAAAAGCGCCAGTAGATTGTGGCGCCCTTTCCTAACTAAAACTAACCAAATGAAAAAAAACTCTAAGTGAATTGTACAAAGTTATTAAATTTATTTTTATAAATACCGTTTGGGCTTAGTCTTATAGACTTTTGTTCAGTATTTTTAATAACAAAAAAACCGTCAAGTTCTTCAAAGTATATCGCAAAAAAATCTACTTCTTCTATTTTATACGCTACGTTTGTACGCCTTAAAACTACTTGTACGTCGTTTCGTCGCCTTTTACGATCGTTTGAAACGTGTTTGATTTGTATTTTATAAAGCTTGTTATCTTTTTCTATAATAGCATCGTAGGGGCTGGCATCAAGTAAAGGCATAGAAACATTAAACCCGTTTTGCATAGCTATAGTTGCAAAAAGATATTCGGCTAGACAGCCGCGTTGGTTATTGTTCATTCTTGTTAAGTTACCCTAAGGTATAAAAAAAACCGCCTAAGTAGTGGCGGTTCTTCTTAACATAAAACAATAATTAATCTACTTTATACGCCCAGTATATTGACGCATAACGCTAAGGGCTTCGCCTAGCTTATTTAGTACCAGTATCTTTTTGGTTACTGGTAATTTATTAAAGCTATCGCTGTCTAATAGGTAAGCCAGTTCGGCTATATCATTACTATAGTAATTATTTTCCATTTTCGTTATAAGTTAAAACAGCTAGGCCCAGTATAGCTAAGCTTAAAGCTGTTAATAAGTCGTTAAACAAGTATAGGCTACGTACCCCTAAAAGAAACATATACCAGCCTAGTATGGGTTTTAAATACTTCATATTACCCTAAATATAGATCGTTTACCAAAGTAAGTAAGCAAACGTAGGCCACTATAGCGGCGCCAGTTATCAAAAAATAAATTAAATCACTTATAAAGTTTTTCATATTTAAAAAAGTTTAATTAGTCCAGTTATAAGCCCTATATAAATAAACACAAATAAGGCGTTAAAAATGTTGTCTATTGTTGTATTCATACTGGCTAAATTAAAAAAAAATTTTTAATTACAAAAAAAAGCCAAAAAAAAAGCCCAGCGTAAGCCAGGCTTTATAATAGTAATTAAGCTGTATTATGCAGTTTCTAACGCTGCTTTATCTACGCTAAAGTCGCCATTTACAAACGCGTTAGGTAAGTAGTTTGTAAGTGCAACTCTCTCCTGTACTCTTACAGTTACGAACCCATCACGGAAGTTAGTAGAATCGAATCTAGAAAACTCGACGCCTACGTTATCGCGAATCCAAAGCTGGGTACCCATTCCAAAGTTACCAACTAGGTATTTATCGGAAGTAACCGCTGTAGATAAAATTACAGGGACCCCGTTAATACGTGGCTGTAGCCCTTGGTTCCAGTCTTTTACAAGGTATTCATTTTGCGACGATTTGAGTAGCAAAATCTTGTGGAAATCTGTAGGGTTTATCATAATATAATCAGCGCTGTAGTTAGCTAGTGCTAGCTGGTTTAACGCTACAGTAAGTACGTCAAACTCGTTAGCGCTTTCAATAGCGTTAGCAAAACCGCCAGCTGCAAAGTCAGTTGCATCGGTAATAATACCGCTAAGGTTAGGCGCAACTCCAGAACCGTTAAGAATCTGGTCGTCTTCAACAGATAACAATTTTTCAGGCGCACGTGCTGACAAGTAGCTTGTAAGCTGTGGCGTATCGGCTAACATTTCTTCAGAAATTCTAAAGTAAGTACCGATCTTACGTACGTTAGCGTCTGTAGCTGTCATATCAAAGTCAGACTGGCCTAAAGTAGCGCCCTCGGCTTTAGCCGCGCCGCCGTCAGTATAGCCGCTTTCTTTTACATAACGTACTACGTCGCTGTCAGTTGACCCAGTAGGGATAAGCTGGCGTACGTGTACAGAACGTGTAGGGTCGAATTTATACCCTGGTACTCTGTCAGCTGGGATAACATCGGCTGTAAAGTCAGCGCCGATAGTCATATCAGCCTTAACTTCAAAAGACGCGCTACGGTTATTACCGTTTCTTAGGCTGTCAATAGCACCGTCGTTAATAGCTTGGTTAAGCGCACCTTTAAAAGTAAGGTTTTTAGATACGTCCGCTTGCTTTTTATTAGCAACTTCGTAAGCATCAAAACGCTCGTTAAAGCTTTTTGTCAAGTTATCGATTTCGTTTTTAAGCGCTTCGTCGGCTTTGCCAGTTGCGCTTTCAACAGCTTGCCCGTAGGCTTTTTCCAGTTTAGCGTCGATAACGTCGCCTAGTTGGTCTAGCTGGTTTTTAGTATCTTCTTGCATTTTTAATTTATTTAAAGAAGGTTATACAATTATTTTAATTTGTCTATAAGATACTTATATACTTGTTGGCTGTCATCAACTGGCTTTGTGTCTTCTTGGGACGGCAAAGTAGCGCTTACGAATAGGCTTTTAAGTTTAAGTAATTCGGCTTCGATAGCGTAACCCATTTCGTCGGATATATTACCCTTACGAATTAATTTAGCTAGGTTATCGTATCTTTTTATAATTTCTTCTTTGTTCTCGCTACCTTTTACATCTAAAATTTTAGCTTGATCGTTAGCGGCCAAAGTAACGGCGCTTACTTCGTATAACTTAACTTCGGTTATTTCTCTGTAGTCGCCTTTAAATTCTTTTTGCATCGGTAAAATACCTACGCTGTTTTCGGTAATTACGCCCATTTTAATAAGTTCGTAAACGTCTTTACCTAGTGTAGTATTAGCTAGCTGGGCTTCAAACTTTAGACCCTTATCGTCTTCTTCTAGCATAACCATTTTACCAAGTGGCTGGGCCATATTGTGCTGGTAAATATAGCGGACCCGTTCGCCATTTTCTTTAATTGTTTTCGCGTAAGACCCTGGTCTTATAATATCGCCGTCGCTATCTTTATTGTTAAAATAGGACGCGTAGCCCTTTACAATATGCTGTTTATCGTCGGCGTCAATTACTTCGCCAAGTGGCGCGCTTTTATATAAAATCATAATTCTATAATTTTTACAAATTTAAGGGTTTTTTTATTAGTGTTATTTCGCCCCCGTCGTCGGTGTTTACTCCAGCGTCTACATACTCTAGTACTAAATTTTCTTTTAGCGCTTTGTCTAAAAGTTCTGTTAGTTCTTCTACGCCTAGCATATATAAATACGCTTGCGGGTGTTCTAGTTCTGGATATAGTTTTACGTACTTCTCTATAAGTTTTATTAGTTTTTCCATTATATACTATCTATTAATTCTTGCCATATCTTTTTTGTTTCTTCGTAGACTTTAGGAAAAAGCGCCTTAAATACTGGGTTACTGTTATAATAGTTTTCAGCTATATGTGCTAAAAATTCAGCGTGCTGGCCGTAAAAACCTCTAAAATTATAGTATTGTGTTGGGTGGCCGTAACCTACTTGGTTTTTAGTTAAGGCGCCTAAAAAGTCAGCTATAGAACCCCAGTGTTCGTTAAATTCTTCATCAGTCATTTTAAAAAACTTACGCCTCATTCTTTTATATTCTACGCCGTCAAGTTCTATTTTTTCTCTTAAAGGCCTTTGTAATTTAAATCTAGCATCAAGTTCTAAGCCTACGCCAGCTTCCTTTTGAAGTCTTTTAAAATGTTTTAAAACTATAGGGCTTGCGGCCATATCTTTAACGGCCCATTTTTGTTGTCTATGTATGGCGTGTCCAAATTCGTGGGCAAGTACTTTTTCAAATTGTTTTGCACCTTTAGGAAATCTTTTTTTATTTAAGTTTATAACGCCGTTTCTATGTTCACTTTTTCTATTGCTAACTGTTATTTTAACTTCTTGTTTAAGTAATTTTATAAAATCTAAATTACCTACTAAATAACCTTGCTGTTCTAATTCGTTTATAGTTTGCCAAGTTGTATAACCTGGGTGGTCTACTCTTTGTAAGTAGTCGCCTAGGGGTTCGCCTTTGCCTTGATCTGGGCCTTCATATACTGGCCCTTTAGGTTTTGGCTTTATAACTGTAGTAGCTAGGCCAGCGGCTATTTCTTCGAATACCCTACTTTGGGGTATTTCTTGGCCGCCAAGGCCGTAACCTATTTCGGTAAACCCTGTAGTTTCGGCGCCTTCTTTTGGTATATATACTACAGTGCATCTACAGTTTACTGTATTCTTGGCGCTTGCCCTAGAACGATCGCCTGGCTTGTCCATAGGTTCGCCACCTACTATAAAGTCTTCGTTAAAAGGTATAGGGTCGGACCCAGCCATAGCCCTATGGGCATCACGTTCGCGGCCGTCTAGTGTTACAGACCAGCGCTTTAGTAACTGGTCTTCGTCGTATACAGTAAGGGCCGATTCTTTAACAGCTTGGTTACTTATATTAGTTGTTTCAGTTCTTACAAAACGTTCAGCCTGGTATCTACTATAGCCGTCGAATTGCTTACGAAGTATACGCGCTTGTTCACTAGCGCCTAACCTCATAAAGTCGGGGTCCCGTAGTAGTTTCGTCGTTACTTGTATTAGGGTCTTTCGCGCTGTCCCTTGTACTAGGGGCGTATTTGTTGCAGCTACAGCGGCGGCATTTGCCGCAAATTTTCTTTGCCATTCAGTCTGGTATTGTGTGGGGTTAATTCCTTTGGTGGCAAATTTATCAAAATTTCTAGCGTACCAGTTAGCAAAATGAAGGCCAGTATCTACATATACTTCGTTATATATTTCGCTTAGATCGTTGGCTTTAAATAGCCCAAGTAGCTGTATATTATTATTGTTGTTAATAAACTGGTCTATACCTTTGGCGTATTCTCTATTATAAAAGCGCCGTACTCTAGATATATTTCTTTTTTCTGTTTTATCGCGTTCGCGTTCGTAGGCCCTTTGCCAGTCTTCAACAAAGTTTTTTTTAAGCGGCTTTTTATAGCGCTCATATTGACTATAGCAAAAGGCTGTACGCTGGCTAACGTTAGGAAAATCAGCCATAGCCTCTGGGTCCACTATACAGCGGTTTACAAAATTGTTTTCGCTTTCGCCTTTATATGGTCTAGGCATCTTCTAACTTATCTAACGTTTTGACGGCCCAAACTCGCATAGCCTCGCCACCCCAAAGGTTGTAGGCTACGTAGCCTTTATCGCGCCAGGGTTCGTCTTTAAATTCGTCGGCTACTGTTGAATAGGTTTTACTACGCGTTAAATAGTTCTTGGTTCTTTTTAAAACGTCTAGGCTTAGGGCCTCGCGCTCGCTTAGTTGGCGCGCCCTTGCAAGGCCTACGTTCGTGCCAGCTTGTACTACATCGCGGCCGTACTTCTCAATCCAGCCTAGCATACGCTTAGCGTTATTAGTTGCGGCTTGCGGGTAACTATCAAACGTTTGGCTTTTAGTTTCGTCTTTGCTGCTTTGTGGGTGGCCCTCTGGTAATAGATCAGTATCGTGTTTACCGCTTCTAAACTTACCGTTTTTAAGTGCATATAGATAGCTGTTTACGCGGCCCATAGCCCACTGGTCGGCGTTCTGTACGTTAGGGCGTACGCTTTGGGGGTTAGTTCTATAAGCCCCTACGCCGCGCTTGTATACTTCAAACAAAGTATTTACAGTAGTTCGCTTTGTACTGTCGTCGCCTACTTCTTCGTTATGGTCGTCAGCTTTTTTTTTTAGTGCTGTTTTAAGCCTATCGCTTATTTCTTGTTTAGTATCGCCTACAGCTTCTAAGTATTCGCGGTGGCTATTGAACGGCATATATACTGTTTCGCCGTCTACACTGTGGGCGTGATAACCTTCGCCGCCTAACTGTTCAGCGCGTGCTTCGGCCTCGCCTATAGTTGTATACGTATCTGTTTGGCCTTCTACTTCGGCTTTTACTACGATATTGTGTAACGCTTCTTTTATCAGCTTCTTTTGTTCTTCTACGTCCATAGGCGGTACTGGGTCTGGAAAATCTACGTCGCTGTTGTCAATAGGTAAAAGGTTACTAGGTATATAGTAGTCGTCTAGTGCTGGCGTATCTTCGTCTACGCCGTAATTCATAACGGCGCGTTTCTCGTTAGGTGTAAGCCACCAGGCCTTACCTAGCTGGTCTACTACTTTATCGTTTTCTTCTTGTAGTTCTGGTATGCTGGTAAAGTCAAAATCTATAAAAAGGTTATCGCCAAACTTAGGTACAAGCCAGCGGTTTAATTCGTCGCGTAGTTTGATTAGTTCGGGTATTACAGCGTTTTGGTATAAAGCTTTTTTGGCTTCCTTCATATTGTTATACGTCGTAGCCTCGGTGTTATTGAGTAACTGAACGGGTACGCCATAGATGTTACAAAGGTCTTTTATACTTGCGTTATATTGCTCAATAAGCGAAACGTCTGTAGCGTTTAAACCAAAGTTTACCCAGCTAAGCTTTTTAGGTGTTATGATAACATCGCCAGCGTTACCGCTACCTTGGTACTGTTGTCTAAATTTATCTTTAAGCTGTTGGGCCTGTACTTCGTTTAGATCGCCTTCATCGGCCATTAATAAGCCCCTAGCTGTTTGGTTCTGTAGATACTTGACCCCAGTAGTTACAGCTTCGTTATTAGCTGTAAGCGTACGAAGTCCAGCGGCTAACGGGCTTTGGCCGTAAAGGTGTGAACCCGTACCGTCGTAGTAGGGGTTAAAATCAGATATATGTAGTACGTCTTCGGCTGGCATACTGTAGTTACCGTTATACTCTATACGATATTCTTTGACTGGCTGCATTAGGCCACCGCTTACTATTTCTACTATCTGGGACGGCAAGGCGTATAGTTCAGTATAGCGCCCTACGTTAGCGCCAGTATCTGGTCCAAGGCCGTATATATATCTGTTACCAGTAAGTTTACCAAAGGCTACAAGTTCGGTTAGCCAGCTATTATAGGACTGGGCGGGGTTGGGTCTGTTTAGTAGTTCGTGTAGTTCGGTGTGCTGTAATTCGATTAGCGCGTGTTTTTGTAGTTTTTTCGCCTGGTAAATACTGTTGTTATCTAGGGTATTACTAGTAAGGGCCTTGTAACGCTTTAGGTCGTTCTCGTTCTTCTTCTCATATACTTGAAACGGTATAGTAGTAGCGGCGCGTGTAATTATGTTTACAAGGCTGTATACTGTAGCGTTACGGCCGTAGCCTTGCTTAACGTAGGTATCGTCGTTATCTGGGTTCCATACAATACTTTCGCCTAAGAATTGATATATAGCCCTGTTATATGCGGCGGCTGTTTGTTGTGCGTTTTTAGAAATGATCTTAGTAAAACGTTCTAATAGTGAAGGCATACGTCAAAATTTGTACAAATTTAATGAATTTAAATTACGAAAAAGTCGTTACGGTTCTTATACATACTGTAAGTGGCATAACGCAAGGCGTCGGCCAAGTGGTTATTTTTATCTATAGGCGTATTTATAATAGTGCCGTCTTTTAATTGTTGCCAAAAATACGTACGCTGTTCTTGTATTAGGTTCTTACTCTCTTGGCTTACAATTACGTCAAACTCTTTAATAAGGCTTATACCAGCTGTAATAGAACCCGCGCCCTTTATAGCTGGCTTAGCTAAGCAATCCATTTGCTTTAGTTCTTCTATACTCTTAGGCTCGGCGCTATCGCAAAACGTAAGCGTATTGTTTAATCCCTGGGCCTTTAGGTATTCGGCTATATCGCGGTTGGTTAGCCCTGTCTTATATAGAAGTTCGTGTACGTAAAGCTTATCGTTCTTCTTGGCTACTTTGAGTATGGCCGTTGGGTCGTTACTAAAACCAAAGTCTAGGCCTAGGTGGTAATCTAAGTCTGGAAAGTCAGCGTATGGTATATACTCCCAGTTATTGAATATCTGGCGGTTACTGAATACAGCGCGTTGGCCCTCGCCAAAGACGCGCCAGTAGTCTGGGTCTTTTGTCTTTAGTAATTCTATTTCGCGTACAAGTTCTGGGCTTAGAAAACTATTATCGCTGTAAGTAGTTACCCACGTTTCTATATCGTCGCGCTCGCTGTCTATTAGTTCGCTGTATAACCAGTGTACTGGGTCCGAAGGGTTGAAGTCTATTATAATTTCTTGGGTGGTTCTCATATTCAGCTGCCTGTAGTCTTCGTAGTGTAATTCGTTAGCCTCGTTTATAAAACATATATCGCGCTTACGGCCCCGTATCTTTTGTGGTTCGTCTACGCTTAAAAACTCTATAGTATGGCCGTTATACTTAAAAGTGTTTTCGGCCTTGTTATGTACGCCAAGGTAATAAACCCCTAGGCGCTGCATAATTCCTATAAGGTCGCGCTGTACTGACCCTTTAAGCGCTGGTAACGTTTTACGTACTATAGATATTACTAGAGGGTCTTTTTCGGTGGTTAGCTTATAGACAAGGTACTGGCATATAGCGTAAGTCTTACCAGAACGCGTACCGCCCTGGTGTACCTTTATCCTGGCCTTGCTTTTAAGTGTTTGGTAAAACTGTATATTACAGGCCTCGCTTATTCTTTGCTGGGTACCCATTCAATTACTTTACTTTCAAGTACGCCCTCGTGTGCTATTTCTTGGCGTTCTATATAACCTCGTTTTTTGCCTTTTGTCTTTAAGTAGAATATAGTCGCCGTTACGTTGCCTTCTTGTATAAGATCGTATAACTTACTTTCGACGGTATCTATAGCTACATCTTTAAAGTCGTCTACAGCCTTTTTAAAGTCTGGGTCTTTATCTAGCCATTCGTAGAATGTAGTACGGCCAACTCCAGCCATTTTACAAGCTGTAGTAACTACGCCTAAGCTTTTTTCTAAAGCCTTTAGCATTTTGTCTTTTTTAGTGTGTTCGGTTTGTTCGGCCATAGTGCAAAGTTAAATAAAAAAAGCCACCCGTAAAGGTGGCCTTAAAATAACCCTAAAAGTCAAATAAAATCTAATCCAAAGAAACGAAAAAAAAGCGGGTTATTATTCTAAGAGTATAATTTTTTGCTCTCTCTCGTAGGACATAAATTTAACTTTAAATAATCCTTTTTTATCAGCGTTATAAAAATCTTTTAGGCCTTTAAATGTAGAAACTATATCTACGATCTCTAGAAATCTAAAGCTATCTAATTCTACGGTTACTAAGTAAAGCTGTCCAGCTTTAGTATTTGTTGGTATTGTAAATGTATGTTTCATTTTGTTTTAGTATTACGTTGTCAAAGAAACAAAACGTATTTCTAAATTCCAAAAATTTTTTAAATTATTTTTGTTCTATATCTGTAAACCAAAATATATTAAAGCCAAAAAATAGTAGTAAAAACTGTATTACGTGTTCTTCTTGGTCCACTACTTCGGTACCTTGTAGCGTGCTGTCTATATAGTTTATACCTACGGTAAGGCCGTAGATAGGAAAAAAAGTAATACCAAATAAAGGCATATTAAACGCTTTTAGTTTCGTAAAGATACAAATAAAGCGCCCATACTTTTAAATCAGCTTCTTTTTTTGTGTATGTTTCTGGGCTTTGTATTAGTTGCCCGTTATCGTTTATTTGAACGTGTAAGCCTTTTATTGTTGGGTTTACGTAAACCTTTATACCGTTTTTTACGCACCAGCTAAGGGCCTCAAAATGTTTGTCAGTCATATTACCAAGGTACGTTAGTGTCTTTTATTACTTCAAACGTTTTATTTTCTTTGCCTATCGGTTTGTATACCCCGCCGTTTCTAAAGTCAGGGGCTACATCAAACTGGCCTAGCTGGCCGTTTTCTTTACGCTTTACTTTTTCTACATATATGCTTACTATATCGCTTTTGTATTCGGTCTTTTGCCCTATGTTTCTATAGCATACTAGGCCGTTATAAGCTTTATTATAGAAATCAGCGGACCCGCTAATATCGTACAGCCCTGGCTTTTTATATACCCCGTTATCGCTTTCAATTTTACGCGGGTGGGCTACTAGTATTAGGTGGGTATTAGTTTGCTGGCAAAACTGGGTAATTTCGCTAAGCTGTTTACCTATATAGCTAAAATCGCGCTGGGCGCTGTGGTCTAGCATATTCCAAGGGTCTATAAGCAATACGTTTACTCCCTTTTGAAAAACCAGCTGTTTAAAGGCGTCTAGTATTCCTTTAAGCGTTAGGTTTTCTAAGTCAATTTTAACCCAGTAAAAATGTTCTTGTATAAAGTCTTTAGTGTGGTTAAGATCGTCTACGCTACAGCTACGCTCATTTAGTTTATCAGCTATTCGCTTTATATGGCCTTCGTAGGGCCAACTTTCGGGGCTAAACATCGCGCACCTAAAGCCGTATTTTGTGGCAAGGTTTACAAGTATCTGGTCTGTAAAGTCAGACTTACCGCTATTAGGTATACCAGTTAGTACAGTCCATTCCCCAAAGGCTAGCTTAAAATAGTTATCGCTGTCGCCTATACCTAGGCTGTAGTTTTTTATACCGTTTTCGTTAAAGTTTAGTACGCTGGTCCATATATCCGAAACGTTTATAACCCCCTCTAAAGGGAAATTTTTAGCGCCTTTTATGTACTGGCGTAGTGTTTCGGCCCCTTTGTTTATTAAAACCTCGTTAGCGTCTTTAAAATCGCCAAAATCGACGTATTTACAGCGGTAAGCGCCAAGTCTACGGGCCAGTTCTTTACGTAACATTAGCCCAGGTTGGTCGTTATCTGTACAAAGTATTATTTCTTCTTTATTCTCAAAGTATTTATAACAGTTGTCTAAATAGTCTAGGCGTTGGTTGCCTTTACTTGCGCCGTTAGGTACGCTTACTACGCTATATAAACCAGCTTCGTGTAGGCTTAAAGCGTCTAGTTCGCCTTCTACTATATAACAGCTTTTGTTATCGGCTATGTTATCTAGGCCGTAAAAAATCAGTTCAGCACCGCTAACAAGCTTAAAATTCTTTTCAGCGTCGCGGTATTTAACGTTTACCAGTTCGCCAGCCCTAAAGTAGTTAAAGTTGATCGTACGGCGTTTTTTTTGTACTTGCGGTATATATTCTACGCTTTCGCCTATTTTGTAGTGTACTAGCGTGGGTTCTGTTATACCCCGTTTACCGAACCAGTCTATAATACGGCTGTTTAGTTCAGCGTTTACCTTTGGCGGTTTTACGTATTCTACTTTTTGCTTAAACTTTACGTTACCAGCCCAGCCGCAGTTATGGCAGTTGTATATACCCTGGTCTATATTTACGCTTAGGCAAAAGTCGCTTTTATTTTTTCTTGTATGGCTACATTTTGGGCAAAGTGTTTTAACCTCGCCGCTGGTTCTTTTAACCTGTATACCAAGGCCCTGTAATTCCGTTAAGTAACTCATATTATAAAAGTATGTTAGCTAGTGAAATAAATACTAAAAACCAAAATGTATAAGTCCCAAGTATAAAGCTAAATACCAATATTTCATTTTTTGTTATTCTTCTCATTTTTCTAAGTTTTAAAGTTAAATCTATAAAAGTAACGCTTGTCAGCGTTGCCCAGTAAATAGACTTCTTTTTGGCGTTTACCGCCCATATCTACTACATCGTGATTATTAAAAACCGTAGTATTCGGGCAATCTATAAACTGGGTATTATCGGTTATGTTTTCGAGATCAAATATATATAAACCTCTAGAATCTACTACGCCGTAGTATTTTTTCTGTACGTCTAAAGCTTGTAGTTTATCGTGTTTGTACTTCTCTAGCATCTTTAGTCTGTAGGCCTTTTTCCTAAACTTCAACTCTAGTACACAAGTATTACCGCTGTCGTCGTAGCCGTCCGCGTCAAAACTTTCGTAACCCTCGCCAGTCCACTGTAAGGCCCAGCCGTCTAAGTTTAGTAGGAAAATTAGCTGCCTTTCAAAGCTTTTAATCTGTTCTATGTTATCTAGCATACTTTAAAAGTTCTTCGTATTCTTGGTTAGTTAGTAGCTGTCGCAAATTATAGTCGTTTAGTTCGCCGTTTTTGGTTTTAGCGCCTAGTAGTTCTTGGTCGTTTTCAAAATATACAAAGTATTTAAGCACGTTAGATACCTTGTTAAAGGCCGTAGGACGCGTTTTAAGCGCGTTTCTAGTCATAAACCTATGAATGTATAGGACGCCGTTTTTATCGCTTGTACGTAGCTTTAAAATGCTTAAAAAGTTTTCTTGCCAAAAGCTATCAGTTCTAAGTTGCTTACAAACTTGGTAAACTTCGCCAAGGTCGTAGCCGTCTATTCGCTGTATTTTGTCTAGCGTATCTAGCCATTTTTCGCGCCTGGTATTTGTGTTTGGTTTAAACTTAGTAGGAAAAAGCGATATAAAATGATCTAGGGCTTTTGTAGCTATTTCTAAGCTGTTTTGGGTGGCTGTTTTTGACTTCGGACTTATATTTCTTTTATTATTATCTATAATACTAGTATTATTATATATATTACTAGCACCTTTAAAGGTACTAGCACCTTTATAGATACTAGCACTATTACTAGTACCGCTTATTTCTAAGTGGTCGGCTAAAAAACCCCCTTTTTGTAGGCGTTTTAAAGCGCTTAAAGTGCTTTCGTATTGTTTCTTGTTTAGCCCTTGTATTACTATGCTATACGTCAAACTGGTGTTTGTATCCGTAGTTTTCGCTGTCATCTTCAAGTAAGTTTTTTATCTTATCGCAAAACTGGCGTATATCGCTAAATATGCCGCCAAACTCGCTTAGCTTTATTGGTCTGTCCTGGTATATTTCGAATAGTATTTCTACTAGTAAGTCAAACTCTACGCGTGTCATTTTACCTACAAACTCGTATTTAAATTTTAGGTTTTCTGGCGCTGTAGAAGTCCAGCGTAGCTTTTGGTTAGTTTCGTCAAAGTAAACGCTGCTATAAATCATTTTTAAAGTATTTGTCTATTATTTCGGTTATGGTATCAAAATCGTTTAAACAATAGCTGGCCCAGCCGTTAGCTTTTAGATCGTCTAGCCATTCTATTTGTTTCGCTGTTGGTTTGTTACGGCCAGCTTTTAATTCAATAGCAAGGCCGTTATATTGTTTACTGGGGGTAAATACTAGTATATCTGGTATACCAGCTTTACCGCCCAGTTCTTTGAATTTGTAACGCTCGAACGGCGAACGTTTACCCTCGTTTGGTACGTGGCAAAAAAGCGCCTTTGGGTAAGCTATAGATAAATAATTGTTTACAGCTATCTGTAGCTTGTCTTCGGGTCCCAAGTATTTTTTAAATCCTGTCATACTACTTTTTTACCCCACTTAAAAGTGTTTTTTTCCATTTTAAGCTGGGCGTTTTCTATTAGCAAGTTATTATATTTTTTAACAAGTTGGTCGATATTTAACTCGCTATAGCCTTTTGGGTCGATCAAACTATAGATAATTTCGTCAAACTGTTGCTTTAGTAAAGGCTCGAAACGTAACACGTTTTCTAGTTCTTTTTCGCCATACATAACGCTAGCGTGGTCCATACCTATACTAGTACCTATTGCGCTGTAACTAAGGGCGGTATACTTACGGCATAAATAAAAATATATCCACCTAGCGCGTACGTATTTAGCTTTACGCGTCTTCGCGTCTAGCTTTAAATTAAAATACTGTTCTACAAAGTCTTTAAATTTGTTCATAACTTTTATAAAATTATACTACCGTCGTCGGCGCGTTCGCCTTTGTAGCCAGTTATTACCCCTGTTTCTATATATAGCTGCCAGTCCGCTAGTGCTTGTTGGTAAGCCGCTCGGCCTTGGTCGATCATATCCTCGCTAAGCGTGTAAACTTGTACGCTATAAGGCGCGTTAGTTTCTATTGCTATAAATTTAAAGTCCTTTATATTAAGCATATCCATATAAAAAGCGGCCTGTAAGTGGTAAGCCCTTTTATATACATCACTTCTAAACGCCTTAGGCGTATTGCTTTGGCACGTTTTAACATCGCTTATAAAGTTAGCTACGCGGTTTATACAGTCAGGCCGCACCCTAACCTTTATACCGTTATGTTCTAAGTAGTGGCTGTATTCACATTCGCCAAGTATATATTTTTTAGCCAGATCGTCGTTTTTAACGTTTTCTACTATATTTTTTATAAGCTGGTGCTGTTCTTCGTCAAAGACTTTTTTACCCTCGGCGTTTTTCATTTCTTCGGCGTATTGTTCTTTACCAGCTTTTGTACGCCTATCTATTTTTGGTATAAAATGGTTTTCCTTGTAAAACTCCATAGGCTCATATATAGCCGTATGTACAGCTGTCCCTAGGGCCATAGCTGGCGTTTCTTTTATGTTTTGAGTAAGCAAGTGATCTACGCTTTTTAAGTATATCGTTTTAAGACCGCTCGCGCTTATATAGTCTTTTTGACTATGGTATTGATCGTTGGTATCTTTAGTTACTTTCATTTGTTAAATAATAAAGCCCCAGCCGTAAGGCCAGGGCTGGTTAAACTTACCAAGGCAAGTCGTCAGACCCTTGCGCTACCTTAGTTTCTTTAGCTTCTTTTTTAGCTGTCGGCTTCCAGGTGTCTAGTTCAGCATAGCATTTACCAGACTGGCCGCGCTTAAAACTTATATTAAGCCAGCCGTCGCTATGGTTAGCTTTAGCAAACTCTACAAAGTCGTCAAGTTTAACGCTTAGATTAGCCAGTACAAAGTCTGGCGCGTTATCGTTTCGCTTTACTATAAAGCCGTTTACAAAGGTTTTTTCTTGTTGCATAATTATATATTAAAGTGATTAGTAATTTTTTCGCGGTACGTCTTTCGTACTTTGAATTTATCCAGAACCTTTACGGCCTGTTCTTTAGTACCCTTTAGCGTGGCCTCTAGTTGTTCTTCGGTCAGCCAGCTTTTGTTATCTGTTTCTTGGTTCGCTACAGCGTTACCCACTTCTTGGGCGCTTGCTATAGATATATCAATACCAATACCCAGATAACCAAGGGCGCGCCCTAAAGCGCTAGTAAAGCCATTTTCTAAAAATGAAGTCTTATTAATATAGCTACTATCGCGGTATTCTTGTGCGTGGGCGCTTGTTATTTCGTTGCCCTCTGGGTCCATAATAGTAACTTTAAAAATACCCTCTTTTTCGTCTAGCCCTACAAGGTCTTCAACTATACGCCAGCCTTTATATTCGGCGGCGTTTCTAAAGTGTAAAAGCCGCTCGTTTACCGTTACGTACTCTTTACCCTTTATATTTACTGTTTTCATTTAGTTAATTTCAATAAATTTATAAATATCAAAACCCGCGCCTTGTAACGTTTTCAATTCCTGTAAAGTAAAACTATCGGGTTTATTTATTCTACTTTGCAGTGTTGGGTAAGTACAGCCCAACAAGTTACAAACGTCGTTACGCGTCAGCTTTAGCCTTTTTAGTTCGTTTTTAAAAGTGCTATCCATAGTATTAATTTGTACAAAGATTAAAAAAAAATTTGTAATTACAATACTATTTTAAAAAATAATTGCAAAAAAAAGCCGCCTCAAACAAAGCTGTTATTTTGGCGGCTGGCAGCAAACAAGGGTCGTTTATTGATTATAGTAGTTTGTAGAAGTACCTTGCGAAGTGATCGTAGTAGCTACGTCGTCGTCTTGGGTTGGTACGTGTGCAATTATTTCGTATTCGTTTTTCTTTACGTTATATTTTAAACCGTCTATAATAAAGCTATTAGGTTCTTGTAAGTTTGTAAAATTAACCCTTAGTTTATCCATTAAGCTAACGGGGTCAGATTGTAAGTTATATAAAGTACCTTCGTATCTTACTGACAGTTTTTTAAAGTCGTTTATTTGCTGTTTTAATGTATTTGTATAGGCAAAAATTAAATCAATACCAGTAGGCCTTAAATCGTTATAACGCATAGTAGATACTAAGTATAAACGCTCATAGTCAAATTTTTCAGTAAGTATATTACTTGTAGTGTCTTGTGTTATTTTAACAGACTTTATACCGCCCGCCTCGGCATCTTTAAGTAAAACGGCGTTATCTATATAAACCCCTTGGTAATTATTCATAAATGGATTAGGCGCGTAAATTCTTAAATAAACTGTTTGAGTTTGAGTAGCTACAGCTGGTAATTGCGCAACCTCTAAACTTTCAGTTACCCATTTATCGGCGGCTTCGCCATTAGTTCTATTAAAATCTATATACTTTACCGTAGTGGTCCAGTTCTGATTTTGATAATCATAGTAGTAAGTAGACCCAGATATAAAATACAGTTGGCACCAAAAAACGTTATTATTAGAAGTAGTTTGACTAGCGTTATTACTATCATAGTAATAGCTTAGTTTTAGTTTTGACTTCTGATAACGACGTAGACTATAATTACCTAATAAAGCTATAGTAGTAGGGTTACCGCTACTTGTTTGGGCTGTAGTTTTAAAACTTTTATTACCAGATAAACTAATTTCATTACTTACTATTGAACCGTTAAATACTATCCAGTGGTTAGTATTTTGAAATTCAAAACTAACATCGTCGTTAAAATCTAAATTTACTGTAGCTGGGTTGTTATTAATTTCTATAGACTTAAAGCCCCTTATAGCTTCTTTAAATAAACTACGATCTAAAGGCTGTAAATTTTTTCTAATTTCTCTAAGGCCTTGGTAAGGGTAATAGTCTTGAAACGTACCGCTATAATTAAATCTATAAAAATATAGTTCTTCTACACCGCTTTTTAAATAAGCTTCTCTTAAAGCGTCTATACCAGTTGGTACGCTTGTATTATCGTCTATATAATCTTTTACGTAATTTATTACCCTTTGCTCACTATACGTACTGTTATTTATTACAACCCATTTACCCCTAGACTGAAAAACCCTACCATTAAAGTTTTTAAGTAAAGTTTCTAAAAAGTCTTTTACGTTAAAAAAATTATAATCGTTATCTAAAAAAACGTCAGACTGAAAAAAAGTAAAAGTATAATCTATTAAAGACGTCGGCGTAACAAAGCTAGTGCCGAAACGTAAATCGGTATTTATAAGTACATCTAGGTCTAGATCGGTTTTATCTAAACTTTCGCAAATTAAATCCTTATAAGATGCGCGCAAAGTATTAGATACATTTGTATAAAAATTACTATCTATAAAAAAGTTATCAAGTTCGCCTATACCGTCAATAGCTTTAATACTTATAGGCTGGGGGTTCGGCGCCATTTGTTCTATATAATTATCTGGTACTATCCAGCCCACCCAAAAAGTAGTATATATGTTTCGACGTTCAACAGTAAGTATTTCGCCTATACAGTCTAAGCTTTCAGTAACCCCGCCATCGTCTAGTACCCTTTTATTAAAATAGCTTTCAGTATCGTAGTAGCCAGTTATTATACTATCTATACAGCTTTGCGCTTCAACAAAACCGCCGTCTTCTTGTACTCTGTCTTTATATATATCGCTTACAGTTTGGGCCGCGTAAACTATTATTTTGTATTCTCTTTCATCGGCTTGCGTAAAATCGTCGTAGTCGGTGTCGTCAGTTTGAAACAAGTTTACAGTACAAGTAGAACCAATTATAGGGCTATATACATCGTCGTCGCCGTCCCATTCTATATTTACTGGGTCAGCGGTACCTATAAGGCTTTTAACGTCGCCAGTATAGCTATCTTGTAGTATTTCTACGCGTTTACCGTTGCCTAGTACATCGTCAAAATCTAGTCTAAATTTTACCCCGTACGCCATATTTTTTATTTAATTCGGCCGCGCTGTTTTTCGGCACGTTGCAAAGCTACTATAAGGTCCTGGCCTCTTATTTGAAATTCGCCGCCTACGTTTACTTGTTGCGGCTGTTTATCGCCTATCATTCCTTGTAATTTATTAAGTGGCGCAATAACCTCTGGGTTACTTTTAGCGCCCGCATATTCGCCCATTAAGCCAAGGGTCGGACCACTTACTATACCACCGTTAGCAAACGCGGGTATACCACCGCCGCCGCCTTTACCACCGCCACCTATACTTGCGGCTTTTGCTTTTACAAAAGAACCTAAAGCTACAAGCGCTATACCAGCGGCTACAGCTACTACAGGGTTTAAACTTTGTAAAGCCTTTTTAATTCCTTCAATAGCTATACCAGTACCTATAGCTAACTGTCCTAATTGCGTAGCCATATTACCTATACCACTTAACAATACTTGCGCTAAGCCTTGTACGGCGTTACCGCCAGTAGCCATAGCTTCGCCTAAAGCGCCACCGATACCCGTAGCTAACTGTTCTAGGCCACCTTCAAAAATAGGCGCTAATTGCTCGTTAAATTGCTGCGCTAGTACAACCATTTCGGTTTGTTTTGCAGCTAGTGTTTGTTTTGTTACGTCTAGCTTAGCGGCTAGTTCAGCGTTTGAACCGTCTACGCTTGCGGCCAGTTGCGCTACAGGGTCGAATTTTACTACTACATCTTTAGTAAGTTCTACTCCCATTCTATCACTAAGCGCGTCGTCTCTTACAGTCTTTTGGCCCGTTACTTCGGCAAGGCCGCCGCCTTTAAGTCCGCTAACCCCCTTAACTGGTTTTCTACCAGTGCCAGCGCTAGGTGTTTCGGTTACTAGTTTTGTTTGTAGGTTTTCTAGTGCTTTACTGTATTCGTCTGTAGAAGTAGTAGCGTCGTCTGTAGCAGCTTTTTCTTGTTTTAAAACTTCTAGCTGGTCCCTATAAATACCTATAGTTTTATTAATTACCCTACCTTCTTGGGCTTTACGCTTGCTTTTAGAATCGGCAAGGTCTAATAGTTTTTGTTCTTCGGCGGCTATAAGTTGCTGTAACTCTTGCATACTTTTGCCGCTAGTCATTTCTTCGCGTCTAGCGTCCCTTTGCTTTTTAGAATATCTACTAACCGCTACGCCCAAAGTAGTAACCGCTGCGGCTACAGCTATAATAGGGTTAGCCAGCATAGCCGTAGTAAGTAGCCTAAAACCAGTAGCTACAATAGGTAATACTTTAGCTACTACGCCAAAACCAGTAGCCATTTTTCCTATAATTATAAGCGCTGGCCCTATAGCTGCGGCTATACCAGCTATAATAGCTATAGTCTTTTTGGTTTGATCGTCTAAGCCCATTAAAGACTTTAAAAACTCATTTACCTTTTTGACTATTTGAGTAAAGGCGGGTAATAAAACTTGGCCGAAATTAGCGCCTAGTTCTTTTAAGCTTTCGGTAAATATCCGCATTTGATTAGCGGCGCCTTCTTGGGTTCTAGCAAAATCGCCTTGCGCGTTAGCCGACGATTGCATTACAAACTGATAACGCAAAGTAGTTTTTTCCGCTTGCGTCATATCTTTTATATTGGTTTGTATACCTTGACTTAACGCAAACTGTTTAAGGTTCGCTTCGGTCATAACAATACCAAGGCGTTTTAAGCTTTCAGTTTCGCCAGTAAATACAGCGGCTAGGGCTGTCGTAGCTTCTTCTATTTTTATGTTCTTAAAACTAGCTAGATCGCCAGCAAGGCCTACCATACTAGTAGACATTTTAGCGGCTTCTTGTGTTGTAAGCCCCATACTAGTACCCATATCGCCAAACATAGCGGCCATATCTAAGGCGGTACCCTGGGCTATACCAAACTGGGTAAGCGTAGTTTTAGAAAATTCTTTAACCTCTTTTGCAGTATCTTTAAAAGATACATCTACTTTATTTAGACTTTCTTCAAAGTCGCTAGCTAGTTTTATAGCGGCGCCACCAGCTGCGGCTATGGGTAACGATAATTTTAAACTAAGGTCTTTACCTACGCTTGTAAGCTTCTTACCAAAGTTTACCATTTGTTTGTTAGCCTTGTTTAGGCTGTTGGTAAATTTGCTAGTATCGGCTTGTAGAATTACCCGTAGTTTGTTGTATGGCATAGGTATAAATTATAGCCGTAAAATTACGAAATTTTTAGCGCTTTATTTTTTATCAAAACCTTCTACGCTTTTGACGTTCTTTTTACTTTTGTTTAGTTTTTCTAAAAACGCTTCGTAGTCTTCTTTTGTGCTTTTGGGTTTACCTTTTTCTAGGTATACGTCCTGGGGTAAAGGAAAAAGTTTGTCGGGCGTAATCATTTGACTACGTTTATTACAGTTTACGTTAAATAGCATAGTAGCTAAATAGCGCGTACGCTCCCATTCTAAATAGTTATTTATACTATGGCTTTCGCCTAGTAATTGGTTTTCAGTCCAAGTATTAGCCCAAAAGTCGGCGGGTCGTATACCTACTTGGCCTATATAGTAGTCTAGTAAACTGTCCCAGGTTAGGGGGCTGTTTTTTTTTGCGGGCGGGTACTTTGCGTAACGTTACGTTTAATACCCATATTAAGATCGTTACCTAGTATTTTAGTTTCTGTAAGGGCCTCTACAATATCGTTAAGCTGGTCCGCTGTTAAGTCTTCTAGCCAGGCGCCTACAGTAAACTGGTTGTAATCAATATCGTTACCGTTTTCTTGATCGTTAGCCAGTAAAGCGCTATAAATAAGTAGCCTAATATCGGTAAGGCTTAAACCGTTATTAAATACGTCGCCTAATTGATCTAAAGATATTTCTAGGCCCTCTGTAAAGTTGGCCCAAAAGTTCATAGAGAAGTGAAGTGTACGGTTTTTACCGCCTAGTTTTAAGGTATAATACCCTCGTTTTCTGTTTGCCATTTTATAAAAATTTAGGGCTAGCCCTTACTAGCCCTTTTTAAATTCGTTACCTACTAGTTAGTAGCTGTTGTAATAGTACCAGTAATAGTAATAGACCCGCTGTAAGTTACAGGGCTTTCCATTTCGGCGCTCATTTCTAAGCTAGACAAAAACCCAGCCCCGCTAATAAGTTGGTCGCCAGTAGTAGACGTACCAAACTCAAAAAACAACTTAGTTCTGTTAAGTAAAAAGTCGTTTAATTCAGCTGCGTTTTGGCTATCTGTATAGTCTACTAGACCATCAAAAGAAATTTCGCCAGACTTTACGCCCGCTATTACTTCTTGAAAACCGCTACTGTCTTTAGTAGTGGCCTCTGGCAAGTCAACTGACAAAGACAAAGAACAGCTAGTAGTGTGTCCTATATTAGCTTCTGACCCGTCGGTAGATGCAACTTTAAGTAGTAAATCGGTACCGTTAAAAACTGTATTAGCCATATCGTTAAATTTTATACAAATATACTTATTTTTTTATTAGTGTATTAGGCTACATAAAGGCCCGTTAGTTCAAGTTCTAAACTGTAAGTACACGCTGTTTCCATAGCGCCCACTTGTTCAGCGCTTAATACAAAACCCTCGCCGTTATAAACTATACCCCCGCTAGCTTGCTGTAGGTAAAACTCTGTTTTTTCCCTAGTAAGTAGTAGCGTACTAAAGTCAGCAAAGCTAACGGTATCGGTATAATCTACAAGCCCTTCTACGCTTATAGTACCGCTTTTAACGCCAGCTATTACTTCTCTAAAACCTTGGCTATCCTTGTTTGTGCTTTCGGGTAAATCTACGTCCAGGCTTATTGTAGCGTTTGTACTATGGCCTAGCATTTGTTTGACTTCTTCGAACGCGTCGCGTACACACTGTAAAGCCTCTAGTATACCGCCGTCCTGTTGTACCCGTTCTTTATATGGCGCTACCTTAGCGTCTATATCGCTTTTGTATAGCAAAAAATTAGTACCATTTATAGCGCCCATAACAATACATTTTAGCTATTGTAAGACCAACCAGCAAACGTATGTACCCCGTTACCTTCTTCTATTGTTATTTCAAAGTCGGCCCAGTCGGCTGGCTGTTCTTCTAGATCGGACCAAAGAACGTCTACGCTATAGTTGTCAGCTAGTACGGCCGCTGTAGTTTCTACTAGTTCGCCGTCTTCATTTTCTTCAAACTCGGCTGGCGTTACTACTACGTGGCCTAGTTTTACTATAGTGTGGGCGTGTGCTGGGTACGTTTCGCCTTCTTCGTTTGTTTCGTGTGGCAACCCGTCTATAAAGCTTTCGGCCTCTGTTTGATCTGTAAACTCGTACTTTTTAAATAAATATTCCATTTTTTAACTTGTTAAATTTTGAAGTTCTGTATTTGTTAGTCGTGTGTTGTATAGTTTGGTTTCTTTAAAAAATGAGCTGTTAATTGTATTGCCATCAACATATTGCCCTAAATACAAAACAGATGGTGTCGGGGTTAGAGTGCCATTTGTATCCGTACCAACCGAAACACCATTTACAAATAATTCAAAATCATTAGATTTATAAACACCCGCTATTTTTAAATTATCTCCAACTATATATGTTGTGCTTGATGTTATATTTACAGAACCATCTCCTCTATATAACACTATTTGCCCACTCGCATTAACCGATAATTGCAATCTATTAACTTCATTACCCACACTCGATGTAATTATAAATAAAAGAGTATTTAAAGATTTTAAACAAACATCAACATACATCGTCCCCTCTGTTTGTCCTATAATGCCACCACCGGGAATTTGATTACAATTTTCAGTAACCCTCGTTACACTTGAACCCTCTGTTGGTATATAGCTTGTTGCGTAGCTTCCTTCCTCTATTTGATTGCCAAAAATATAAGAATAATTACCATTTACAGAAACAGTACCACCTAAACTATCAGGTAAATAAAAGTAAAAATATCCGTTTTTGTCAGCATCAGAAGAAACGTCTTTTGATATACTTAATCTAAACCAATCGTTTGGGTATTGCTCTATAACCCCACCTGTTTGAGCTGTAACGCTATCTAAATCAAAACCTATAATAACACTTGTAGTAAACGCAAAAGAACGCAAAGTAACATATCTTGAGTTACCTTTTTTTACAAAAATTGAATAAGTATAAGCATTTGTAAAGGTAAAAGAGTTTTGTGTTCTTAAAGTACCACTACCTGTAAAAGTTATTTTATCGGCTGTACTTGTTCCGTAAGGCGATATAGCATCGTCCGAATCGATTGTTAAAGCCGCCCTATTCCAATCTGTACTACTAAAATCTTCACTTGTTGGCATCAAATTAGTTCTACTCGGCTCAAGAAGTAGATGCCCACTTGTGTTATCTAAAAAGTCAATACGAGGTTTACCACTTGGCACTGTTTCAATTAACCCCTGTCTATTAAGCGTTGTAGCTGATGATGCCCTTGTAAAGTCAAAAGGCAAAGGTTTGAAGTTATTGTTTTCGTCATTATACGCTAAGGCATAGCCATCTTTGACTGCCCAATTACCATTACCGAATTTAAAAGTATTTGCCATTATTCTATTGTATATAATTGTCCTTTTGCCATAGCGTTAAAGCTATCCCAACTTGTAAGCGTTTCAAGTTCGCTGTC
>CAACVD010000190.1_pt1 | contig 28505 bp, 37 predicted proteins | sample 2381771 | NCBI WGS metagenome assembly CAACVD01 (sample SAMEA5211965, study PRJEB30684) | marine metagenome | biome: Marine; feature: Epipelagic; material: Water | collected 2015-10-15 | depth 15 m
TATTAACTATTATATTTGTATTTGATCCTTTAGCTATTGCTCTTGTAGTTGCTGCAAACTTTGCTTTTGCACAATTAAAAACTAAAGATAGTAAAAAATCTGAAATTAAAGTAGTAGAAAAGATAGTAGAAGTGCCTGTAGAGGTTGAAAAAATAGTAGAAGTGCCTGTAGAGGTTGAAAAAATAATAGAAAAAAATGTTTATGGGGAAGACGTAGAAAAAAAATTAAAAATATTAGGTCACCCTCGAATACAAGAAGCAATAAAACATGCTAGAAGAGCGGGGGAATTATAATTTATGTATATGTATAGATAAACATATACGACATGGCACTTAAATTAACATCCGTAAAATTAGAAGAAAAACTATTTGAAAACTTTAAAATAGCTTCAATTAGAAATAAATTTAATCTTCAAAAACTAGTAAATAGAAGCATACATCTCTATTTAACAGACGAGGATTTTGCAAAATCCCTTCATACACACACAGATCTGACCGTTAGCGGCAGTGGTTTATAAATTATAAAAAAGGTTTTATTTAATGAAAAAAGGTTACATTCCCAAAGAGGAAAGAAAAAAAATATTACTCCTCTGTGATGATATTAGATTACATAGTGGTATAGGCACTATGGCTAAAGAAATAGTATTAAATACTGCCCACCATTTTAATTGGATAAATTTAGGAGCTGCTATTAAACACCCTGAACAAGGAAAAGCTTTTGATTTAAGTCCCCAAGTCAATGAAATATTAGGCATAAATGATTCTGATGTAAAAGTTATACCTTGGGATGGATATGGTAATGACCAAATAATCCGACAGTTAATTAATCAAGAAAAACCCGATGCTATTCTCCATTTTACAGACCCACGTTATTGGACTTGGCTCTATAGAATGGAAAAGGAAATTAGGACTAAAATACCTATGGTTTTTTATACTATTTGGGATGACCTTCCTTATCCAATGTATAATAGAGATTTTTACCGTTCTGATGATTTACTTCTTTGTATCTCTAAGCAAACTAAAAACTTGGTAGAAAACGTAATTAAAGATTATCCCAAAGAAGATTGGCAGATAAAATATGTTCCCCATGGTATAAATGAAAAAACCTTTTATCCTATTGCTAACGATTTAGAATTTGAAGTATTTAAAGAAAAATTTTTTGAGGGGAAAGAATATGATTTTGTAGTGTTCTGGAATAATAGAAATATCAGAAGAAAAAACCCAGGGGACGTAGTCACAGCATGGAAAATATTTACAGACCAATTACCCAAAGAAAAAGCAGAACGTTGTTTGTTAGTTTTACACACTGATAAAGTAGATAATAACGGAACTGATATTCCTAGGGTTATTGAAACTATTTGTGATCCTGAAAAAAATAAAGTAAAATTTACTAACGGAAAGTGTGAAGAAAAACACCTCAATTATTATTATAATTTAGCAGATGCTCAATTTATGATGACAGATAATGAAGGTTGGGGATTATCACTTACAGAAGGCCTTATGACGGGAAATATGATTATTGCCCCTGTTCAAGGAGGTATGCAAGATCAAATGCGTTTTGAAGATGAAGATGGTAATTGGATTGACTTTAATACTGAATTCCCTACTAATAGTAATGGTAAATATAAAAAATGTAGTGAGTGGGCTATCCCAATGTGGCCTAAAACACGTTCATTAAAAGGATCTCCACAAACCCCCTATATATATGCTACACAAGTAGATATTGAAGATGCAGGATTAGCACTTTTAAAGTGTTATAACCTAGGTAAAGAAGAAATATCTAGAAGAGGTAATGAAGGTCGGAAATGGTTACTTTCAGATGAATCTAAAATGACTGCTACTAATATGGGTCAAAATTTCATAGAAAATATTAATACTTTATTTGAAAATTGGGAGCCATTAGATAGATTTACTATTGAAAAAGTAAGTGAAGGAAATAGTTTATATAACCCTAATTCAGTTCAATATACTCCTGAATTTGAAGAAAAATTAAAAGAAGTTTTATCATGAAGCCAATTTGCGTAGTTAGTTGCCCTATAGATACATTTAGCGGATATGGGCACCGTTCTAGAGATTTTGTTCGTTCTCTTATAGAAGCTAAAGATAATGAGTGGGATATTAAAATTTTACCACAAGTATGGGGAAATACTCCATGGGGATTTTTAGAAACTAATGATCCTTTAAAATCCAGATTTATTAGCGAATTAAATAAACAACCTGATGTGTGGGTCCAAATTACAGTACCTAATGAATTTCAAAAAATAGGAAAATTCAATATAGGAGTAACAGCAGGTATTGAATCTACAGTTCCCCCTAAAGAATTTCTTGAAGGATGTAATAATATGGATTTAAATTTAGTATCTTCTAACTTTACTAAACAAACTTTTTCCCAAATTGGTTTTGAAGAAAAAGATAAAAATGGAAAAGTAGTAAAAACTATACAAATCCAAAAACCTATAGAAGTGTTATTTGAAGGATTAGACACAGGGGTTTATTTTAAACAACCGGATAAATCAGGTTTATTAGAAAACATAGATGAAAGTTTTTGTTTTTTATATACTGGCCATTGGTTACCAGGTAATTTTGGTGAGGATAGAAAAAATGTTGCTACTTTAGTTAGAACCTTTTTAGAAACTTTTAATAAAAGAGGCTCCAAACCAGCTTTATTACTTAAAACTAATAAAGTAGACTATAGCTTGTTAGATAGAGAAGAAATCCTTTATGACATTAGAAGAATTAAAAATAAATTTGATAATAAGGAAAACTTGCCTAATATTTACATTTTACATGGTGAATTTACTAATGAAGAATTAAATAAAATTAATAATGATCCAAAAGTTAAAGCCTTTGTTTCATTTACTAAAGGAGAAGGATTTGGACGTCCCTTACTTGAACAAGCTATTACGGGCAAACCTGTTATTACTACTAATTGGAGTGGCCATGTTGATTTTATACGTCCTGAATATAATGTACTTATTGGGGGTGAATTAAAAAATATTCATCCATCGGCTTCTAATAAATTTTTACTAAAAGAAGCACAATGGTTTAATATTAATACAGAAATAGCCTCTAAAGCTATGAAAGATGTTTTTAAACATTATAAAAAATATATTGAACAAAGTAGAAAGCAATCTAAGTGGCTAAAAGAAAATTATAGTCAAAGTAAAATGACTGAATTACTAAAAACTTATATGGATAAAATAAAACCTGTTACTAATGTACCTTTACAATTACCTAAACTAAAAAAAGTAAACCAACAACAGGCTGAATCTCCTAAATTAAAATTACCTAAATTAACAAAAGTCAATGGATGATTTAACAATATGCCCTTGCTGTGGCTCGGATGCTTGTTCTAAAAATTTCATAGATAGTTCAGGTGTACAAATAAATACTTACTTATGTTGGACTTGTGGTTTTACTACCAATGATCTTCTAAAAGATGGTAGTGATTTTGAAAAAGATAACTATGAAAATACTGCTGAGTTAATTAAGGATTTAAAACAATCACATAATGATTTAGCTTGGTATCCTAAGGTTATTAATTTGCAAGAAAATGGAATGGTATTTCCTGAATGGAATAAACGAATAAAAGATTGGTATTGGGCTGCTGTAAAAGCGGTTCCTGTATTAGAAGAAGAAAAAGAAAAATATCCAGATCCTTTAAATAAGGGAGAATTTTATAAATTTAAAATGGATATTAAAAATATAAAGCGATTTGATAAAATGTGTTTTATGGATGCTGCTGAAGAAATAGGATTATTTGATGTGGAGTAATAAAAATTGGAATGACGAATATGAAGATTAGTTTTGCAATATGTGTTCATAATGAACATGAAGAAATAGATAGACTTTTAGAACACCTTACTAAATATAAAAAGGATACTGACGAAATTGTGGTACAATGCGATCAGGGAAATACTACAGGTAATGTATATAAGGTATTAGAAAAATATAAAGAACAAATACGCGTAATTGAATTCCCTCTTAATAGAGATTTTGCAGCATTTAAAAATAATTTAAAAGATAACTGTGAGGGAGATTGGATGTTTCAAATAGATGCTGATGAAATACCTGACGAATATTTAATCCAAACAGTACATTATTTTTTAAAGGAAAACCCTGAAACTGAAGTATTTTGGGTGCCTAGAATTAATACTGTAGATGGAATTACCCAAGAACATATACAAAAATGGGGTTGGATAAAAGACAATAAAGGTAGAATTAATTTTCCTGATTACCAGTGCCGTATATTGCAAAATACTCCTAAAATTAAATGGGTAAGTAAAGTCCATGAGGTACTTACAGGACATACATCTCAAACCCAATTACCCGCAAACTCTGAGTTTTGTTTAATTCATCCAAAAACTATAGATAGACAAGAGCACCAAAATAAATTCTATAGTACAATATGATTAAAATTAAATTATATGAGTTAGATAGACATAGGAATGAATGTACATTTCGCCCCTATTTATGGGCTCATAATGTATTAAAAGAAATAGGTATTGAATTTACACAAGGAGATTCATATGATTTTGCTTGGGTAGCTCAGGCTAGTTTTCTTAATAAAAAAGTATCCTTAAAACAATCTGTAAATGATGGTTTAGAGTTTCTCTCTAAAATTAAGGGTGACTATATGCTTATAGATGGTCAAGATTCTACATCCTTAATAGGAGCATATGAGGTTTTTAAAGAATCTAATGCATTAATTTTATTAAAATCTAGTCTTCTTAAAAATAGGAATTTATACAAGGAAGGATGGACATTAGGAAGATATTATTGGGGAAAGGGGGATTATAAATTAGAAGATTTTGATAAATATTCTGATAGAATATTATTAAGTGGGACTAATTGGTTAAGTACTCACTGGGCGGGAATTAAACCCCAGTGGTATACTAATCTTGAAAAAAAATTTGATGTATCTGCTATGTTTCAATATCCCCAAGGTGTAGATGTATATGAACATGGTAACCACCAAAGTATACATTATGATAACCATAGAAAACCTATGATGGATGTTCTTAATAAGTTAAATTGTAATATAGCTAAACTAGAAAACGGTAAAAGAGTGTCTCAACAAGAATATTACCAAAAAATATCTAGTGCTAAAATATTATTAGCTCCTTTTGGTTATGGTGAGATGGCTCCTCGTGATTTAGATGCTGCACAATTTGGATCTGTATTAATTAAACCTGATATGAGTTTTATAGATACTACCCCTAATATTTTTGAAGATAAAAAAACATATATAGCGTGTAAGCATGATTATTCTGATTTAGAAGAAAAAATTAGCTTAGTATTAGATTCTTTTGAAGATTACTTATATCTTGTTGATAATGCAAGGAAAAAATTTGAAGAACAAATGAATCCCCAAAATATTGCCCTTCATTTGTATAAAACTTTTAAAAACCTAGATAGTATTACTACATGACTTATGCTTTTGTATTTACGGGAGAGTTTGGCTACGAGTTATTTAATTGGCAGGGAGTAGTTAGAAAATGGGTTTCTGAAAATAAAAAACCCCAAGATAAAATTATTATTTGTAGCAGAACAGGACTAAATAATATATATGACTTTGCTGACAGATATATTAATATTTCACAAGTGGAATCATATAATAATACTGTAGCAGATTGTTATAGGGGATATGTTTGGGAAGAAAAAAAAGACTTAGATTTTGATGACTGGCCTATAATAGGTAGTGGTCCTAAATATGATAAATTAGTTCAACAAATAGAAAATGATATTAAAAATATTGTTGATGAAGATGTAGATAGGTGGGTATGGAGCCATACTTATGAAAATTTTAATGGTTTACATTTTGGTTTAGGGGGACCTGGTAGGGGGAGTATATATTCTGGTGCTCCATTTTTAGGAAATAATCTTTATAAGAAAATTATAATTCCTAATTTAAATGAAATTAAAACTAAAATCCAACCAAATATTCCAATTGATTTAGATCAACCTTTTATCTTAGTACAAACTGGATACAGAGGAGGAAAAGGATATACTAATAAATCTAAAATCAAAATAAACCATGAAAAAATATTTAAAGACTTAAATATCCCTATTTTATACTTAAACTTTGATTCAGGTCGCTACTGGGATAGTACTTCATCTTTTAATAAAACCTCCTATAAATGTAATAATTTTGATGAACAAGCATGTTTAATTTTATTGAGTAAAAAATGTATATTTACTACAGAAGGAGATTTTAGAAGCCATACCTACATTCCTCCTATGTTAGGCAAAGATGTACATGTAGTTACTTCAAAAGAAGTTTTAAGACTTCCTTCTTGTTCTTCACGCTTTTGGAATGAAAATATTTTCAAATTTGGAGGACAAATGTATACTTACGAATATGAAAGTTTTAATTTACTAAATTTAAAAACATGAATAAATACTTACTTACTACGGTATGTGATAATGGTTATGCCTTAGGTGCTCAAGTTATGATATACTCTATTTCTAAAAATTTAAAGAACTTTGACCAGTGTGATATAAAAGTTTATTATAATGATAATATTGCACCTTTATCAGAAAAGAATAAAAACATATTTAGGGCTATAGGCAAAAACATAATTTTAGAACATGTAGATGAAACAAAATATATAGATGCTAAAGTCCCTTACCATCAGGGAAGGGAAGAAGGATCTAAGGCAGCATATTTAACTTTAGAATCTTTTAATGAAACAAATTACGATAAAGTAATCATGTTTGACGTTGACATGTTATGTATAAAAGATTTTTCTGAATTATTTACCTCCGACTATGAGTTAGGAATTTTTAATAGAAATACAGGCTTTGTAGTGTTAGGTAAATCTGTAAGAACCCCTGAAGTTTATAATTTATTAATTAGTAATATTAAAGGACACAATGGAGATTTTATGGATCAAGGACTTATAGGTAGGATTTTAGGGCATTTATTTGAACCTTTACCAAGTATATATAATGAATATAAACCTATTTGGGCATTTGATGAAAATACTAGAATATTACATTGGGCCCATTTTGATTATGTAAAACCTTGGACTCTAGAAGAATACAAAGAATATAATCTTTTTGAAAACTTAGAACGTAGAAAACATTCTCTTCCTAAACCTGACACGATACCTTTTTTAAAAGACAAACCCGCTTACGATTTATGGAACCAATATAAAAACCAAATGTATAATGAGTTTAATCTTAAATAATATCGAATATTACATACAACTATTAAAGGATAAAAAACCCTTTTCATTTACTAGGTGGGGTGATGGAGAATGGGGCTGTGCTTTTGGAGCTACTGGAGCTAACTGTGATTCTCACATTTATTTTCCTGAAATGAAAAAAGGTTTAAGTGAAGCTATTATTCACCCTAAAGGTTATTTTTTAGCAACTTGGCCTAAAACTGAACCTATGATGTTTAACATATGGGATTCTATACAAAATATTATTCAAAATCCTAATTCACAATGGGTAGATGCTCGTATTTGGGAAGAGGCAGCAATGGGTGGCGAACTTAAACCACTTATTGAACAACTAGAACAAATGGATTTTATTATAGTCTCAGAACCTTCAAAAAAAGAATTACCCCTAAAATATACTGATTTTATAGAAATACCTACTACTAATTGTTTCTTAGATAAAGATAGAATTAAACAAGAAATGATTAATATGTGTCAAAAATACCAAAATCCTGTATTTGGTTTATCTGCATCCATGGCCACTAATGTTATTGTAGATGAATTATATAATATAATAGGAGATAAATGCTGGATGATAGATTTTGGATCAATATGGGAACCTTTTTTACAGAACCCTATTCATTCAAGATCTTACCACTCTAAATATAAATCAAAAGAATTAAAATAATGAATTTTACCTTTGGAATCATCACATCAAATACTGTAGATCAGTCAGTTCTTAATTCTATATATGACCAGAATATCCCTAAATTTGAGATAATTGTAGTAGGGGGCTATCCTCCTATAAACCATAAACACTATAGAAGTCCTATAACACATATTCCTTTTAATGAAACAATAAAACAAAATTGGATAACAAGAAAAAAGAATATAATTACTGAAAATGCTAAATATAATAATATAGTATTCATGCATGATTACGTTCAGTTAAACAAAAATTGGTATACTGAATTTTTAAAATTTGGTGATGAATGGGATATTTGTATGAATAAAATTTATAACCTAGATAATACTAGATTTAGAGATTGGTGTGCATATGACGACCCAGAAATTAATTGGCCGGGCGGCGGTTATCCTGAAACACATACTAATAATGGACACCGTATTATGTTACCTTCTTATAAATATGATAAAAAACAATACATGTATATCTCTGGAACATACTGGGTAGCAAAAAAATATGTTATGGAACAAGAGCCACTAAACGAATCCTTAGTATGGGGTGAATCAGAAGATGTAGAATGGTCAAAGAGAGTTTTAAATAAATATGACTATAAAATGAACACAGATTCTATAGTAACTGTTTTGAAACAAAAAAGATTATCCGCAGAATATTTGGATTAATAAGAAAACTTTTTTATATTTGCTAGATGAAAATATTTGTAGCTACAAGCGATCATAGTATAAGTGCATTAAAACCATTTGCTTATCTATTTAATAAGTTTTGGCCTTCAAAGCCAGATGTAGTAATTCTTAACAGGGGGATAATTGATAAATTCGATTTACCTGATAATTTTTCACTTATATCATTAGGAAAAAACATGGGGGTTAAAGCTTGGTGTGATGATCTTAGAAATTACTTTCAATCAATTGAAGATGAATATTTTATTTTCCTACAAGAAGATCATTTTTTAATAACACCATTTAATGAGCATACATATAATATTTTACTATCATTAGTAAACGAAGATAAGGTTGGCCGAATTGCACTCACGAATGACAGAATAGCCGATCCATATACTAATTATAAAATTATAGATGGTATACAAATTATAGAATCGACACAAACCGCAGGGTATCGAGTATCTTGCCAACCATCTATATGGTCGAAAGAATATTTATTAAAATATATGAAACCCGGATTAGGTGGCCCGTGGGAATTCGAAACGCAAGACTTTTATAATGACGGTTATAAAATATTAGGATTAACTTCCCAATACCCAATGATTGTTACTAATGCACTTAAAAAAGGAGATTATTGGGAGGATTGGTATAAATCATATCATGGTACTGAGTATTACGAATTAGATTTAGATATAATTAAACAAATGGAAAAAGAACAAATTATATGAATATATTAATACCTATGGCAGGTGCGGGTAGTAGATTCCAAATTAAGGGATTTGACATACCAAAGCCACTAATTAAAATTGGTGATGAAACTCTGATAGAAAAAGCGGTTTCAACATTAGGAATTCCTGGCCAATATATATTTGTTACGCGCAAATATAGTAATAAATTATATAATTCTGAGTTACATAATATTTTAAATAAAATAGCCCCAGGATGTAAAATTTATGAAATTGATCACCTAACAGATGGAGCTACAGCAACATGTTTAGTTGCAAAAGAAATTATAAATAATGATGAGCCATTAATTATAACAAATTGTGATCAGGCCCTAGATTGGGATGCAAAAGATTTTTTAAATAGTTTGACTGATTTAGATGGAAGTGTAGTCACATACACATCAGATAATCCAAAAAATAGTTTTATAAAGTTAAATGATGAGGGTTATGCAGTAAATATTGCTGAGAAACAACCAATAAGTGATATTGCTTTAATTGGTTTACATTATTGGAAACGTGGTAAAGATTTTGTGAAATCAGCTGAAAATATGATTACACATAGAATAAAATCAAAAAACGAATATTATATTGCTCCTACTTATAATGAGTTAATAAAAAAAGGTTTTAAAATTGCTAATTATCATATTGATAAAAATCAATATATTTCACTAGGATCACCAGAAGATGTTACTATATATATGGGTAAGCAAAATGAATACAACCCTAAAAAGTTAAAAACAATCTTATGTGATATAGATGGTACTATATTAAAACATGGTCATAAATTCTCTGCAGTAGCTACTGAAGAACCTGAATTATTGCCCGGGGTGAGAGAAAAATTTGATGCCTGGGATTCACTAAATTATAGAATAATTCTTATGACTGGAAGAAAAGAAAGTGCAAGAGCACTTACGGAATCACATTTAAGGAAAGTAGGATTATGTTGGGACCTATTAATTATGAATGCTGGTAATGGGCCACGAATTTTAATCAATGATAAATTACATAAACAATCTCCTGATAGGTCCATATCTGTAAATGTAGAAGTAGATAAAGGATTTCATAATATTAATTGGGAAAATATTGGATTATAATGGAAATATTTAAATTAAAAGATATGAAACACGGTTGGTATGCTGGTGATTTTTCTCCTTCATCCTTTAAAACAGATAAATTTGAAGCCTGTTATAGAACTCACCCTATGGGTGAAAAATGGGATACCCATTATCATGAACATGTTACCGAAATTAATTTACTAGTAAAAGGAAAAATGAAACTTCAAAATACATTATTAACAACTGGAGATATATTTGTTATTAAACCTTTTGAAATAGCTGATCCTATATTTTTAGAAGACTGTACTATAATGTGTATTAAAACCCCGGGAAACTATGTTAATGATAAAATTTCAGTAGAATCTAAATGAAGAAAATTAAATTAATTATATTTGATCTTGATGGGGTTTTAGTAGAAGCTAAAAACTTACATTTTGAAGCTTTAAATGAAGCCTTAACTAAAGTAAATCCTGGTTATAGAATTGATTGGAATGACCATTTAAACCAATATGATGGGTTAAAAACATATCAAAAATTAGATCTATTAACTAAACAAAAAGGTTTACCTAAAGAAATCCATAATGATATTTGGGAAACAAAACAACAGTTAACTCTTAAAAAACTAGCTGAATTACCCGCAAGTAATTCCCTTCAGGAATTAATGGGTTCTTTATCTAAAGAGTATAAAATAGCAGTATGTAGTAATTCTATTAGAAAAACAGTACTAACAGTACTCTCTAAATTAGGTATAATAGAATATATGGATTTAATTATATCTAATGAAGATGTAAAAAATTCAAAACCACACCCTGAAATGTATTGGAAAGCAATATCAATGATGAGTTGTTTACCTGAAGAAACATTAATAGTAGAAGATTCACCTTATGGATTATTAGCAGCTTCACGTTCTAAATCTCATATCTTAAGGGTAAAAAATCCTAAAGAAGTAACTTTAACTAATCTTACTAAAAAAATAAATCAACTTAATAATGGAAAACCTATGAAAAGTTTAAAATGGCATGATGAGACATTAAATATTTTAATCCCAATGGCGGGTGCAGGTTCTAGATTTAAAAAAGCAGGATATACATTTCCTAAACCCCTAATTGAAGTTAAAGGTAAACCAATGATTCAGGTAGTAGTTGAAAATTTAAATATAAAAGCAAACTACATATATGTTGTACAAAAATCCCATAGAGAAAAGTATAACTTAGATACATTATTAAACTTAATAACCCCAGAGTGTAAAATAGTAGAAGTTGAAGGAATAACAGAGGGAGCAGCATGTACCGCATTATTAGCTAAACAATATATTAATAATGATAAACCCTTGTTTTTTGCTAATTCAGACCAATTTATAGAATGGGACTCAAACGAATTTATGTATAAAATGAATGAAACAGAATGTGATGGGGGGATTGTTACTTTTGAATCTACCCACCCTAAATGGTCATTTGCAAAAACAGATAGTAAAGGATTAGTTACTGAAGTAGCAGAAAAAAATCCAATATCAAATATCGCTACTGTAGGTCTTTATTGGTGGAAGAAAGGATCTGATTTTGTAAAATATGCAGAAAAAATGATAGAGGAAGATCTTAGGGTTAATAATGAATTTTATGTATGTCCTGTTTATAATCAAGCAATACAAGATAATAAAAAAATTCGAACTTTTAACATTAAAAAAATGTGGGGTCTAGGAACCCCAGAAGATTTAACAAGATATTTACAAGAACATAAATGAAACATAAATTTACTCTAGAATATTTAAAATCCATCCCTAAAGATGAATTTATTCACTGGACAGCAGTACATAAAAATACTCCAGATACAGGAAAATGGGGATATTGTAAAGGTTATATATGGAATGATAAGTTAAAAGCTTTTTTAAATAAAAACCCTAATATAAAATTTATAAATGACCAACAAAATGAAAATCCCCACTGGATGAGTAGATATTTTGATGATGGTAAAGTAATTATAGCAACAAACGATGATGCTGGTATAATGAAAGTTATAGATAAATCCATTAGGGGAGTAGAGGGTACTCTTAAAGATAACATAAGTATTTATTTATCATCTAATTGGCCAACTCCTACTAGAGTTGACTTAGAATCAAAAGATCTTTATGTAGTTACTTCCCCCGCACCTAATGGGGGTACTTTTCCTAAAATTTATGATATATTTAATAATCCTACTAACATAAAAAGGATATATAGTAAGGGTTTAATGTGTACAGATAATGAAAAATTTCGAGCAGTACCTAATGGAATATGTAGTATTACTATTGAACCCTTAAGAGACAAAGTTTTATTTCGAGAACCAAAACGAAATGATAATTTAGTAGTTTGTAATTTTAGACTAGGGACTAATGAAGAAAGAGATAAAATTCTTCACTATTATAGTGACCAACCATGGGCTACTATAGGTAATGGTAAACAAATAGATTATCTTAAAGAAATGTATAACCATAAATTCGTTATTTCACCAGAAAGCTGTTGTGCTGATTCTCATAGAACGTGGGAAGCTATGTATTTAGGGGCTATTCCTATAGTACAAAAAACACCTGGAATGAGTTGGTTTGATGATTTACCTATACTACAAGTGGATAATATATGTTCTTTAACCCAAGAATTTTTAGAAGAAAAATATGAAGAAATGATGGATAGAGAATATAACTTGGATAAACTAAAATTATCATATTGGTTAAATATTATTCAAAGTGACTTACTATGATTCAAAAAGATTTTTATAAAGGAAAACAAAATAGATGTTTTATAGTGGGAACAGGAGCAAGTCTTAATGACTTTGATATGTCTTTACTTAAGAATGAAATTACTATAAGCTTTAATAATATTCTTTTAAAACCCGATTTTACTCCGAACTATCTCTGTGTATCTGATACTACTGTCATGGAAAATAATTATGATTTAATTTTCAATGATAGAATGAAAAACGGATATTATGCAATTTGTAATGGATGTAAAATTACAGAAAGATATCCTGAAGGTAGAGGTAATTGTACTTTATTACCTGGTAGTACCTGCCGTGGTATTAAACTAGATAGTAAATATAAAAATATACATGTTGTAAAACATGATGAAAAAAGTGGTATACATGAAAATCACATTGATTGGCCTCAAAGAACTAAATTATTAAAACCAGAAGAATATTATATTGATCCTGAATTCCAAACTATTACAGCCTATGGAGGGGGTACTGTTGATAATATTTGTATACCACTCGCAGTTTATTTAGGATTTAAAGAAATATATTTATTAGGTTGTGATGCTTTATGGGGACATTTTTATGATAATGATAATAGGAAAGGTCGTAGAGAATGGATTAATTTTAGACATGTACTTAATATTATTGAACCCATGGGTATTAAACTTATAGATATTGATCCAGCTAATGCATTTGAGGAATTAGAATGGAAAAGTTATAAAGATATATTATGAATAAAGAAGATTTTTTAAAAATAGTAAATAAAAATTTAAATAAAACTTTATGTATTGATTTTGATGGAGTAATACATGATGATAATTTAGGATTTCATGATGGTAGATGTTATGGTAAACCTATAAAGGGAGCCATTGAGTCACTAAATAATTTATCTAAAAAATACGATATTACTATATATACATGTAAAGCAAATCCTGATAGACCTTTAATAGATGGCAAAACCGGAACAGAACTAATATGGGATTGGTTAGAAAAACATAATGCAAAACAGTATGTAAAGGATATAACTTTTTATAAACCAAATGCTGTAGCTTATATTGATGATAAAGCTATTAGATTTGAAAATTGGAACCAAGTAAATCAAGAAGTATGAAAAAAATTAAATTATTTGTTATAATAAAAGAAACATCCGAAAGGGTCCCTAATAAAAATTTTAAAGTATTAGGGGATAAACCTTTATGGAAACACTTACTATATGAATTATTTCCTTATGATGTTTTTGTAGATACGGATAGTGCAGAAGTATTAGAACAATGCTCTATAGATACTAATCTAAGCCACGTAACAGCTTATCCCCGAAAACAAGAACATATAGACATGGAAAATGATGGTAATTTAAGTCCTGTACTCCATTTAATTGATAATTTTCTCAAAACATATACTGAAGATGACGATATAATAGTAACTACTCATGTAACTTCACCTTTTTTAACTACAAGAACTATTATAGATGCTGTTAAAAAATTAGATAAAGGACATGATAGTGTTGTATCTGTAACTAAATCTTCTGATCATTCTTGGGTACAAGAAGAAAATAATTATAAACCTTTAAATTTTAACCCTAAAGTAGTTGAAAAAACTCAATCTTTAAATAAAATTGTAATGATGAATGGAGCATTTTTTATTTTTACTAAAAAGTTATTTAATAGCTTAAATAAATCAAGAATAGGAAAAAACCCATATTATTATGAATTACCTTCACCTGAGCATATTGAAATAGATACTTATGATGATTTTAACCTAGCAAATTTAGTATATAAAGGATTAAAATAATGCAGATTTTAGATGTTACATTACGTGATGGTGGTTTTGCCGTTGATTTTAATTGGCCCATTGAATTTGCTAGAGTATATTATGATACTTTGAGTAAAATGCCCGAAATATCTTATATTGAATTAGGTTACTGGAAGCAAACTAAAATATCTAGAAATACTTTTTACAATTTAAATTTTAATAAAGTAAAAAAAATAACTAGAGGACAAAAACTAAAAAACGTATCTGTTATGATTGATTATCATAACTGTAGTAAATATTTGAATGATTATCCTACGTGCCATCAAGAGGAAATAGGTATCATTCGACTATGTTCAAGACAAGAAGATATACCTTTAGCTATAAAATTTGGAGAAAAACTACAACGACATACTGGGTTGAAAATCAGTTTTAATGTAGTAAAAGTGTCTAATTATACAAAAGATGAATTTACTAAAACATGTCAGGAATTATCTAAAACTAATTTTGATATTATATGTTTTGCTGATACATTTGGGTGCTTAGATTTATCTAAAGATTTTAATACTTTTAAAGAAGGTATTTCTATTTTAAAGAAAAATAAAAAACAAATAGGCATGCATATGCATGACCATAATGGTAAATCTTATTTTAACTCAACTTTATTAAAAGACTTAGGTTTTGATTCATTAGATACTTCAATTAGAGGTATGGGTAAAGGAGCGGGAAATTTAAAACTAGAGTATATTGTAAACAATCAAAACGTAATGCACGTATGTGAATTGATTAGGCAATATGATACCCTACTAACACTACCTTATAATCCTTATTGCTTAATAACTTCTAAATACTCTATAACTGATAATTATGCTGATCAGGCGATGAAATATCAATTAAGTGTTATTGAGTTTGATAAATTTTGTAGTTCTTTAAAAGGAATAGATAAAAATAATATTAATAATTTATTATTAAAAAACTTTATTAATCATGGACATTTATAATAACTTTCATAGTAATTATCAAGAAGATAAATGGATAGTAGAAAATTTAGAATTACCTAAAATAGGTACTTTTATTGATGTAGGAGCTTGTGATGCTATAAAAAGATCTAATACATATCACTTTGAAATGAATGGGTGGTCTGGATTATGTATTGAACCGGATAGGTTTTATTTTTCTGAAGGTATAGATGAAGAAGGAAGTAATAATCCTTTACCTCAATTTAGAAAACAATCTATTAATGCCGCTATATCTGATATGGATGGTAGTTTAGAATTTGTAAGTAGGGGAAGAAAATGTTTATCACAAGTATGGAAAGGTGAATCTGATGCTAACCATTATACTGTTGATTGTTTTAAATTAGAAACGTTACTTAATCAACATAATATTGAATCTATAGATTTATTAGATATAACTTGTAGAGGTTATGATTGGATAGCTTTTAACTCTTTTGATTATACTAAATATACGCCTAAAGTTATTATAACTGAATGGAATGCTAGAAATTTTGATAAAAGCTATAAAGTAAAAGATTATTTAGTCAACACAGGAGAATATGAAGTATGCCATATTACTACAGCAGACATAATTTTAAAACATAAAAGTATAAAGTATAAATGAAATTAATTTCACATAGGGGTAATATTAGTGGTCCTAACCCACAAAAGGAAAACCACCCAAACTATATATTAAATGCTTTAAATAAAGGATATGAAGTAGAAATAGATGTGTGGTATACAGATAAATTCATGTTAGGTCATGATAATCCTCAATATGAGTTTCCTTTTGATCTACTAGAAAAATTTTATACAAAATTATGGGTACACTGTAAAAATGTAGAGGCCATAGTTAAATTAAAAAACAACCCTGAGTTAAATAGCCGTTTAAATTACTTTTGGCATGAAAATGATACAGTTACATTAACAAGTAAAGGTTATATATGGGCTTACCCAGGTAAACAACCTATAAATAATAGTATAGCAGTTATGCCTGAAATAAACAATGATAATATAACACAGTGTAAGGGTATTTGTAGTGATTATATAGAAAAATATAAACAATGAAAAAAAATGTAATTTGGTGGACAGGAATAGTTAATCCTGATCATAATGAAAAATATAATGGTTTTAAGTTTTTTGAATATTCTAAAAAATCATGGGAATTTTGGTGTAAAAGAAATAATTGTGAATTTGTAGCATTTACAGAACCCATAGAAAAAGATCTTAAAAAATTTAGGGTAAATTGGCAAAAAGCTATTTTTGTATTTGATGAATTAGAACGTAGGGGTATTGAATATGATCAAATATGTTTAGTTGATAGTTCTTCTATTATAAAATGGAACACACCTAACTTTTTTAACCTTACGGAAGGAAAATTTTGTGCTCTGCGTGATGTAGATAATATGAATTGGACTTACCAAAGTATAAAAGGTTATGAATCATTCTTTAACTTTAAGTTAGATACTACTAAATATGTTAATTCAGGATTTATGGTATTTAATAAAAATCATAAAGAACTATTTAATTCATTTAAGAAATTTTATTATGATAATATTGATACCTTAATTAACCTCCAGGATAACTTAGTTAAAAAAGGAACAGAACAAACTCCAATGAATTATTGGATACAAATGAATAATGTAGATCTTAAAACAGATTTACCTTTACCTTATAAATTAACACATCTACATAGAAAAGATATGTTTAATTATAATTGGCAATTAGACAAAGATAAAACTCCTTTTTTTATTAAATATGGTTATATATGGTTTTTTAACGGTATTCCTAAAGATAAAAGATCTGAAATAATGGATCAAACATGGGAATATATTAAGGATAATTATAAAGAAGAATATACCCAAGTAGATACTATTTTAAATGAAGTAAGTCATAAGGATACTGCTAAGTACACAACAAGTAGAAAATTTAAAAAGGATTTAATAGATATCTTTTATAATGATAGGTTTAAAAATTCTTTTATATTAGAATTAGGAACATCCCAAGGCCAAAGTACTAAAATGCTAAGCCGAATATTTAAACATGTGTATACAGTTGAATGGGATGATTGGAATATCGAACAAGCAAAAGAGAGATGTAAAGATTGTGATAATATAACTTTTATAAAAACTGATTTATATGGTAAAGAATGGGATTTACCTAAAGCAGATGTAGTTTTTATTGATGCAGGACACACATATGAAAACGTAATATCTGATATTGAAAATAGTGTTAAACACCTTGATAATCCTATTTATATATTTGATGACTATGGTTTACCACCAGGGGACGTAAGAAGAGCAATTAATGATAAAATAGAAGACGGAACTTTGAAATTAAGTAAATATATTGGTGAATTACCCGAAGATTTAATCCATGCTGGTGGAACCCAGTTTATAGATAAAGAAGGGTGCGTATGTAATCTAAATTAAAAACAAATGAAGAATATAGTTTTTTTAATGAATATTAAATTAGACGACCCTAGTGGTAGATACACAGCTAGTAGAAGTCTTCCTTATAATTTTTCTATTAATAGTTGGAAAAATTGGTGTAATAAAAATGACGCAGAATTATTTGTTTTAGAAGATCTTCTCTTACCTAAAGAAGATACTGCTATCTGTTGGCAAAGATATTATTTATTTGATATTTTAGAAGCAAATGAAATTAATTACGATCAAGTATTAATGGTTGATTCTGATACTATAGTACATCCTAATTGCCCTAATTTTTTCAATATGACAGACCATAAATACACGGGTGTTCATAATGAAGGTAGTTATGATTGGATTTTTAGGAGTATAGAAAATTATTCCGAACATGTTTTCCAAGGTAGAGAAATTAAATGGTGGGAATATATAAATGGGGGCTTTCAAATAGTTAATAAAACCCATAAACCTTTCTTTAAATCTATGATTGATTTTTATAATAATAATAAAGAATTACTTATAGAAATGCAAAATAAATTCCATACAGGTACTGACCAAACCCCTTTAAATTTTATGTTACAAAATAATAACATAGAAACTAAACTTTTACCTTATGAATTTAATATGACAGATATGCCCCGAAAAGAAATATTAAATAATGATTTAACTATGACTAATATTGGTTGGGTATATCATTTTAATTGCATTCCTAATAATGAAGGTAATAAAGCTACATATTATTGGATGGAAAAAACTTATAACACATTATATAATGAAAACTAAATTTGCTATAGGTTGCCTAATACAGTGGTATGAGTGTGATATAATAGGAGAATATTTATCTTCTTTAAAAAAATCTATTGATGCTTATGATGGAGAAGTTTTAGTAGATTTTACTATTACAACTAACCAAACCCTAGAAAAATGTGTAGATGAAAATATTTTTAAACAGTGTATAAGAAAAATAGAACGTTCTATATTAGATAATAACTTTAGCCAATATAAAGTTTTACCCGATGTTAAAGGTATTGAAACATCAGAACTTATAACCATAGCAGATTATAGAAGAAAATTTAATACAAAATATTGTAATAAAGCAGATGTTCTTATGTGGGGAGAATCTGATGCTCTTATCCCTAAACAAACTTTTAATATATTAAATAATTTACACCAATTATCTTTAAATAATAATAATCCTAAATATTTAGCATTTTTTGGTACTTGTAAAATGTGGGATCAAAGTTGGGAAATATTAGAACATCCTGATTTTACTATTAAACCCTTTATAGAAAACGACTATGACAATTGGTGGTCTTTAAAATATACTATGACTGAGGAAGAAATGAATCAGATTAATAATAAAACCGAAGATTTACAGGTTTCAATAGCCCCTCAACATAAGTTTAATGGTTGTGGTTTAGTAATATCTTCTGAAGTAATTAAAGCAGGTGTAAATATACCTCAATCAGTATTTTTTGTACATGAAGATACCGCTTTTATGCATATGACTAATAAGGTTTTAGGTAATATACCTCAATATATAATTAAAAATATATTATTAGTTCATAATAGAAATCATCCTAAAAAAAGAATGTATATAAAAGGAGAACGAAAAGATGGAACTATGAATGAAAAACGGCGAAGCAATGAATGGTATGTTAAAGCTAATAAAATGAGTGAACAAAATTGTTATAATATATTTAATCCTCAATATAAATCATATAATTGGAAAGACGTATGGAAATAACATTTTTTACTGAGGGTAGTTATGGTAAAACTGATGGTTCAGGTAAAGTACCTAGAAACAATCCTAATATGAGAACAGATCAAGCATGGGTATGTACTCTAAACGCTGATCATTGGAATCTTAATGATACCCCTAATAAACATTATGATTTAGGTATAGTAATTATTCCTAAAAATAATAACCAATTTGACATTACTAGACTAAAGCAATTCTGTTCTCAAATAGCTGTAATGCAGGAGGGACCTAACTGGTATTGGCAAGATTATCCATTAAGCCAACAAATATGGTATTATAATACTATTCAGGAAGCAGATTTTATGTTTGTTCATAATAAAATGGATAAAAAATATTTTGAGGGGTTAACTAGTAAAAAATGCAAAATACTTCCTAGTTTAATGATTGAGGATTGTGTTAAAGATTTACCTCAAGTAGAAAGAAAAAATATTATTATAGGTGGTAATTTTTGTTCTTGGTATGGCGGTTTTGATTCTTATATAACAGCCCAAGAAGCAGATTGCCCCATATATATTCCTAGCATGGGTAGAAAAATTGAAGGTGAAGAAAATCTTCCTAATTTACACCATTTACCTTATATGGAGTGGGTAAGTTGGATTAAAGCGTTAAATAACTTTAAACTAGGAATACACCTCATGAGAACTCATGCTGCCGGTACTTTTGCTCTTAACTGTGCTTACTTAGGGATACCCTGTATAGGATATGAAGGCTTAGACACACAAGAAATATGTCATCCCGAATTAACTATTGAAGTAGGGGATTTAGTATCAGCTAAAAAACTAACTAGAAAAATTTGGAATGACCCTGAATTTTATTTACATTGTAGTAATATAGCTAAAGATAACTATAAATCTAATTATAGTGAAAAAATGTTTAAAATATGAAAATACAATTTGTAGTTGTAGGATGGTATTATAATCAAGATACCTTACAAGAAGGTCTTAAGTCTTTAAATGATAATAACGATGAAATAAATGTATTTTATTCATGTCATAAAGAACCGACCCAATATATCAAAGACAATTTTGATTGGAAATTATTCCCTAACTTAGGTGAAGAAATAGTAGCATATCAACAAGCACTAGAGTATTTAGAAGAAAATAACCAAATTGATTCAGATACTTATTGTTTTTTTATGAACGATGATATTGCTGTAAAAGATTGGGATTTTATTGAAAAATGTATAGAAAAACTTCAACAAGGATATAAAGTAGTAGGTAATGGACATAATCCTGGGTTTAGAGGATATAATCCACTAGTCACTATTCCTATAGGGATTACTGAAGAATTTGATGGTAAGCAAAGTATAGACTATGCTAAAGATGAAAATAGGCACTTTTTTGAAGGTCCTCCTTTAGAAATGAATATGGCGCGTGGTAGTTTTTTAAGTATGCAATATAGTACTTTAGAAGCTATAGGTGGATTTGAACCAAGAAAAGAAGCATGGGTACCCATCCATGTTAACGAAAATGGAAAACCCTATTATAGAGGAAGAGAAGATTATGCAGACACGAGATTAGGAGGAATGTCAAGTTTTGGTAATCTATTCCCCTGTTTATCAATATATAAAGTAAATAAATTATTTGGGAAAGAATCTATAACTTGGTTATCTAAGTCTTACAGAAACTCAGAATATCTTTACGAATTAGAAAGAGGAATTGATTGATATGATTAATATATACCAACCATCATTAGGCAAAGAAGAATTAAAAGCAATAGAAGAAGTCTTTAATTCTAATTGGTTAGGAAAAGGACCAAAAACTGAAGAATTTATTAAGCTTTTTTCAGAAAAGTTAACTGACTTCCAGTATTATGGAGTTTCATATACAAACCCTTCCCCAGAATGTTTTTTAACAATTTCAAGTTGTACTGAAGGTTTATTTCAGGCTATTGATTTATACGTTAAAGAGGGGGATGAAGTTATATTACCTTCTATTAGTTTTATTGGTGCGGCAAATGCTATTGTAGCAAAAGGGGCTATACCCGTTTTTTGTGACGTTAATAGACGAACACTAAACGTTGAAGTAGAACACATTGAATCAAAAATTACTCCTAAAACTAAAGCATTAATCGTTTTACACTACGCAGGTGTCCCTTGTGACATAGAAAAAATATCTGAATTATGTAAAGAAAAAAATATTAAACTTATAGAAGACAATGCTAATAGTCCTTTTAGTAGGTTTAATGTCAAAAGCACAGGTACATTTGGTGATATAGGATTATGGTCTTTTGATTCTATGAAACAATTAGTCATGGGTGATGGAGGAATGGTTTATTGTAAGGATACTAAGGATGCTGAAAAACTCCGTAAACTTACTTATTTAGGTTTAGAATCTAAAAGTGGTTTTTCTAATAGTGTAGATAATAAATGGTGGGAATTTGATATTTCTTCACCTTCAAGAAGATCAATAACTAATGATATACAAGCAGCTATAGGAATAGAGCAACTTAAAAAAATAGATACCCAACTAAGTAAAAGACAACTAATACATGATACTTACACACAAGGTTTAAAGGAATTAGATTGGTTAGATATACCTCTAGATTTACCCAGAGGCATAGTTAGTTCTTACTATATGTACCACATACAGGTAAAATCTAAAAAAGATAGAGATAAATTAGCTAAATACTTAAGACAAAGAGGAGTATACACTACATTTAGATACTACCCTATACATTGGGTAGATTATTTTAAATCAAAGGATATCCACCTTCCTAATACTGAATATGCAGCTAATCATACTTTATGTATTCCTCTTCACCAATCTTTATCTCAAAAAGATATATTTAAAGTAATAGAGTCTATAATAGAATTTAAGTAATGTCAAGAATTCCTAATAATATTCATATGGTTTATGGGTTAGCTAAAGATTTTGGTTGGCAACCCTATAAAAACGCTGATAATATTCCCCGCCCGGGAGCAGATTCATTCAATTTAATAAGATATCTTTCAGTAAAATCCGCTTATGAAGTTAATAAACCAGATAATTTTTACTTTTATTATCAGTATGAGCCAACAGGAGAATTATGGGAAAAGGCTAAACAGTATATTACGCCTGTAAAAATAGAAGCTCCTAATGAAATTTTTGGTAATCCAGTAGAAAGATTTGCACATAAAGCTGATATAATACGATTACAAGCCTTAATAGAAGAGGGAGGAATATACCTAGATACCGATGTATTATGTTTAAAGCCATTTGCTCCTCTTCTTGATTTAGAAGGCACTAGGGGTGGCTGTGTAATAGGTCAAGAAGGATTATATTGGGAAAGTGATGGTAAATTAACTAATGCTATTTTATTAGCAGAACCTAATTCTGAATTTTGTAAAATTTGGTTAAATTCTTTCCAATCATTTAATGATGATAATTGGGGTGGGCATGGAGTAAAAATGCCCTTTTTATTATCTAAACAATACCCAGAGTTAATTACTATAGAACATTATAAAAAATTTACATGGCCTTTATATCATACTGATGCTATGAAATGGTTTTATAGAGGAGAAGGATGGGATGATTCTGAAAATATAGTATGTCAAATTGGGGGGCCTTTAAAAGCAAACGAAGATTTATCTGAATCTTATTGTATTCACTTATGGATGAATAGATGTGTTACTAATGAATTTTATAAAGATTGGCCTAATAACCCCATGGAAGATTGGATAACAGTAGATAAAATTAAAAACGTAGATACTCCTTTTAATATATTAGCTAGACCCTTTTTAAACGATTTCTATGAAAAATAAAAAAAATAGTTGGAAAAAGTGGTGGGTAGAATACTTTGACTGGAACAAAGATGGTATTACAAATTGGTGGGAATATTTAATTCCCTTTAGTATAGTTTTATTGATAGAAATAATAGCTGAATTAATAGCAAGTTCGATAATATGAAAATAAGTTTAATACAACCAGGTAGAAATAATCTTAAGTATCTAAAATGGTCTTATGATTCAATAAGAAAAAATCAAGGCAACCACGAAGTAGAAATCTGTGTAGCAGATGATTTTTCAAATGATGGAACGTGGGATTGGTGTCAAGAAATGATGGGTAAAGATCCATTATTTAAAGCTATCAGAAATGAAGGACCAACTAGACTAGGCCATACTATATTATATGATAGGTTAGTTAATGAAGTAGCTACAAATGATATTTGTATGATTTATCATGCAGACATGTATCTATGCCCTGGTGCTTTAGATGCTATTCAAGACGAAATGTATATTACAGTAGATAATGGTGATAATGGTGAAAGAATAAAAAAACCCAAAACAATAACTTCACTTACTAGAATTGAACCTCCATTACATCCTGATGGACCTGAAAAAATACTTAAAGACTTTGGCATTGAACCTGAAGAATTTAATGAACAAGGATTACTTAACTTCTTAGATTCAAGAGTACCTAATAATGATACTACTGAAGGTATATTTGCTCCTTGGGCATTTTGGAAAAGCGACTTCCAAGAAATAGGAGGACATGATCCTATATTTGCCCCCCAATCAAAAGAAGACACAGATATATTTAACCGTTTCCAGTTAAATGGAATTAAATTCACCCAAACATGGCATGGGTGTGTCTATCATATGACTTGTAGAGGTAGTAGATTCGCTGATGGAGCAAAACGAAACCCTAACGGTGAAGTGTTTATGAAAAACAGAGAAACAGATGAATGGTTAAAGCAAAATCAAAAGTCAACTCGAGAATTCTTACGTAAATGGGGTCATTTTTGTAAACATGATGCTCTATTAAAACCAATTATACCACCTAAATATGATGTAGGTTTTATTGTTAGTAATAATAATATCCAATTATTAGAAGCTTTAGAGCCATGGTGTAGTACTTATTATGGAGATGGTCAATGGTGGATTTATAATGAGTATATTCAAAAAGAACAACTTAAATCAAGTTTTAATCTTAAGGATAAAATTAAACCTCATGATTCTGAAAAAAATAACTACATCTTAGTTGAGATAGATGGTAATAATTTTAACCAACAAGATTACCAAATTATTCAGCATTTATCTGAAATTATACAAGATAGTGGAGAAGTAGGTGAATTTAAATTAAATAACCTTAAAATTAATATTTATAATTTAACAACATTTGAAAAAAATCTAATTAAAATACAATGAATATAATAGTAACTGGAGGTGCTGGCTTTATTGGCGTTAACCTCATAAAAAGACTAGTTAAAGAAGGCCATAATGTTACTTCTATAGATAATTATTATACAGGTAAAGAAGAAAACCATGTTGAAGGTGCTAAGTATCTTAAATATGACATAAGACATACTTACGATTATAACTGGGTATTTAATAAAAAACCTGATGTAATATTTCACTTAGCTGCAATAGCTAGAATACAGCCTTCCTTCAAACAACCTAAAGAATATTTTACTACGAATACTAATGGGACTTTAAATTTAGTCCATTATTGTGCTGAAAATGATGTGCCCTTAGTATATGCAGGATCATCTTCAAAATATAGTGGAAGATTTAAAAACCCATATACTTTTAGTAAAGATATAGGAGAAGATTTAGTAACCTTATATCAAAAACACTATAATTTAAAAGCGTCTATAGTTAGGTTCTATAATGTTTATGGACCTCATCAACTAGAAGAAGGAGGTTATTGCACAGTTATTGGTATTTGGTTAAAAGCACTAAGAGAAAATCGCGCACTAACAGTTTATGGGGATGGCGAACAACGTAGAGATTTTACTCATGTTGAAGATATAGTAGATGCTTTAATTAGAATTAAAAACCGAAATGCTTGGGGCTATGAGTTTGAATTAGGTAGAGGAGTAAATTTTTCACTAAATGAAATAGTATCTTTCTTAAAAGCTACACCTAATTACCAACCAAAAAGGCCTGGTGAAGCAAGAATAACGTTAAACACGGATACTAAAGCTAAAAAAATATTAGATTGGGAAGCAAAAATTAACTTGGAAGACTATCTTGTCTCATATTTATAATAAACAGTCACAATGAAAAAAACTGAATTACACGATATAGTTCTTGGAACTCTCAATGATTATATCACTGAGGCTGAACTTAAAACTGGTGATAATGAATTTACTATTAAAATAGATGTAAATAGAAATCCAACTAAAAAAGGTATTAAAATCCAGTTAATTCCTAAAGGTGACACTATATTAGTTGACCCTGATGAAAAAATCGATGTTAACGAAAAAGTTCAACGTGCAATGAATCAAAAATTGGGTAAATACGACTTACAAGTTAGCATTGATCCTGATATAAAACAAGCAACTGATAATCCTAACGTGTTAGGTTATTATATTCCCTTGAACCAGTTTAAAAACTTAATTACAAAAGCTCTTAAAGGCGAATAAGAATTTTGATTTTAAGGGTTTTTTTCTTAAATTTATTATAATGAGAAAAAGAAGAATTATCCCAACCGTTCCTGCTAATTTCTATGAAGATATAGAAAATAAAGATAAATACCAAAGAATATTATATAATAGTATTCTCGATGGCGTAGAACAAAGTCTCAAAACCAATAAAAATAAATTTGTAATGGCTAGAGTAAATGATGGCCGTAATTTAAAGGATATAGAAATATTAGAAGATGCCTTTAAAACCAACTTAAAAACAGTATTAGATTTTTATGAACAAAATGAAGAATATGAATTATGTTCTAAAACCCTAAACTTAATTAATCAAATATGAATTCAGTATATATATTAACTAATAAAAACAACACCGAAGTAATTAATAAGATCGAAGCCCCTAATCTTACAGAAGCTATTATTTTATTAGCTAAGATTAAACAATTAGATCCTGATAAATTATTAAATATATATAAAGTTACAGAACAAAAAATTAACTATGGCCGACGAGAAATTGAAGGAGGAATTGAAAAAAATCCTCAAAATTAATGGTACTAAAATATCTAAAGAACGTCCTGTTAAAGGTTTACTTAAAAAGGAAGCATTTATTCGTTTTATAGATAATTATAAATACGCTAATGATAGAGCGTTAATGCTTAAAGCGGAACACCAAATTGATTTTGTTAATTTTGAAGAACCTTTTGTACAAGCAATAGAAGCCCTACTTACCTTATATTTTAATAAAAATCAAAAACAAATTATTGAATGGTGGCTATATGAAAAATGGAACCAATTAGATGGTAGTGTATTACAATTAAATAATACAGAAACAGACGAAGAATTAGCTTCGGATACTCCTGAAGAACTTTGGGAATTAGTTCAAACATTAAAATGAATAAAATAATCCTTACAAAGGACGACGTTTTAAGAGCCCAAAAACATACTTTAAGTAATAGAGCAGCAGCTCGTTATTTAGGTGTTTCGTATAATGTATATAAACGTTATGCTCTTACATTTAATGACAACGAAACAGGTAAAACATTATTTGATAAACATTTAAATCGTCAGGGTAAGGGTATTAAAAAACATTTAGGTGGTTATGGTAAGCCAAAGAAAAATATCAAAGCTCCACTTGAAGATGTACTAGAAGGTAGAGTAGATGTATCACATTATACCGTTGACATACTTAAATCACGATTAATTCAAGAAGGTTACTTAGAAGAATGTTGTAGTAGTTGTGGTTTTAATGAAAGGCGAGTAGTAGACTTTAAAGTGCCACTTGTACTTAATTTTAAAGATAGTAATAAAAAGAATTGGAAACGAGATAATTTAGAATTTCTTTGCTATAATTGTTATTTTTTAAATGTAGGTAATATTTGGAGCGATAATCAACTTAAGCAAATGGAAGATTATCAAGTAAATAAAAATACTAATAATAAGGACGAGGAACCAACTTGGGACTTAGATGATACCCACATCCAACACCTTAAAGAACTCGGTTTATGGGAAGGTGAAGATGGTGATGAATTTATAGATAGAATATGAAACATTTAGTTTTAGCATTAGGATTAGTAGCATTGCCAGTAAAGCAAAAAGAAAGCTTACTATCACCCATCGTACCCCTTACTCCGTATATACAAACTAGTAAACAAACTAAAACACTTAAAATAAACAAACCAAAATCACTAGTAGATGCTTTAATTTTGGTTGAATCCGCTGGTAACCCAAATGCATTTAATAAAAAAGAAAATGCCGCTGGTTGTCTACAAATAAGACCCGTTATGGTTAGAGAAGTAAATCGTATATTGCGTAAGCAAAATAACGATAAACGATTTACTAAAGAAGACCGATGGGATTGTGGATTATCGAAGGAAATGTTTTACATTTGGGAGAATTACCACCATAAAATATCGAACGATGAAATGATCGCTCGGAATTGGAACGGTGGGCCTAGAGGATATAAAAAACAATCAACAGAGCACTACTGGAATAAAGTTCAGAAAGCATGGGCAAATTAAAAGATTATCACTTTGGAAACAAGTCATTTAAAGACTATGAAGACGATTTTTTAGATGACGATTATCAATACGCTAAATGGCAAAAGGATAAAAATAAAAAAGCAAAACGTCGCCAAAAAAATGAAGGTGAATACGGTGATGAGTGGATTGATAGTGTCGACGAATACAATATTAAT
>CAACVD010000193.1_pt1 | contig 28436 bp, 35 predicted proteins | sample 2381771 | NCBI WGS metagenome assembly CAACVD01 (sample SAMEA5211965, study PRJEB30684) | marine metagenome | biome: Marine; feature: Epipelagic; material: Water | collected 2015-10-15 | depth 15 m
GATTTCTTGATGTTGATCCTGTTCAAGCACGTCTGATTGCTATTGCTGATAACAAGCTGGGTGAACGTGCTGATTGGAATGATGAGCTCTTGTCACAGGTGCTGTCAGACTTCAGTGATGAAGATTTGTTCGGTCTTGGTTTTGATGATGATGAACTTGACCGTTTGCTTGGTGAAGACACTGACACCTTTGATGTTGATGAAGACACACCAGAAGTTGAAGACGTTGTGCATTCAGTGCTTGGTGAAGTTTATCAGCTTGGACCACACCGTTTGATGTGTGGTGACTGCACTAACAAAGACAACTGGTCTGTTTTGATGGAAAGCACAAAGGGATATTTGCTTGTGACTGACCCACCTTATGGTGTGGACTATGATGGTGTTCATAATGATGACCGTGCAGGTCTTGAAGATCTACTTGATGGTTCTTTCAAGTTAGCAAATGATTATTTGATTAATGGTTCCTCGATCTATTGCTTTCATAGTGATAAATGTGCAGACATTTTTCACAAAACGTTCAGAACACACTTTTACTTTTCTTCAATCTTGGTGTGGGCAAAATCATCTTTAGTGTTGTCACAAAGTGATTATCATTCACAACACGAACCTTGCATTTATGGTTGGACAAATGGTGCTGCACATCGTTGGTACAGTGATAGAAAGCAAACCAGTTTGATGAATTTTGACAAGCCACACACAAATGCAGATCACCCAACTTCAAAACCACTTGATCTTATTTGTTACCTTATTGGAAATAGTTCAAAATCAGGTGAAGTTGTTATTGATATGTTTGGCGGTAGTGGTTCAACACTTATTGCTTCAGCTTTGAAAAATCGTGTTTGTTACACGATGGAGATATCACCAGCTTATTGTGATGTCATCAGACGACGTTGGACACAATATGCAAATGACAACGGTCTTGAACCTGGTGATGGTGCGTTATGAGCGGTCGAAAGTGCAAGCTAAATCCAGAAATACAGAACAAAATATGTGAAGCATTGCGTGTTGGGTGCACAAGAAAGATTGCTGCTGAATATGCAGGTATTAGTGAACGCACGTTGTATTCGTGGATGAAGCGTGGTGAAGATGCTCGTTCTGGTCGCTTTCTTCAATTTCTGCAAGCAGTTCAAGGTGCAGAAGCACGTGGTGCAGTGTCATCATTAGCGACCATTCAACAAGCAGCACGTTCTGGTGATTGGCGAGCTGCTGCTTGGATACTGGAACGTCGTCACAACTACACAACACAACAAAACAACATTCAAGTCACAGTTGACATTGATGCAGACAACATTGATGTGAAGACACTGATGCAAAGTGTTCAGGAAAATCAAGAACTGTTGAGCTCGTTATCACCACAATTGCAAATCGATGAACAAGAATAAACTGCAAGAAATTCAGAAGCAACAGAAGCTGCTGTTGAAGATCAAAGCACATTTTCCACTTGCAGTTTCAAAGCTATGGACACCATATTGTCATCGCTGGTTTGGTCGTGGTCCTTTGGATGATAGACCACAAGGATGTGCAAAGCCTATGATGCACGTTGCAAACGGTCTATATCGTTGTCAAACGTGCGGTATTGAGGAACAGCGCACAAGTCAACGTGATGCAATTTTGCAAATGGGAACAGAAGCACATTTGATTGGTGGTGGGAACCGTGCAGGAAAGACACAGCTTGGTGCAATGTTCGCTGTTGCAACAGCAGCAGGTTCACGTGAATGGTGGGTGCAGCAATGGTTGCATCTGAATGACCTACCACCTGACTTGATACAACCAGACCCGTCAACCGTTTGGTGTGTGTCATTATCGTTTGGTGATAGCTTGGAATATTTACGTCCTAAGCTTGATCAATATTTACCTATCGGAACAAACAGAACAAGATGGTCTTCACAAGACAGAGCAATTGCAACACTTCCAAATGGTGGTCGTCTTGTGTGTATGTCAAACGATCAAGGACGTGCAAAGTTTCAAGGATCTGCTGTTCAACTGGTTTGGATTGATGAAGAGGGACACGAAGACGTGTTTGAAGAATGCTTGTTGAGGACCGTTGACTGTCAAGGTCAAGTGCTGATCACAGCAACACCGTTGAACGGTATTTCTTGGATGTATGACCGATTTGTTGAACAAGAACTTGATGGTTTCACGCGCTGCAAGATTTCAGGTCTTGACAATCCGTATGTGTCGAGCTCAAAACTTTATAGGGCTGTTCAGCATATGTCAGAAGCATCACAACGAACAAGATTGTTTGGTGACTTTGCATCACAAGATGGTTTGATCTATGATGAATTTGATCAATCAAAGCACGTGATTGAACCGTTTGACATTCCACCAAATGCTGTTGTCTATCGTGCAATTGACTTTGGAACCAGAAACCCATTTGCGTGTTTGTGGATTTATCACGATGTTGATGGTGTGCACGGTCGTGATGACTGTTTGTATGTGTTCCAAGAATACTATCGAACAGGACAAACCACGATTGAAGCAGGTCGTCAAATCCAACGAATGACAAAACACAACGTCACCTGGACTGTTGCAGATAGTGCATCACGTGATGGTCGTTTGTTGCTTGCACGTGAACTGAAGATGTCAACCAAACCATCACCGAAAGAGCTTGGAATGCTATCAATGATCAATCTTGTCAAGGACCGTTTGCACATTCATCAAGATGGTGAACCGCGTTTGATGTTCTTCAAGGGCAAATGCACCAACACTGTGAAAGAGCTTAGAAAATACAGATGGTCAAAGAGCATCAAAGAACAACCGACAAAACAGGACGACCATGCACTTGATGCATTGCGTTATGCAGTGGGCTTTCTGTCACGTTATGCTATGATGCAAATGTGATATACTAGGAAGTTATTATGTCAAATGACTCTTTGTTTCAACGATTTCTGAACATCTTTGGTGTGCAACGTCAATATGGTCAGATTGAAAGCAAACCCACAACTGTCAAGCACGGTGCAAGCTATGCACAAAGCTATGGAACCAAACCAACGTTCAACCAGTTGAATGCACTTGCAGCATTTGCTGCGCATCCATATGTGTTTGCAGCTCTGTCACGTATATCACAAGACCTTGCAGCAACACCAATCAAGTTGATCAAAGGTGTTGGTTCAAACAGTCAAATCATTGATGATCATCCAGTGCTTGATTTGCTTGGTCAACCATCATCAGACACAGACCAATTTTCATTTCTTGAACAGTTGATCATTGATCTTGTTGCTTGTGGAAACTGTTATGTCTTGCTGTTGGGTTTGCGTGACACACCTGAATCTGTTGTGCGTTTGCATCCTGAAGAAGTTGAGATTGTGACCGATCAAACAGGTATCACTGGTTATAGGTTCATATCAGACGGATCATCAGTGATTTATCCCCCGAACCGAATAATCCACACCAAAAACGCAAGCTGGATGAAAGGGTCACGGGGTCTTTATGGTGTTGGTGGGATTGAACCACTTGCTGCTGAAATACGTGCAGACTTGAACATTTCAAAGCTGACATCACAAGCATCTGACAAGGGAAGACCAGATGCTATCATTTCACCAAAGACTGAAACCGATATTTGGGATTATGAAACCAGACGACAAATATTGGATCAATATGCAGGTCTTGCACAATCAGGTGGTGCACTTGTATTGTCTGGAATGGTTGATGTTCAGTTCACACAACTGACTCCGCGTGAAATGGAATACACAGCAGCACGAACCATTGCAAAGCAAAGCATCACAGCAGCATTTGCTGTTCCTGAAAGTGTGCTTGGTGCGAATAGTGCAAACTATGCAACAGCACGTCAACAAGCTATTTCATATTGGTCAACACTTGCAAAGCGTGGAAAACGAATTGCACATTTGCTGACTCTGATTGCACAGAAGTTTGATACAGACCTACGTGTTGAATTTGACTATTCTGGTGTTGAAGCTTTGAACTCAATGCGAACAGAACAATTGCAACGTGTTCAGCTTCACATTGCAAACGGAATGTCACCAGCAGATGCATATGCTTATGAGGGTTTGGACGATGCTCCAATCATAGGTGCATCAAGACGTGAACCAGAAGCTGAAGAAATTGGTGATGAAGAAGATGAGTCAGCGCGTTCATTTCTGCTGACACTTGCTGATGCTGTTCAACGAGCAGATGATAATGATGAGCTCGCAAAATATGGTTCATTGCAGGAAGCATTTGATGCATTGTCTGAAGCAATACAACTTGCATTGACCAGGAAAGCAGCAGAACACAATGAACAGGTTGACAACGATCCTGCAAAGCGAACAACAAAGTTGAAACTTGGTGCTGTGTTCTGGAGGGGAATAGGAGCATATAAGACAAATCCAGAGTCAGTCAGACCGTCAGTGAACAATGCTGATCAGTGGGCCTATGGTCGTGTCAACTCTTTCTTGTATGCACTTCGCAATGGTCGGTTCAGGTCTGGAAAGCACGATCAAGATTTGCTTCCAAAAGATCACCCAATGTCAAACAAGGATGACAAGCATTTCATTGACGTGATTGAACGTGGATCTGTTGGTGATGTTGATCCGTCAAATTTTCCTGAAGATGGTGAAGACAGTGTTGTGTCATTGTCCACGTCAAATCATCCTGTGTTCGATCCTGAATATGCTGCTGACCTAAAAGCAAATCATCCGAAAATCTGGAAAGCAGGTGGTAACATTGAGGGCAATAACCAATACAGACGTTTAAAACCAATCACTGAACGACGTGACAAGTCAGCACAAACTGAAACTGAAGAGCTTGCAATTCGAAAACGTGAAGCTTGGATTGCTCGACACTTTGAAGACGGTGCACAGTTTGAAGACGAAGACCTATCACCAACACTGTCAAATGTTGCAGGTATCGTTGCTCAAATCAAATGGTTCACTGTTGGTGCACTTGGTGAAGCAAAGATGAAGTCAGTGCTGAATGAACTGAAGATCAAGCTTCAAGAAAGAGCACGTGCACGACGTGTTGAACGTTGGCACATGTGGCAAAAGTCAAGACACGAACCTGCTGAAAAGATGCTGAAGAAAGCAGCAACGGCTTATTTCAAAGGTGCTGTCAAGCGTTATCAATCACGTATCAGGAAACACGTTGACACACGTTCACTGACACGTGGGATCATCAGCTTTGATGAACTGTCAGCGATGGATGAAGAACGTCGTTTGATCTTCAATCAGATTGGTGGTGCGTGGCAACGCATCTGGGTGTTGACTGGAAATGCAGAACTTGAACGTGCATATCAGCTTGCACGTTTGCAACGTCCTTTGGATCTGGTGTTTGAAGACAGAACTGTTGCCGTTGATATGATTGAACAACTTGCTGACCAGATGTCACGAACAACAGCAGAAGCTGTTCAACGTGCTGTGCAGAATGGTCTTGACGGTGGTGCATCGATTGAACAAATCGCTGAAGAAATACAAAGCATTGCAGCATTTAGTGTGAACCGTTCAACGCTTATTGCACGGACTGAAGCAACAAGGTCAGTGAATGCTGCATCAGTGCAAGCATATCAACAAGCAGCTGCAAATGGTATCAACATCAAAAAAGAATGGATAACAAGTGCAGATGACAAAGCACGTGAAGCACACCTTGAACTTGATGGTGAAGTCATTGGTGTCAATGAACTGTTCACTGCTGAAAATCCTGACGGTTCATTTGCACAAGGTTCTGGACCTGGTGAATTTGGTGAAGCTGCACAGGACTGCAATTGTAGATGTGCAATTGCTCCAAAGGTCATCAGATCAACACAGGTCAAGCAATGAACGATGAACTGACAGAAGCATTGCAAGAGCTCAACAACATCAAACGTGAGATACAAAAACCAATGACAACTTATATTCTGATAGCACTTGGTGGTCTGATTGTCGGTGGTGGTTCCACTGCTGCAATAATGTTGAAAGTGCTGAAATCGAAAGATGCACCACCTGTTATTGTTGAACAAATTGCTGAACAACAAATTGAAGTGCAGAAGCAGTTGACACAAACTGACCTGCTTGAAGTGCCTTGTTCTAATGAATTTATTGACAAGCATTCTGACCTGCTATGTCGTGAAATGTTCTGTAGAATGCAGACACGTGGTATTGACAGTCAAACAGCAGGTGCAGAATGTGAAAGCATTAGCAACATTCAGAACAGCTTGGTGATTTTGAAATCTTGCAATGTCAAGGAAGACAAATTTGATGAATGTTCACGAATTTTCAATCAGAGGAAATGAAGTGTGTTATCCTCATAACGAAATGTCATAACGGTTGACTCAAATGATTCGAAAGAACATAGGACAAATACACAAATCCACTGACTCACGTGCTTCATTTATTGCAAGCACAATGAGTTCAGACCGTTATGGTGATGTGGTTGAACAAACTTGGAACCTTGAAAGCTTCAAGTCAAATCCTGTTATCCTGTTGAACCATCGTCAAGATATGCTTCCAATTGCACGTGCTGAAAACGTTGCTGTCAAAGATGGTCAGCTTGAAATTGATGTTTTGTTTGACACTGGTGATGAACTTGGTGCTGAGGTAGCAAGAAAGGTCAAAGCTGGATTTATGTCAGCAGTGTCTGTTGGTTTTCAACCTGGTAAATCATTATCACGTGCAGAGCTCCCACAAGAACACCAAGCATTTTCACAAGATGGTGGTATGTTCTTCAGTGACAATGAACTGCTTGAAGTCTCAATTGTAACGATACCAGCAAACGGTGAAGCAATAGTGACTGCAAAGGAATATGACATGAACAACAAAAACATTCGTCAGATGATACGTGCAGAACTGCTTGCATTGCAAACTGATGAGTTGACAAAGCTGAAAGTCAGAACTATTGAACGTCAATCTGAAGTTGAAGTACAAGCACCTGACGGTTATCACTGGATGGATTATTCAGATGGTCCTGTGTTGATGCCTGGTGAAGCTGCTGATCACGATGGTGCATTGTCTGCATACACCTTTGAAGTTGTTGAAGAACACGATCCTGAACGAATGAAACAGGAGTCAGATGATGACATTGATGGAGAAATGGAAAGTGTCGTTGACTCGGAACTTGATGACGAGTTTGCAGGATACCACGACGAAGAAGACAGCAAAGATGAAGAAAGAACTGCTGATCAAGATGAAGACGATGATCAAGACAAAGTTAAATCACTACTAGAATATTTACTTTCAAATTGACATGGGGGAATATATGTCACGCGAAATGAACGAAGCAAAAAAAGTTGTTGCTGAGATAGTCAAGCACCAACGAACATCATCTGACAGAATGAGTCAGTTTGAACGTCAGGTTGAAGACCTGAAGACAGCACAACGAAAAATGTCTGAAGCTGTCAGCAACAAGAACATGGTCAAGACACTTGGTGATGACACTGTGCTTTCACGTTATCGTGATGCAGATGGTGGTCTTGTTCTGAAGAGCAAGTCAGTCAAGGTTGAAGTTGATGGTCGTGGTTCAATGACTGGAACACAAGAGGGTCTGCTGGATGCAGCTGTTCCTGCTAACGATTGGCATCAAGAACTGTTGGGTCAAGTTCGTGAACGTACACTTGCACGAATGGTTATGGCTGAACCGTACACACCCAAAGCTGACTTGAAGCTTTACAAGCACTTGATGAAAGCACCACAAACCATTCTTCCAAGCATCAACAAAGCATTCAACGACCAAGCTGGAACAGGTGCTGAATTTATCCCTGACGAATTTGTCAGTGACTTGTACCAATCATTCCAACAGCGTGGTAACATTCGTGCATTGTTGCAAACTGTTGAAGTTGATCGTCAGACAATCTTGATCCCAAGAATGGACAGAGGGTCAAGACCATATATCAAGTCACAAATCGTTTCAAACGATCCTGCACTTTATCAAGCAAGTGACATTGCATCAGCTCAAAAGACAATCAACATTGTTGGTCTTGCTTCACGCATTATTGTTGATGATGCTGCTGCTGAAGATGCTGCATTTGCAATGACTTCACTGTTGAGCTCTACACTGAGTCAAGACATTGAAGATGCATATGAAGATGCTTGTATTAATGGTCACACTGCTGGAACACAGGATGATCTTGCAAACTGGAACATTCGTGAACGATGGGGTTCAACACCTGCACTTGGAACCAGTGCAGATCACAGACGTTTGTTTGATGGAATGCGACGTTTGGCACTGAACACCAAGAACAGCAAAGTTGATGTTGGTGGTACTGCTGCAAGCTTCAATGACATCATTTCAGGTCTTGGTCAAATGGGTGAATATGGTGTTGCTGACAAAGTCATCATCGTATCACCTGAAGTTATGGTTTCCTCCATTATGAATATGAGTGAAACCAAGACACTTGACGTGTTTGGACCACAGGCTTCTGTGCTTCAAGGTCAAATTGCATCTGTTCTTGGTATGCCTATCATCATGTCACGCTTCATCAGCTCTGATTTGAATGCTGCTGGTGTCTATGACAACGTAACAAAGACACGTTCTGGATTGTTGATCTTTGCACGTGATAGTTATTATCAGTATCTCAGACGTGGCATCACTGTTGAAAGTCAGAAAGATGTGCGTAACGGTGGTATTGAAATCGTTGCAACCTTGCGTTCAACAATGACTTCACCTGATGCAGATGCCAAGAAAAACGTCTGCTTCCTCTACAATATTTCATACTGATTAGGAGTCTAAAATGAACTATCGTCTAAAATGCGAAGCTGTGAAAGCATCAAGTTTGAACTCTTCCAGTGAATACCTTGACATTCCTTGTGATCGTGATGCTTCACTTGACAGTGTTGTCATTTCTTCACGGACTGGTATCACCCACAACAACACAAACTATTCAAAGTTTCAAATCAAGAATGGTTCCACTGTTGTCTATGAAAGGTCATTCCAAGCTGTTACACTTAATGCAAAGACACCTGAAGCACTTGCACCTTTGAGTGATCCAAGTGTTGACAGTACAAGTTGTTTGACATTGCATTATGTTCATGCTGGAAATGGTCTTGCACAAGATCTTGATGTTGTTCTTGTGTTCCGTCCGTCACGTCCTTGATGATATGGTGCTGTTATGTCTTTGGTGTCTGCTGCAACGCTGCGTGAATATTTACCAGAAATCGGTGATAACACGTCAGCAGACACTGAACTGAACAGCTTGATTGCACGTGTTGAAGCTGCTGTTGCTCGTTACCTTGGTTTTCCACCACCTGCAAGCAGCAGCAGCTTCACAACGCTTGATCAAAGCACCTATACACTTTATCTTGACGGACCAACATATTTTGATCGGAATGTGTTGCAGCTCCCAATCAAACCCGTTGTCAGCATCACAAGCATCTTCAGTGACATTGAAAGACGTTATGAAGCTGGAAGTGCACTGACATTATCAAACATTGACATTGATCTTGTGAATGGTCGGTTGATTATCAAACCATACACAAGCACAGCATTTGATCGTGGTTATCGTGCTATCAAGATCACATTTGTTGCTGGTTATGCAACAGGTGCACCACCTGCTGATTTAGTTCACGCAATATGTGTTTTGAGCTCGCAATTGCATCGAGCAAAGCAAACACAAGGCAAAGAAAACATCAGCATTCAGGGAACGTCTATCAAGCTATCTGAAAGAACGATCCCCAATGAAGTTCAAGAAATCTTGAACAAGTTCAAGTGTCCGTTGCTGGTGATGTGATGTCACAGCTATCATTTGACGATTTCATACGACAAACAACAGATGCTGCACGTCGTCTTGTTGCTCAATATGAACGAGCAATGGAAGAGTCAAAGTTTATAATGGAACGTCAAGCAAAGTTGAATGCAAGTGCAGATTTCTATGACTCACCATATCAACGTTCTGGAAGAAAAAGACGACCAAGACCAGGTGCACCATCTGGTTTGACTGGTCGTTTGCGTTCCTCTATTCGTGGCGGTACAAGAACAAAAGGTGGTATTCTTGAAGCATTTGTGCGAGCAGGTGGAACCAGTGATGTGTTCTATGCTGCACCGCTTGAATTTGGAACACGTGATGGTCGTATCAAACCATTTTTGTTCATTGGTCGTGCTGTTCGTTCAGAACAGGAACAAATCAATAGAATGTTCAACAGAGCAATAACCGTTGCAATGCTTGACAATAGGTTGACGTGATGCCCTTTGTGCTTGAAGTATGGAACGCGATCAAAACACGTATTGCAACAAATTATGCTGGTGGTTTCAGCGGTCTTGATATGTCTGACAAGGTCTTTCAAGGTAGCTTTGCAGAAGCACCATTGACTCCATCTTGCTACGTCTATTTTGTAGACAGCACAGAACAGAATGGTCAAGTGCTGACTCGTTATCAAGGTTCAGCACGGTTTCAAGTGTATTGCTTCACATCTGGTGTGAATAACTTTGAACGAGCTCAGAAAGCAATCAAGTTAGGTGCTGATGTTCAGAAGCGAATAACAGATGATCGAACATTGGGTTTGACACCTGGACGTGTTGACAATGTTATTTGTTCGCTTGCAAGTTTGGATGGTGATAGGTTTGGAATGAACACAACAGGAATTGCAATTGTTCAGATTGACGTTGCATTCCAATCTGACAGCGGTGTGTGATGTCTTGGTTCAATAGCAATTATCAATTTCGTATTCCAATCACTGTTGATTTTTCAACAATCACATCTGGTGTTCCTGTTCTGAAAGACGTGCAGGTTGATGTTCCTGATGATTATGATTTGTTCTGGACAACAATTCGTTCTGACTTTCTTGATGTTGTTCCGTGTTTTCCTGATGGAAATGTTGTTCCATTCAAACGGTCTGTTGCAAACTATTCTGGTCGTCAGCTTCAGCTTCAGATGGACAATGTTAGTTGTCCAAAGACACGGTGCACTGTTCAGTTGTTCTTGTATTATGGATTTGCAACAGAAGCAATTGACCGTGCAACAACACCAACAATCACAACACCGTCAACTGGTCACATCTATTTAGGCGCACCTACTGGAAGAACAGTTGTTGCAACCACACGTCAACCAAACACACAAGAACCGCTTGCACAGTTTCAGAAAGCAACAACAGAAGTCATTGACATTTGGTTCAGTCTGAAGACCTTGTTGAGCAACCGCGTTGAAAGTTACAATGAACGTGATTTGTTTGAGGAAGTGAACACGGTGAAGATCCAATCACTTGATGCATCTGGTGCAAATGACGATGCACGATTTGAGCAAACCAACGTGCGCTTTATAAATGGTTGGGTCCGTGCTAGAGTCAAAGCTGGTGCATCTGGAACAAACTATGCAGTTTCAGCACAGATTGAAACAGACCAGAATCAACTTTTTGATGTCCGTTGCTTGCTCAAAGTGATAGACTTATTACCACAATAGGAGTCAAATATGTCAGTACTTTTTGGACACGGTGCTTTCATCAAATGCGGTGAAGAAGTCACATGGGGAACTGGAGTCAGTCCGACCATTTCAAACCGTATCAACAGCATAACAATGTCAAAGACACAAGAACGTGATCGAAAAGCAAATCTTTCTGTTCCTGCATCTGGAATGTTGGGTGAAGTGTTTGACGGCTTTCTGATTGCTGAGGGTTCAATGGAAATGCCTATCTACTACCAAGGTCAAGGTCTTTGGTTCAAGTTAGCATTTGGAAAGGTCACAACTTCAGGTGGTGGTCCGTACACTCACAGCTTCGAACCCGAAATTGATCTTGAGTCAGCAACATTGCAAGTTCAACGTGGTACAGGTATCACTGAACAAATGGAAGAGTTCCAAGGGGTCAAGGTCAGTCAGCTTCAAGTTAGCTGTGAAGCAGGTGGTGAAATGACTGCATCACTTGACTTGATTGGAAAGACATCAAGCACACGTGCAGCAAATATCACAAGTTCATTCGGAACAGGAACAAGTGTTCTTCACTTCCAAGCTGGTCAATTTAGCTTCAACGGTGCAGGATACAATGCACGATCAATGACATTCACTTTGAACAATAATCTTGAACGTCGAAATGTTCTAGGTTCAAAGTTGACTGCTGAACAAGCTGTTGCTGATGTTCGTGAAGTGACACTTGAAGTGACACTTGACATTCTTGAAAACAGTCTGCATTCAGCGTTCATTGCTGGAACACAAGCTGATGCATCAATTGCATTTACATCAGGAACAAACAGCATCACGTTCACAGTGACAAATGCATTAATCACTTCATACAGTGATCCCGTCAACGGTTTCGGACGTGTAGAACAGACTTTGACGTTCACAGGTCTTGCTGACAACTCAAACGTTGGTGGAAAGATTGTCTTGATCAACGATGATGCAACGGGGATTGGAAACTAATGTTGAACATTATTGAACAGATTGATGCAAGCACAAGATGGACTGCTGAACTTTTTGGTGGTCGTTTGTTGGTTCAAGGTCGTATATTATCACCACTTGAAGCTGAAGCTGCTGGTTTGAGCTCTAACCTTGTAGCATCTGGAATGTTAGACCAGACACAAGTGCAAAAGATGATGAAGCAGAAAGACAAGATTGGTGACATTGACTTTGATGACCCATCTGATGAAGATGTTGCATATTTGATGAACTTGATGCACGGTTTCAAACCTGAACAACTGCTTTCTATTGAAGAGCAGCAGAACAAGATCATTCAGCAAGTTGTCAGACGTGCATCACAAGATGGTGGTCAGACCTTTGAAGACCTGCACATTGTGATGGGTTATGAACAACAATCACCAGCACAAAACCGTTTGTGGGTTGGTATGTTCTCAAAGGAAGACAGAAAGGTCATTCTTGACAATGCAATGCAAGGTCACAGGAGGGCAGCGGAACAACTGCAAACCTTTCGTCTTGCTCAATGAAGATTATTTGCACCTGGTTGACATCGTTGCACACACCTATGGAGTTTCACCAGTAGAAATCAGAAATATGAACTGGTCAGATTTGTTCTTTTGTGTGCAGTGTGTCAAAGCACGTTCACACCGTCTGAAGAAATCGTTGAAGAAAAGCAAGTCAAAAAAGAGTATGATATTTCCAAACATATCATTATCAGATTTGACTGACATCATTGGGTGAAATATGGCAACGGTTGTTGAATATGTTGTTAGAGCGGATACAAGACCAGCACAGCGTGGTTTGGACAAGCTTGGTGATGAAACAAAAGAAGCTGGTCGTGATGCAAAGAAAGCACAGCGTTCATTTCTTGACATGGCATCAAAGGTTGGAAATGCAGTCACAGGTTTGTCTGCTGGTTTTGGTCTTGTTCGTGGTGCAATAGGTTCATTCACTGGTGTGCTTGAACAAGCAGGACGTGCATCATTTGATTTTGCACACGGTGTTGTTGACAGTGTGAACGAGCTCAATGATTTGAATGCAAAGTCAGGTCTTTCTGCACAAGCTATTCAAGCAGTCATTCAAGCGTTTGAGGGTTCAGGACAAGCTGCTGCTGCTGCTGATGGGTTCATTTCACGGATACCACGAACATTTGCTGATCTTGCAGTAGAGGGTTCACGCGCATCACTTGCTGCTGAAGCACTTGGTGTGTCACTTAGAAATTCATCAGGTCAAGTCAAAAGTGCTGATGAACTGCTTGTTGAAATATCAAGGTCATTCCAAGGTATTGAAGATGACACTGAACGTGCAACATCTGCATTCTTGTTGTTTGGAAGAAGTGCAGGTCAATTTCTTCAGGCGTTTGGAAAGACAGCAGAGTTTGAAAAATTTCTTGCATTCACAACTGAATTTGGTGTGCAGACTGGTCCTGAAGCAAGTCAGTCAGCAGCAACATTTCAAGAACTGATTAGTGCACTGAACACGACGTTCAAAGGAACAGCACAACGTCTTGCTGACAGCATTGGTTTGACTGACACGTTCAACAACCTATTGCTGAACACCATTGGTGCACTTGTTGGAATACAGGTGATGATTGAAAACAATCAAGAGTCATTCAGTGCACTTGGTGACAGTATCCGCTTGATGGGTCAAGGGTTCATTGATGTGTTCAAGTTTGTTGGTGGTGCTGTTGGAACTATCCTTGCAGGAATAATGAACCAGATTGCAACCACGTTGAACAGCATTGGAATTTTGTTGAACGCACTTGGTCAAGCAGATGCAGCAGCATCATTTATTCGTGCAGGTGTTGGTCTTCAAGCAACAACACAAGCGTTGACAACATTGGGTTCAGCAGCAACAGGTGAATCGGGTTCATCTGCATTTGCTGAGGGCAAAAAACGAGCACAAGAACTGATGCAAGCTATCATTGCAGGTCTTGACGATGCAACAAAGAAGTCAGCATTTGATTTTGACAAGCTGACGGAAAGCATCAACAAAACAGGTGATGCTGCTGAGAAAACAGCAAAAAGTGTTGACAAGCTTGAACAATTTTTTGGTGGTTTTCGTGAAGAAGAAGCAAAAAGACTTGATAATGCAATAGCACTGAACCAACAACTGACACAAGCATTTGAACTTGATGGTCTTGACAAAGAACTAATCAAGTTTGACACTGTTATTGATCAACTGACAGAAAACATTGCATTATTTCAACAACTTGGTCTTGAAACAACTGGTTCATTCAACATCTTGAACCAAGTGCTTGAACAACGTGCATCACGTGTTGAAGAGCTCGCACAAGCTGAACGTGAAGCACTTGCACAACGTGCATCTGAAGTCTTTGACACTGTCAGCAATGTGTTTTCTGCTGTGCTTGGTGGTGGTCTGTCAGCATTTGGAAACGTATTGCAAGCAGCATCACCAGCGATTGAACAAGGTGTTGGTGCACTTTCAACAAGTCTATTGTCAACACTTGGTGTTGCATCTGCTGGTCCAATGGGTGCAGTTGTTGGTCAGCTTGCAGGTCAAGTTGTGTCAACCATAGGTCAGACAATCAATCAAGCATTGTCACAACTTCAAAGTCTTGGAACGTTCCGTGACGAAGCAGGTGCACGTGCACGTGCAAAGAAGATTTCAGAAGAACAAGGAATAACATTTGCACAAGCACTTCAAGAAGAAAGACGAAAGGAAATAGCGAATGAACTGCAACAACAAACTGATGCGATCAAGCTTGGTCTTCAGATTTTGCCTGAACTACTATTTGAAACATTACCACCAATCTTGAACGACTTTTTGATTGAATTTGGTCAACTGCTGTTTGAACTTCCTGAAAGAATAGCTGAATCATTTACAAATGCTGTGTTTGCAAATGCTGGTCTTGGAAATGATGCAACATCTGGTGATCAACTCCGTGCATTGTTGGAGTTCTTCACATTTTCAACATCAGGTGGTGAAATACGTGCACCTGGAATGTTTGGTGGTCAAACGCTAGTGTCAGCACAAGGTGGTATTCGTTTCACAGGTGCAGATCAAGGTCTTGCAATGCTGCACCGTGGTGAATTTGTTGTCCCTGAAACGAACATTGCACCACAAGCTGTCAGTCGTCGTCTTGATCGTGGAGTTGGTGGTGGTGGTGTGACGATCAATGTGAATGCTGATGTTGTTGAAAGGTCTGCTATTGATGAGTTAGTCAACAGAATAGAACAACGATTTGCAACATTTGGTGGAAACACATCACCGTTGTTTGGAGGAACTTAAAATGGGAAATCCTAAATTCTATTATTTTCCATTTCCAAACGGTGGTGCACTTCGCACGATTGACCTTGGTGAACCACTTGCTGAGCTCTTCAGTGACTTTCAAGTTGACAGTGCAACAAGTGTTGCATTGAATGGTGGAATGAGAAGAACAACAGCAACACATCGTGAAGTTGTGACAATACAACGTGATCGTTTGAAGTTGGGTGAAGACCTTGTTGTCAAATTTGCAGCATTGCAAAATCATCTTGACCGTGGTTATTCTTGCAGCTTTGCACAAGACAGTGACAAAGCATATTGCTTTCCAAGCAAACAAAATCCGCAACGTGGAAGTTCAATACCCGTTGATGGTGATCCGTTCCGTCAATTTACTGGAGGAACAACACCAAGTGCAAATGATTATGTTGTTGTCGAGGGTTTGAACCCTGAACTGGTATATGAACAAGGAAAGCTGACATCAGGACCAAGTTCTGCTGCACTTGGTGGAGCAATGAACTTTGTCAATGCACTATCATTTGCATACAGAAATCCCGTGTATATTCGTTATTATCGATTTTGGCCTGCATTGAAAAGGCCACAATCACAAATTGGTCAGAACATCATCACAAATGAAACTGGTCGTTTGTTTAGTTTGAACTTGACACTTGTTGTTGATTATAATGTCTTGTTCAGCTTTCACCCGAACATCACCACACAAGGGAATGATCTACCGTGGGCAACAACAACTGGTTTTGTTGAGGGTTCAATCAGCATTGACTCAAATATTGATTATACTGATGAAAGCAGAAATCAATCATTTGCTGAAGACTTCAGTGACATGACATATCGAGGTTAATAATGGGTTGGTCAACTGCTTTCAAAGACCAGTTGAACAGACCTGGCATCACACCACGGTTTCAACTTGATATGCTTCCAAATATCCGTTCACTTGGTTATCGTGCATACAGTCACCAAGGTGCTGTTAAAGTCAAGAACTTTGCAATGCGTGGAACGTCTGTCATTCCTGGAAGATGGAATGTGTCATTTGGTGGTTTCATTGTTGTGCTGCAAGGTGATTTGCGTGACCTGTTTCAACGTATCAACAAAGGTGACTTTGCTGCTGTGTATGTGACACTGAACGGTGTCAAAGAACGTGTTGCTGTTGGTCAACTGAAAGGTATAACAAGACGTGGATTTTCACCTGAATGGACGTTGACATTTGTTGACCTGCTTCAAGCATTGCAAACTTCAACACGTCGAAATGTTGGTGGTCAACCATCACCATCAGACACCAATCCACCACAAATACCATTGTTCTATTCAGCAGGACGTTTTTCTGACTTGACTGCAAATTGGTCGCCTGGTGACACAGTGTTGTCTGTCAATCAACCGTCATACTTTGAACGTGAAGCAACACGAAATGGTGTGATTAAGGTTAGTGATAATTCAGGTGGTGGTGATTTCTTTCTTGAATATGACAACATATCAGGTTCAAATCTCAGAACATTTAGCGGTCAAGCATCCTATCCAAGTGTTCGTGCAGCTTATGCGTTGACAACAGCACAGAATGCACGTGCATATCATTGTGTGATGCTCAATGATCACCCTGCTGACATATTTGGAAAGCTCATTCAAAGCACTGGAACAGGTAGAAACGGACCACTTGACACGTTGCCTGAATCATCGTCATTTGGTGGTGACTTTGCTAGTGATCTATATGATATTTCTGATGCAACAATCAGCAAACGTATCATTAGAGGAAGAGCAAACGTTGATTACAAATGGAAGCTGGTATTTGATGAACCACCTGCAAACGGTATCAGAAGCATTTGCAACCTTGCATCACAGCTTGGTCAATGGCCTATATTCAGACAAGGTGCAGTGTCATGGCGTGGTTGTTTTCATCCTGACAACATTGGGATGTCATATAACGTGACACCACAAGGTGCAGGAATACCAATCATTGATGACAATGACATTGTTGAAATAGTCAGTCACGATTTGTTTGCACAAAATCAAACCAGTCAATATACAGTGAACCGTTTGAAATACGATAATAGCACTGTGCCATTTGGAACAGGATTAGCATCAACAACAAGTGTCAATGTCCGTGGTGGATTTGCACAAGCACTTCCACAACAACAAGAAATTGAACGGTCAAGTTTCTTCATCTATGCACCTGCTGCGAGCTCAACAATGCTTGATCAAGCACGTGGTGACAATGACAGAATGAAAGCATTTGATGGTTTCACATACGAGCGTTTGACATTGCGCTTGAAACTTGGATTTGCAATTTTGTCTGCTGGTGATTGTGTTGCTATATCTTGCAAATATTTGTATGGTCTGAATGAAAGACCAGCAGGTCAAGCAAGAATGAATGGTGACTCATTTGTGCTAAAAAGAGCAATGGTCACAGCAACGTCATTTGACATTTTGAAGCAAACGTGCACAATTGAATGTGTGATCTGTTCTGGTTCGATTGATGTCTGACTTGCCTGAAATACTTCAACGTGTTGCTGATGCTGGATTTGCTGTCTTTGCATCTGGACGTGACTATGATTTGAACATCATTGGTTTGAGAAATCCAAACGGACGTGCAAACCAGTTTGATGATTTGCTGTATTGCATTTATCAAAAATCTGGTGAATGGAAAGTTGAGAAATACACAGTCACAACTGACCCTGGTTATTATTGGTTATCCAATCCAACACGCGCTGCTGGAACTGCTGTGATGATGCACCCACAACAAGCGCGTGGTGTCTATTCGCTTGACCTGCACAATGGAAAATACACAGCATTGTGTCAAAGACACGGAAGTGTCAAGGTGTGGAGGGATGGAAACAAAGACAACGTGATTGATCATGGTGGTCGGATATATGAGGGGAACGGAATAAATATACACCGTGGTAGCTCTTCAGGTGAAACTGAAGAAGTCAACCGTTATTCTGCTGGATGCACTGTCTTCAAAAGTGCAGATGATTTTCGTGATTTCATAGCATTGTGCATTTTGCAAGTTGAAGTGCTTGGTTATGCTAGGTTCAGTTACACTTTATTGTTGGGTTTGGAGTCTGACTATGACTGAGGGAACATTAATTGAACTGCTTGCAAACGGTTCACCAATGGTTGCATTTGCTGGTTTTCTTGCTTGGAACTTTTTCCAGAACAGGAAACAGATTGAAGAAATGAACAACCGACAACTTGAACTATACCGTGAACTGAGTGCTGAAAAATCACAAGCTGAAGACAAGGTGCGTGAACGATATGAACGTGTGATTTCTGATCTTCAGACACGTGACCAGCAAATGCGCACATCACTTGAAAACAGACTTGACAAAGTTGAACAACAATTGATTGCAATTGCTGAACGACTAAACCGTGTTGAACTGAAAGAAATTGCACGTGGAGCTTCAATTTGATACACTTAAACGTGTGGTTTTGACATCACACACCATTTGTTGTTGGTGCTGGTCTGTTGTGGACCAGCATCTTTCATTTTACACTGTCATTTTGTTGTGCTATTTTTTGGGTGAAACCCTTAATCCCTTATGGAGCACATAATGTCAGTACAAATCACCACCGAACAAATTGGTGGAAATGCAGTCACGGCTGCAAAAATCGCATCAGCAACAATCACTTCAAGTCAAATGGATATGACAAGCACGTTTGACTTTGGTTCTGGAACAATCACCGTTCCAACACCATCTGCATCAACACAAGCTGCCAACAAAGCCTATGTTGACAGCTTGATCAATGGTCTTAGTTGGAAAGAAAGTGCAAAAGCGAGCTCAACAGCAAACATTGCTGGAACTTATAACAATGGGTCAAGCGGTCTTGGTGCAACCTACACAGCAGGATCAAACGGTGCTTGTGTTATTGATGGCATCACTTGCGTTCTTGGTGACCGTGTTCTGCTGAAAAATCAGAGCAATGCATTTGAGAATGGAATTTATGAAGTCACAACAGCAGGAAATGACAGCACTGCATTTGTCTTGACTCGTTCTGAAGATGCAGACACACCGTCAAAGCTTGTGTCGGCTGCTGTTTTCATTCAGCAAGGTTCAGCAAACGCTGACAAAAAGTATGTCTTGTCAACTGATCTTCCAATCACAATCGGAACATCAAACTTGAACTTTGTTGAATTTGAAAATGCTGGTTCAATCCAAGCAGGTGACGGTCTTGCAAAGTCAGGTGCGACGTTGAGCATTGACCGTGACACAAACAGCGGTCTTGAGTTCAACGGTGGAAAGGTCCGTGTTCAAGTTGTCGCTGCAAATCTTGAACGTGGTGCTGCTGGTGTTGGCATCAAAGCAGGTGGTGTTGGAGCAACAGAACTTGCTGCTGGTTCAGTAGAGTCAGCAAAGATTGCTGCAAATGCTGTCACTTCAAATGCAATTGCTGCTGATGCAGTCACTGCTGCAAAAATCGCTGCTGATAGCATCAGTGCAGCAAAGATTGCTGCAAACGCTGTTGAAGAAGCAAAGATCAATGCTGGTGCAGTCACTGCTGCAAAGATTGGTGCTGGTGCAGTCACTGCTGCAAAGCTGAATGCTGACACAGCAGGTGCTGGTCTTGTCCTTGATGGTTCAAGCAATGCATTGAATGCAAACGTTGATGACTCTTCACTTGCAGTGTCATCTGACCAACTCATCATCAAAGACCTTGGTGTTTCAACTGCAAAGCTTGCAAATCTTGGTGTCACTTCAGGAAAGCTTGCAGCAAGTGCTGTCATTGCTGACAAAATTGCATCAGGTGCAGTCACTGCTGCAAAGCTTGGTGCAAATTCCGTCACTGCTGCAAAGTTGAATGCTGACCTTGCAGGTGGTGGTCTTGCTTTGAACGGTGGAACCAATGCACTTGACGTTCAAGTTGACGACACTGGTCTTGAAATCGCAAGTGATGCACTTCAGTTAAAAGACGGTGGTGTTGCAACAGCAAAGCTTGCAGACCTTGGTGTGACTTCAGGTAAGCTTGCATCAAGTGCTGTTATTGCAGCAAAGATTGGTGCAGGTGCTGTTGAAACTGCAAAGCTTGCAGACCTCGGTGTGACTTCAGGAAAGCTTGCAGCAAATGCTGTGACGACTGCAAAGATCACTGATGCAAACGTGACTGAAGCAAAGTTGTCATTCAGTCCACGCTTTGAAAGCTTCACTGGTAACAACAGCACAACAAACTTTGAGCTCGCACGTGCTGTTGCAACAGCATTTCACCCTGGTGTGAAAGTGTTCCGTAACGGTCTGCGACAAAAGTTTGTGTCAAGCGGTCCGTCTGGTGACTCTGAATACACTGTTGATAACAGTGGTTCAGGTGGTGCAGCACGTGTTGTGTTCCACACAGCACCTGACACTGGTGATGATGTCTTTGTTGACTATCTTGGTTGATAGGTTTGGTTGATGTTTGGTGTTGATATGAGGGTATCACCACCAAGCAGACCACCATCTGCTGAGTCAGGTGGTGGTCATTTTTTTAGCTTGCAACATAGTCAATGAACAGATTTTGACCTGCTGCTGCTGTGAACGTTGTTGTGAACTGACGTGATGAACCGTTTGGTGTGATTGACACACCTGTGAACTGACGGACACCATTCCAATACACTTTGAGTGATGCATTTTCAAATGAAACGCTTGTTGTGAATGTGGTGCGTGAACCATCACATTGTGAACTGATGTTTTCACTTGTTTCAGTGGTTCCACCGTCACCACCTGCTGTTCCACCATTGCTATTGAATGCATTTGCAATTGCCATGTTATTCTTCCTCAAATGTGATTTGAACATCATCAACGGTCACTGTTCCTGTGTTGGTCTTCAACCACACATATGCAATGTTGCTGTTCATATAAACGATTGAATCCATTTTCCACATTGCAGCACCTTTTGTTGCTGTGCTCTTTCCAGTGAACACTGTGCTGTTTGTATCTGTCAAGACGTGACTGTCACCTGCTGCATCTTCAGTGATCGCAAGTGTTATGATTGATGCACTGCTGATTGCACTGACATTGACTGTGATCGTGTCAATTCGTCCAAGGAAAGTTGAAGTTGGTGTGCACAAGCAGACTTGCAACATTTCAAATGCTGTGCTTAGTCCAGACAAGGTTTCAGTGCTTTGTTTGTAATCGAATGACCTCATAATCTGACTCCATAGATGTGTGAAACACGTGTCACTTCATTGATAATAACACCACCACTTGCAGATGGTCTTGGTGATAATAGGTGGTACAATCGCATCACGTCTTCAGCATCTTTCATTGCAGTGTGTGCACCATCTGCTGACCAACCAAGAAAGTCACGTATAGAGTCAAATGACATTGACTTCAAACCAAGTGAGTCAAACTGTGAATATGCAATGCTGATTGTGTCAATGCATCTTGTTGGTAGAAATACGTTGTTGGTGTTCTTCAGCAATTCACGAATGAAGCGAATGTCAAAACGTGCATTGTGTGCAATGATAGCTGTTCCATGACCACCACGAAGAAATGCAGCAATATGATTTGCAGCTTCAACAGATGGAAGACCTGTTCTGTTCCACAAACCAAGATCAAACTTGTGTGTTTCAAGTGCACGTTTGTCAGCACGGTCAAGTTCTTGTTCAGTGGGTATCACACGCAAGTGCAAACGATCAACTTCAACACCATCAACACACTTGATGCAAGCAAATTCAGTGATCACGTGATCATTAGAGCTCAAACCAGTTGTTTCTGTATCCACAAAATAATGTGTTGACATTTGTTGTTCCTGCTTGTGTAGTGATACTATGATATGAACATTCATATCACATAACAACAACAAATGGAGAATGAAAAAATGAACAAACTATATTGGGGAAAGCTGACAGTGCTTGACCTTGGAAGACTGACACAGTGCACACGTGCTGAAATACTAGTGTACACAGCTTTGATTGTGCATTCAGACAGTCAACGTGAATGCAAAATCAGTCACAACAGACTGAAGATGATGACAGGTGTTAGTGTTGCATCTGTCAAACGCGCCATCAAGAAATTCGAAAAACGTCAATGGTTGAAAAAATCTATTTATTTTCAAATACGAAAATACACCTTGACGATGTTTGAAGAACTAGCTCATTCAGATGAACCAGGTCATAGCTGTGAACTAGCTCATTCAGATGAACCATCACTAGCTCATTCAGATGAACCACAAACAGAACAAAAACAAAAAGAAACTACTACTTCAATACGTCCAAAAGATAATGAAGAAATCATCTTTTCAAAACTCTTTGCACGTTGGTCTGCTTCACCTGATGCAAATTGGTCTTCAGATGAACATCCGCTTGTGATATATCGTAGACTAAGAACAATAACTAATCGTGGAGTCAATCGAGCACTTGAACTTCAGATTATTGATAGCTGGTTATTGTTGCAACGAGCAGACAAGACTGGACGTGTTTGGACACGTAACTATTGGGTGCGTGGTCTTGAACGCTGGTTCATTAGTGCATCACCAAGACAAACTGCTGCAAGGTTACCACGAAGACAAAAGCACTTTCATCAATATGCAGTGTCTGTTGATGGTGTCACGCTGGAACCAACAGCAAATGTTGTTGACCTTTCCCAACCTGATTATTCTGAAATGGTTGTCAATGCATTGACTGCTGCTGTTGCTGCTGAACCTGTGATTGCTGGTGAACTGATTGAAGAACACCTTGACGTTGCTGCTGCAAAGCCTGAAACGGTGTCTGAAGCTGTTGATGACTATCTGAAGCACATCACAAGTGACGGTGCATTGTCCTTTGATGCAAATTGGGGTGATGTTGTCAACCGTGTTCTTGCATCACCTCCACAACTGACAGCATCACAACTTGATGAGCTCTTCAGTATTGAACCAACACTTGCACACCTTATTGGATGAAACAATGAAACGAATAACAATTTGCATCACTGATGAACAGCTAAATCACATCAAACAGATAATGCTTCAAAGACCTGGAGTGACACAAAGTGTGATAATGCGCGAACTGATCAACCGTGGTCTATCACACCAACCTGATTTTTTTAGAAGTGAACAACACCGTGACAATCGAAAGGTTAGACAACACATCAAAAAATAATCATCATACTTTGCATATTTGTTTGCATTCTTCAAAGTATGACTGTATATTGATAACAACAACACAACAACAAATGGAGAACACAATGTCAAATCAATCTGCAACACTCTATGTTTGGGAAAACATCATCTTGGTACGTATTGACTCACGATTGACTCGTGCTGGTTACGTCTTCACTTATGCACCAATTGCACCAAATGGACGTGTTGATTATTCAGCAAAGTTTGAAGACATGTGGGATGAAGTCATCACGCTTGAAGAAAGCAGACGACAACAAATCCTTGCACGGTGTGACTAATCACACCAACAACACAACAACAAATGGAGAATCAAATGAAATATCAAGTTGGTGATACAATTGAATATGCAATTGGTGACGGAAAAACTAGACGTGTTTATGTCCAGAGCAAATCAGCAAACATCAAAAACGGTCACCGTGGATTTACTGGTGTTCTTGTAGATGTCGGACAGTTTGATGCTGAACCAGATAGTTTTTTGAAAGTTTGGGGATTTGACTATCAAATCATTGGTGTCATTTTGACCGACAGTTATCGTCAGACCTGATCTGATGTAATTTAGAGAATGCAGCTTGTCATCTGCTGAAACTGACTATTTCATCAACCGTGGTGCGGTCCTGACCACATTTTTTATACACTAGAGAATTTATATATCTATGCTGTTGATTGTTTTCACAAACAGGACACCTTTCCACAACAACAAATGGAGTCAGATATGAAAGAAGCTATTCACTTTCGTGCACTACATGCACAAGTCATTATTGTCTATGTCGTGAAGACGTGGGAAGATGGAACAGGACATTGGTCAGCTTATTGTGTACCACTGGAAGAGGGTATGTCACAAGCAGACAATGTTGACCGTTGGAGGAAGCACGGCTGCAAGATTACTGTTGAACTTGCTTGTTGTGTCTATCCTATACTTGCACGTGACCTGTTGAAGCGTGGTCTGGATTATTGGGTATGACAATAACACTTGGATCGTGCTTTGCTGGTATTGGTGGATTTGAGTTAGGGTTTCAATCAGTCATTCCCAACCTTAAAGTATTATGGCAAATTGAAAATGATCCTTTCTGTCAAAAAGTGCTTCACAAACATTGGCCAGAGTCAAAAAAATATTTTGACATCCGTGATGTTTCTGAGCTCGAACAAGTTGATATTTTAGTTGGTGGTTTTCCTTGTCAAGACATTAGTGTTGCAGGAAATCAAAAGGGGTTGAATGGTGAACGGTCTGGTCTTTGGTTTGAAATGCATCGATTGTGTTGCTTGGTTAGACCAAGAGTCATCGTCCTGGAAAACGTTCCAGCTATCCTTAACAATGGATTATCAACCATATTGCAACAGATTTCCGAAATGGGGTATGATGCGGAATGGATTGATTTATCAGCAAAGGCCTTTGGTGCTCCACACCTTAGACGACGTTGGTTTCTTATTGCCTACTCCAACCGCACAACGTTACGGTTCGAACAGGTCACCAACGAAAGGTGCAACAAAACGTGTGTCATTGGAAACACTAGCGATCAACGGAAATCTGACACTACCAACACCGCTTGCACATACAGCAAAGAACAATCCTGGAACACCCTCAGCTTGGAAACAGAAGTCAGATCTGAACGTTGCGGTGGCAAAAATGCAAGGTCATACACAAGAAACTATTGGAAAAGACCACCGCCTGAACCCACGATTTGTCGAGTGGATGATGGGTTTCCCGAATGGATGGGTAGACGTGGATTGAAAGCACTTGGAAATGCAATTGTTCCACAGTGTGCAGCATTCATTGCTGAAAACATTATGCAAAGTCACATTTTTGACTTGCAATAATCATCAAAGTATGATTATGATAATACTGTGCTTATGCACACCAACAACAACAACAACAAATGGAGAAACAATGAGAGTGTCACAATATGAACACGAACGTCAAATGCGCTTGTATCAAGATGATCCTGCTGCATACTATGCTGAAACCTATGACAACGAACCGAGTGAACCAATGATTGATGAACAACACACACCACCACAAGATGACTTTGATGACATTGAGAACTTCAGACTGCAAAAGATGTTGCAGCTTGTTCGTGAACGTGGTGAGGTTCGTGTCTATTCACCGATCAATCCAAAGTCACTTGATCCTGCACGTGTGCTTGATGTTATCACCAACCAACCAGATATGACACTTGAACACCGTGGTTCAGACTTGTATGTAGTTCTGAATGCACAGAATGATGACAAATCCATTATTGAAATCTTGCGTGAAAACAAGTTCACCATCAAGCGACAAGGCACTGAGTTTGTCACATTCAAGGGTTTGCTGTACGTTGCAAAGCAACATGCAGGTCTTCAATCAATGACTTCAGAACTGGTCAAGGAAGCTTCTGATTTCACTGCATCTGACTTTGTGTTCAAGGCAACAGTCACTGGTTCACGTGGAACTGCAACAGCTTATGGTGATGCAAATCCACACAATGTTGGTGCAATGGTTGCACCTCACGTTCTGAGAATGGCGGAGTCACGTGCATATGTTCGTGCACTTCGTTTCTATCTTGGTGTGGGCCTTTGTGGTCTTGAAGAAATCTTTGAAGACAAGTCTGACAGCTAACAACAACAACAACAACAAATGGAGTCACAAATGACTGAACTCGAAAAAAGACAAGAACTGAAGCAGATTATTATGGATATTTTGTGGGCCTGGTATCGGTCAGGACACATCGCACGTATCCGTGCAAAAAATCAACCACTAAGTGAACGGATGCAAGAACTGATTGCTGAAACAAATTGTCCATTCGATCACAAAGAGCTTGAAGCTTATAAGTATGGAAATATCTATGCTGAACGTGTTGTGCTTGAAGATAGACAAAGACACAGTGCAATGTTCAAGCATCGTGGTCCAATCATCCAACGTCCAAACATCACTGTTGAACGTGGTCAGCAAATGGATGAATGGTTTGACGGTTATGAGGTGGAGCAATGAAACCATCACCACAACTGAAAAATCAGGTGGTCAACATTGTTCTTGACTTTCACGCACGTCTTCACAGCATTGAAGACCGTTGTGATCAGAACTATGAAATGAACATCACACTGAAGCAGATTGTCAGAAGCATCAAGCACAGACAAACACCAACTGAACATATCAAAGCACGTGTTCAGGACTTTCACAAGCAATATGATGTGATGATCACACGTGACAAGTGTCTTTGCACTTGTCCACGTGCATCACTTGTCAAGAAAACTTGTCCACACATTCAACGTGTTGCTATTGCAGCAGCAACATATTTCCAAGGGGTTAGAAATGAAGTTCAATGAAGATGCAATGATGATTGTCGGTGCTGCTGCATTTACAATCGTCGGTGGTTATGCAACACTTTATGTGTGTTATTTGATCGGGGGTTATTATGCCTAACTCAAGTTTCTATGATTACGAGCTCACAATAGGCCGTCGTTCTGGTCGTGTCATCAAACGCAATTCAAACAGCTTTGCAAAGATGCAGTCAATCTTGTTGCGATACAATCAAGATGACATTGAGAACATGGAAGACTTTGACAACAACATTATTTGGTGGTGTATTCGCAAGACTGACAACAATGCTGTTCTTGCTGTTGGTGGTCCTGTTCCAGGTATTGCTGCACAGACCAAAGACGTGCATTGCAATTTCTGGTCAAACGTCGTCAAAGATCAACTTGAACGGGACGTGAAGCAATGACTCTTGCAAGCACATCAGCACTTCCAAATGGAAGAATGATTGTCACCTGCATTTGTGGTGTTTGGATGGACGTTGCCAAATTTGGCTGGTCCTCCACCACCTGCACAGCTTGCAGAAGTGAAATCAAACACCCAATCCAAGACGTGAAGAAAGATGCAGTGACTGACGTTGCAAGAAAGACCATCACATTGACACGTGATGATCTTGAATGGTTGCAACGATTGTCACAGCTTCACAATTGCTCTTTGTCTGTTGCATTACGTGCAGCGATTGAGAACACAAGATTTGAAGCACGTGCTGCTGGTTTGATCTTGCCACCACTGGAAGAAACGAAAACCAAGACGAAAACGAATAAGGGCAAAAGCAAATGATGATTTTGGTTGGTTGTGAAGAATCAGGTGTTGTTCGTGATGCACTTATTGCGAAAGGTCATCAAGCTGTTTCTTGTGATTTGCTTCCAACTAGTTCAGACAAAGATGGTGAACACATCATTGGTGATTTGATTGAAGTGATCAACAGTAGACATTGGGATATGATTATCGCATTTCCACCTTGCATTTATTTGTGTTCATCTGGTCTACACTGGAACAAAAGAAGACCAGGAAGACAACAAAAGACTGATGCAGCATTTGACTTTGTTATGCAAATCGCAAATGCAAACTGTGAAAAAATAGCAATTGAAAATCCTATTGGTTGCATTTCCACAAGATGGAGAAAACCAGATCAAATCATTCAACCATATCAATTTGGTGAAGATGCAAGCAAAAGAACGTGCTTGTGGTTGAAAAATATCCCACTACTAAAACCAACAAAATATATTGAACCACGTATTGTTGACGGCAAAAAAAGATGGTCAAACCAAACAGACAGTGGTCAAAATAGGTTGACACCATCACCAAACCGTTCACAAATCAGAAGCAAAACATATCCAGGTATTGCACAAGCTATTGCTGAACAATGGACATAAGGAACGAATATGAACGAACAAATTGCAGAATGGTTTGACGTGTGTGAGCTCGTTCCGTGGGAAGATAACCCAAGGAACAATGACCAAGCTGTTGATGAGATAGCAAACAGCATCAAACGGTTTGGTTGGACAAATCCAATCCTTGCACGTCTTGATGACAAGATGGTTATTGCAGGTCACACACGTTTGAAAGCTGCTGTTGCACTTGGAATGAACCGTGTACC